>LQAE01000203.1_pt1 | contig 19431 bp, 21 predicted proteins | sample 1535771 | NCBI WGS metagenome assembly LQAE01 (sample SAMN04331582, study PRJNA305678) | bioreactor metagenome | isolation source: bioreactor_1 inoculated with Wadden Sea sediment 1st replicate of a... | place: Germany:Bremen
ACCCAATGGTCTTTTTTTATCCATCTCAAGAGGAATCATATCGGGTCGATCACCAGCAACTTTGATTACTTCTCCATCACAGGGGGAATATATAATGTCTTCAAATATTTCATATCGTGAAAGTTGTTTTGGAATAATACCTTTCGCTCTAATTCCAAACTCATTAAGTTTTTTAATATCCATAGCATATTTTTGTGGAGGGTGTGAATAATGATGGTTAATGTGGATGCTATTGCCACCTTGTGAAATATAATAAGCCCCGTTTTTAATGGAAATTCTAATTCTAAAGGCTTTTTAGTAATGAAAAATCCTTTTATGGTAGAAAAATTATTTATACTGTATACAATAGTTAAAACTATAATGATCGATAATGAAATGTATCTCTTATAATCTAATTGTTTGAAGAAGGGGCTTGTCTTTGCTTTTCTGTAGGAGAAAAACGCTGATATAAATAATCCAGCGCTCAAGATATATCTCAGATAATAACTGACCCAATCCCATCGGCCAGTGTTGAAAACAAATAACATATAGGTCGCTGTAAATAGAAATTGAAACGCCCAATCCATCTTGCTTTTGTAGTTTCTTTTCATTAACCAAATTATAAAAATTGCAGTGAGTATCAATAGGTCAAAATAAATAAGTGATATTGATAAAATTATAACTTTGAACTGTTTTTACTTTTTTCTATATCTGTTTTGCAAAGAATACAAATGGAATAGCTAATGGGCCAAAAACTGCTCCCATAATTGCCCAGAACATAACTTTTGCCCCTCTTTTTTCAGCAATTGTACCTAAGAGAAAAGCAAAAGCCAAACTGATTAGACTTCCGATTATTATGCCTGCCATTTCTAAACATCCTCCATAATAGTGACTGTCAAATCTAAAAAAACGTTCAGTTGAGCGGTGTCCGGTGGTTGGCGCATCAGACCCGAGCTTCTGATCATGTGAGCCATTTCGTCGATATTGTGTGAGAAAAATTATTCACTTCATCATTTTACAGCTTTCGCCTCCGGTGCTTTCCATGTACCGTCAAAATACGGTTTCTGTGGCAGATATATTCGCAACATATAGTTCCACCCAGGCATAATTGGAAGAAAATTATCTTTTGAAGAATCACCTCCAAAGTGTATCATTACCGAACCGTCTTTATCGGTTTTCGCCTTACGGCTGTTGATGACATATTTATTGTACTCGTTCTCCTGAAAGAACCCATCACTGTTGTAAACGCTGATGGACCAGAAAGCGTCTTTAGCCGCAGGCACGTTCTTGAGCGTTAGAGTGTACGGTGTTTTGCCATCATTATTTTGAGGGACATAGGACCTGTAAACTGCGTTCTCGGGCTTCCAACCGCCCCACGTGTCGGCGGTACCGACAATATGTGCAATCGGATCGACTTCTTCGATGCTGCCTCCATAGGCCGTGTCTCGGATCGGCAGATATTTACCCAGCACTTTTAAAGCATCACGCATTTCTTTAAGTGCATCACGATCCCAATTCGGCACCTCGAACTTGCCTATAGACTTTTGGATTAATTTCAGTCCATCTTGAGCCTTGTGAGCCTCGTCCAGGTCATTTGGGTCCTCCGCGTCAACAAGTGTCCGCACAATAACTGCAACATACCGGCTCCCCATCTTTTCATTTGTCAGCCTGTACTTTCCTGGTTTGTAGGCAACCAGTGTGGCAAAGTGTCCCTCATTTACTACCAGGAGAGATTGGTAGCGACCCTGTGTGTCGGGCTTGATAATGGTGGCGGGTTCAGTGAGATCGAGCACCACTGAGGAGTATAAGGTGTCCCGGTTCATCCTCACCACATTCTGCCTTTCGATGGGCGTAAATCCCCGATCGTGAAACCATTTGCCAAAACTATTCTGGGTATCGATGCCAAGCTGCATCATAAAATGCGTTTCGGCAGTGGCGAAATTGTCCAAGGTGACCGGTACTTTTTCCGACACACTTGACTTTATTTCGCCGGCAGAGACAGGTGCAGATACAATGGCTAAAAGTAAAAGTCCGGCACTAAATAAGTAATCTATTTTAAAAATCATGTTCATCTCTTCCTAAAGAGTATTTAAAAGCTACTTAACCATTTCGATCTTACCCGGCCGCCAGGTTTTATCAAACCATGGATCCAAAGGACCATACAGTCTGAGAATAAGCCAGAAGCCTTTACCTGGAACCGTCTGTGCCCAATTGTTCTCTTTGCCTGCCGGAGCTTCGGGGCCGAAATAAATATCGGTGGAACCGTCTGCATTTATTTTTACTTTTTCGCTCTGGCTGTTAAGACTTGGAAACTGGGAATCGGTCTGTAGCATGGAACGCGTCTGCGGATCATAGAGCACCACGGACCAGAAATCCTTGGCAGGAACATTGGGAGGAAGCGTCAATTTGTAGGTTTTGCTTCCATCAAGCCAGTTTCCTTCCGAATCTTTTGCTGCGGCTGCATATTGGGACCCGATGCCGGGCATGGCAACTGCCATGGCCGGGGTAATGCCTATGGCATTGTACATGAACATGGTGCGTGCATCCCGATGCAGCCATCCCTCTGCGGACATGAACTCATGATTTCCAATGGCAAAGGCGCTGAACCAAGTTGGATCATCCTCATAGAAACTGACTGATGGATCCGTGGATGCCCAGGAGATAGTCCGGGCGATGGCAGCACCTGTCAAGGCCGCTTCATCCATGATCCTCTTCATGCGTTCATCCGGCTTGAACGCATGCCCCTTTATGATGCCCAGTAGCGCCAGTCGGCCTTTTCTTTCGGCGTCGATGGCATTCTTATACTCACCCTGCACAACCGCGTTTACCTCTTCATAGAACTCATGGTTATTCGCGTGGATGGTATTGTGCGGCACACCAGAAGCATCTTTAAATTCCATCGCAGGAGGATTGTCCGCTTTTGCCAGCGGATAAATGCGGAGGCCGCTCTTGAAACTTTCCACTGCCGGTCCGGGATCACCATCAACAAGAAACCCCCTGATGATAAACCACACGCCGTATGTTCTTGACCGGAATACATGGTAACCATCAGGCACAGTACCGTCGAAACCAGGAGGAAGGATCAGGAACTTGCCACCCTTGCCTTTGTCTGGACCTGCATTGCCGATATCGCCCACATAGCGCATCCACATATCGTCTAAAATACCCAGGACATTTGGCGGAGATTCGACCACGGTGGGACCGTCCTTTTTCAGATCGAGAAAATTGGAGGCGTATACCGTTTCCGTATTGGCGGTTAGCCACAGTGCCTTCGAATCCATCAAGCTTTCAAAGATGGCTATCTGATGGCATTCACGGACGCCCATACTCCGGATTCCCTCGCGAAGTGCGAAAATGGAAGCAGCGCTCATTTCATCAAGAAATACATCAACCGCCCGGTGGAAATAGAGATAGTCTTGTATTTTCTGTACGGTTTTATCTGCAGGAAACCCATCGAAGAACTCAAGCGCTCCTAACCTGGTTTCGACCGTACCCGGGATCATGATGGATTCCGGTATATCCGTGGTCATCTTCATTCTTGGGGGCTCGGCAATAGCTGCGCTTGCCAGAATAGCAAGTATCCCGATGACTATGAGTGCTTGTACTTTCATGATTGTAGTCCTTTTTTCTATTTGATGTTTTATATCTTATCGATAATGAAAAAATCTGCGGTCTATCCGTCAGTATTTTCTTTGTTTAATCTTTATAAGGCCAATAATTAAGGCTTGGCCCTCGCCTACAAATTCCCTGCAATTAAATATGCTTTCCTACTTTATAATTGATTTCTGTCAACATAGTCAATCCATCTTTGAGGGTATCCTTAGTTACTTCCGAATGCGTCTCTAACCTCAAAATCTGAATACCATAGTTTTTAAAAATTCCATCCTTCTTGAAAATATCCGCAAGCCGTACTTCATGGGAAAACGAATAGCATCTGAAAGCTTCTTCTGTAAGCAGTTCGTTTAGGATAGAGTAAATGATTATTTCTGATTTGAATTTGATGTTCTTTTGGACATTTCTCATAGACAATTTTCTTTTCCACAGTTTTTCCGAAAAATCTTTATACAACAGATCAAAGACTGAAACGACACGTCCTCTCTCAACATTACTTTCATCATGGTATTCAATGTATTTGAGCAAATCACCGATGTTATTTCCATTTTTATAAAACGCATCTGCGTCTGAGATAATTATCGACTGTTTTATGGGGTTATCCTGCACTTTCCGGCTCGTGTCCCTGACGAATATGCCTTCTGCGGACGTCTCACTTCGTATCCCGCTGCAAACTACGCCGATTTACTCCCGGGCAAAGTTCTTCAAAGTCTTTTATTGCGAGTTTTCCATGAGCGAATAAAAATTCTAAGGCCTTTCCCTGTCGATCGTTCAACCCATGTTTCTGTACCAGAATATCTCTGCGGATTACCTGCTCCCCACGCTCTTTTACGTCGATCATCTGTGTTTCCAGGCCGGTGATGAAATAGTCCAACCATCCGGTCATATCCATATCACTTTCACGAACGCTTTGGAATTTTTTATAAACGGTGTGAAACTGCATAATACGGTCGTAAAATTTGAACTACTTAGCGCTTAGGAACGGCATAATCTCATTCATAAAAGCCAAGCTCGTCATATACTGTTCAGACTTTGAAAAAGCCCATATCTCAGAATAAAGAGCAACATAGTTTCCTTTAATCTGCAAGGTGACCTCACGCGGAATAAGCCGCCCCGCATACATAGGCCTATATTTTCCGAACACGTCCAAGATTTTTTGGTGACGCATATCTTTGGTATCCTTCATGCCTTCAATTAAGACTTGATGGTTTTTCAACTTCCCTTTACCATATTGAAATTCTTCCCATTCCGGCGACGAAGGTTTGTATTTTTCAAGCCACCCATAACTATCTTTTTATGAAAACAAATAAGCCCCTCAAAACCCAATAAGTTCTCTTGCATCTCCAAAAGGCATACCGACCATACTGGCACCATGCGATTTGTATAGCCTGTATCGATAGCCTCATCGCTTTGCTCAAAGAGATAGATATTTATGCCCAATAATTTGCCACAAACCATCTTTTCGATAGGCAAGGTACTCATTCCAAAGTCAAGCATGTCTTTTGTTTTGGACTGAATATGGTATCGATCATTTTGTATGTATTCTCCGTTCAACTGTTCCGCTAATTGAGAAAACATATAAGTATCAGCATTCTCAGTCCGGGCCGCCAGCCACCGCAACAGCCCATAAAACAAACCAACGGCACCAATAGCAACCAATATAAATTTAAACAATTCTATCATTTCCATGGTGACCTTAGAGAGCCTGAAGGGGTAGTTCCTTTGGGCGACTCCCCTGGGAGGGCTCCTTATCCCGATTGAAAATAGACAATCAGGGCAAATTTAATTCTGACAACCATTTGGATGCAAACCTAATTTCTGCCCCATTTGGAAAAGTCTTTTCCCGGCCCAGATTTCTTGAAATTTGAACCATTTTGATTTTGGGAAAAAATTTTTTAAATAAATCAAAATTGGGGCTCAGGTTGTTCTCGTTCCATTTTACCTCTGCTAATAGTGAAGGGGTACCTTCTTTTGAAACACAGAAATCAATTTCCCTGCCGTCCTTATTTTTTACATAATACAGTTTCCCTTCTTCTCCCAAGCAATCCTCCCGAAAGTGCAATTCTTTTTGAATTGCACAGGCTACTGCGTTTTCCAGCTTTATACCTTGATCACCCAGCACTTGACCTGTATCGTAAAAATAAAATTTAGGGGCCTTTTGAATAGCCCTGGCAATATTTTTATGGAAAGGTGGTACTTTAAAAAGTACATACATATTTTCGAGTATCGTTAACCACCTTTTTACCGTTTTATCGGAACATTGCAGATCCTGTGCCAGGGAACTATACGAAATTGGACTCCCCACCCGTTGTTTTAATAATTGGATTAGCGTTTCTATCTGGGTGATCTGCTGAACATTTTCAAGGTCAATAAGATCTTGTTTTAAAATAATATCAAGGTGGGATTTTTTCCAGCGGTTATAGAAACGGCTTGTTCCATTTAAAAAAGGTTCCGGAAAACCACCTAACGATAGAAGTTTGTCCAGTCCATCTTCAAGGTCATCTGGTTTTAATAACATGTGGATTTCTTTAAGATCCAATGGATGCAGTCTGAATTGGAAAAACCCACCTGCCAGAGAATCTCCAACTTTTTTATAAGTATCTAACCTGGCACTGCCTGTGACAACTAATGATGGTGGAATGCCTTCCTTATCATAAATCCCCTTTATCCATGATTTCCAATTTTTCAGTTTATGTAATTCATCAAAGATAATAAAAGATTTTGACCGGTCCCAGGATCTTTCCAGTAAGCTTGTTCTGTCATCCACATTATCATAATCGAAATAGTCAAAATTATTATCCAGCATTTTTGACAAAGTTGTTTTTCCGGCCTGACGCGGTCCGGTAAGCAGAATAATTTTCTTGTCCAAATCTTCTTGAATATATTTTGTAATATACCGTTTCATGAAAAACTATTCTGGCATGAACTCCGAAATAGTCAAGACTTTTTCGGAGTTTTGTTCGAAAAAGTCAATACAGGCCTGTTTTAGGGGGCTTTCTTAAGCTACCTTATTAATTGACAGTTTTGCTCGGGTCCGACCTCACCAACCCTGCAACAGGTGGTGTGGAGGGCTCCTCAGTGATGGGGAGTCCTATCCCGATAGACGTCATTATCGTCTGAAAAAATTTTATTCATCGGTAAGAATTTCGTGCGTTACATTGCTTCTCGACGAAGGCTGCCACACCTTCTTGTACATCAAGAGTTGGCACTATGCTCGCAAATGCTGCTTCTTCGATGCCAAGACCATCGTCAATTGATGCATCCATCCCCCGATGGATCGCTGCAAGCGCAGCCGATAGTGTCAGTCGAGGCTTGGTGGCAAGCTTGTTCGCTTAAGATATCGTCTCCTTGAGAAGATCGGCGTCCGCCACAACGCGGTTAATCAAGCCTATGCTGGCGGCTTCTTTTGAAGCAAAAACGCGTCCGGTCAGGATCAGCTCAATTGCCGCCTTCCGGCCGACATTGCGAGGCAGGCGCTGCGTACCACCAAAGGTCGGAATTATCCCTATGTTAACCTCGGCCTTCGAGAAGGTAGCAGACTCCGCCGCAAACGCGATGTTTGTTGATTCCGTTAGTTCGCATCCATCGCCGAATGCAATTCCATTCACCGCCGAAATGATTGGCTTGGGAAAGGATTCCACACGCCGGGTCATCTGATGTCCTGGCCTCATGAAGTGCATAACGGCTTCCGATGGGCCAGCTCGCATATGTTTCTGAAACGCCGCTATGTCCGCGCCAGCGCTGAATGCTCGTCCTGCGCCAGTTATCACGACGACGCGAATGGACGAATCGAGTTCAATGCTATTCAGCGCAGTCATTATGCTGTCGATTAGCTCATTACTAAGGGCGTTAAGCTTATCGGGTCTGTTTAGTGTTAAAAAATAGCAACTGGGCCGCTATTCTCACGCAATAGGAGGTGCTTTCTCATACTTATTTTTCCTTTACACTGTTTAGGGTCATAGGCGTTTTAATCGATTATGTATGTAACATGAAAATCTGCGGTTCACCCGTCAGCATTTTCTTTGTTTGAATTTATAAAGACAATAATCAAGGTTTGACTCTCGATACTCGAAAAATTTAAGTAGCAATTGAAGAGGGAACGATGTGATTTTAACTAATATTATATCAATCCCCAATCAGATTGTCAATATTCTAACTATTTGATATTATTGAATAAATAATTTGACAATGCGTCTTTAGTCTGCTATTTTCTCCTCAAGATTCAAATCTTATTTTATCATATTTTTTTATTTCAGGAGAAGATCATTGACAACCTTTCCGGATAATCATTTAGAAACCAGACTGGTTAAAGCAGCAGAGCAGATAAGTAAGATGCCGGCTGCTGTTGCAGAAAAAGCCATGGAAGACATTGCCCATAAAAATGGTGATGATTTCCTTCAAACAATTCTGGCTCATATCTCCCCTATGAAAATAGCCGACATGTTAAAAAGAAGTGATTTTAGCAACCCGTCTATTCTCACCTGGATAATGACACCCCGGATCATTTCACAAGTAATCAAAAAACTGCCTTTGTTCTGGATGGGTGTGCTTGATTCAGAAAAACCGTCTGTTTTTTATCAAATCCAAAAAGATGCTTTGGATTTGATGGTATCTATCCTCATACACATCAACCACAGAGATAAACAACATCAAATACTCAAATATTTAAGCAACGAAAGCCAAACTTTATTTTTTCTGACCATTCCCTTTATTGGGTGGGACATTAAAAAAGAGCAAACCCTATTAATTGAAGATCCTGATTTGGACCCCGGAACAGCCGATCATCTGTTTGAAGTGATTCGATGGGCATCACCTTCAACCGCAAATCAAATATTGGATTATATCTCTTTCCAAAGCCCTTCTTTATGTTACCATATCATAGATATTTGGATGGATACGTTCAATGATTTTGAAATAGACCATGACCTGGCCTTAACTGAATCTGCCATGTTTATCTCTCCCAATCTATCTTGAAAAGGAAGACATATGAATTTTGAAATAATTAAAAACCATTCTAAATTATTCCTGTTCCAGATAATTGAGCATGGCATGAAACAGAACCTCATTGATGAACATTTTTTAATAGCAATGATAAAGCAGGCTGTAGAGATGTCCTTTGTCTTTGCCAGAAAATACTATACCATCGTCTATGATGCACACCTTAACCAAGCCTCGGATTGTGTGCTTGGAATCATGAACCTTGGACTTATTGAATCCTCAGATAACAATAGAGACAAAGCCCTTAAACTTCTCATCCAAAAAGGATACTTTGGTGCATTCCGGAAAGGCTGGCAACAGGTTGCAAAACTTGCAGTCCATGCACGAACAGCAGAATATGAAAACAAAACCGCTTTTGAATGGGAAAAGGACTTTTCAGAAATTTTCAGCGCTAAACCGGGCAAATACTGGAATGGACATAACGAATATCTTGCCCATATGTTGTTTTATTCCAGGAAAGGTAAAAGTAAAAATGAATTCCATTAACTATTTTGACATATTGGGTATTGAACCGGATTCAACCCCTGCTCAAATAAAAAAAGCTTTTAGGAAACTTTCTTTAAAATACCATCCTGATCATAACTTGAATCGATCTGCCGGAAAACAGTTTAACCGAATTCTCCTAGCCTATAATATTCTGATCGATCCGGTAAAAAGAGAAGAGTATATTCAAGGAAAACACTGTGCCGTGAATGATAATCCGTGGCTCTTTCTGGAAAACTACTGGAATTTAATCCACGAAAAATCCGTTGAAAACGAATGATTATTTTTTCTTGATACACTTTTGGAAAACATGAACATCTGCGGTTTATCTACAGCATTTTGCTGGTTTGGATTTATCTGCCAATTATGGATTCGTTTATAGTTGCGACTTAAATAGGATTTAACTGAGCACCTACAAGGGAATATTCGTAATGTTGATAATAATCATATCAACAAATTTTTGACTTGTAAATATTGTAAATATTTGATTTTTTTGAATAAATTGTTGATATGTATAATGGAAAATGTTATATATCAGAGCGAACTTGGATTGTCTTCTCTATTCATTTAAAACAATTGATTCTCATAAAAAAACTTTAAATTCGGACTAAAGGTTCCCATATGAAACAAAAATCAAATGCAAAACTTATTGAAGGTGATATCAGTAAAATTCTTTATAAAATGACGATTCCAATGATAGTAGGAATATTCGGAATGATTTTTTTTAATCTTGTAGATACGTATTTCATAGGTATTTTGGGTGTTGATGAACTTGCTGCCATCAGTTTTACCTTTCCTGTTATCATGATTGTCATGAGTATATCCATGGGGCTCGGAGTTGGTGCCTCGTCTGTTATTTCACGGGAAATCGGTATAGGCAATTTGAACCAAGTCAAACGCTACACAACGGATGTCTTGATTCTATCCTTGGCGATTGTCATTTTGTTGGTTATCCTGGGACTTTTTACATTAAACCCTCTCTTTCAATTATTGGGCGCCAAAAAAGAGCTGATCCCCTTAATCAGGGACTATATGATCATCTGGTATGCAGGTGTTCCACTTGTTGTCATTCCGATGGTCGGTAACAGCGTCATCAGAGCAACAGGAGATACAAAATCTCCAGGACTCATTATGATGGTTGCCGTGCTTGTGAACCTGGTGATGGATCCCCTATTAATATTCGGTATGGGCCCTTTCCCCCGGCTTGAACTTAAAGGTGCTGCCATAGCCACCCTCATTGCCAGAGCCTGCGTTTTGATTTTTGCACTTTATGTACTGCACCGAAGGGAAAAAATAATTTCTCTTCAATTACCCACCCTGAAAGATTTATTTCACTCATGGAAAAAAATTCTCTATATAGCACTTCCAATATCTCTGACAAACCTGATTGCACCCGTCACCATTGCAATAATCACTAAGTTGGTGGCAGATTATGGAAAAAATGCGGTTGCCGCTTTTGGTATAACCTCAAGATTAGAGATGTTTTCATTGGCAATTGTGATGGCCCTTTCAGCTGTTATTGCACCATTCACCGGTCAAAATTATGGTGCAAAAAAATACAAGAGAATTATTAGAGGGATTCAACTCAGTACCAATTTTTCGATTATATACGGTCTTGTTGTTATGTTTTTCTTCATTCTTTTTTCAAAAAAAATAGCCTCTATTTTTACGGACAATCAAGAGGTAGTTCAACACGCTCAATTTTTCCTCATCATTCTTTCTGTAAGCTATGGCGCAAACGGTATTATTAAAATAGCAACTTCGGTTTTTAATGCTATTAACAAACCGTTGTTATCAACCATTTTAATTCTATTTCAGATGGTGATACTGCTCATACCAATGGCATTTTTAGGTTCAAAGCTGTATGGGTTGAAGGGAATCTTCATCGCGTGCACCCTGGCCCATATAATATCAGGTTGTTCTGCGTACTTTTTTATCCCCTGGGTGTGTACTAAAATAAAAAATTAACGCTGCAAATTAGCCGCGCCGCTTTTGACGTCGTCTGCATTTGTCTTGTTATCTTTTATTGCCACATAACCGCCAAAGAGATAGGTGTTAAAAAATTTATGAACCTTACCCTCCTCAAAGATATTTTGGTCTTACAATCTCTGTATCAGGTAGACAAAGACCGGCAGCCTGCTTTCCTCCTTTATCTTATAAAACCGGGCTAAAAGCTCTCTTTTTTAGGGCTGTCTTTGATCGGGGACACGTATATCGAACCTTTTTTCTTCCCTGCCGTATCAGCGTTTTTTAATAGGTCACCAAGGGATTCTTCATGACCTGGTGACAAATTGTCTCCCGCGATAAAATTGCCTGTGACTTCAATCCAGGAATATGCAGCATTTATTTCAATCATTTTCAAAAATGCTTGTTTTACCTTTTCAACCGTAACCGGTTTGCCGATATCGTCCAGAGTATCTGCATCAATAGATTCAAACCCGATATTGATATATGTGTAAAAAGGAAGCTTGTTCAATTCCTCAAATACACTATGACCGGATTTTAACAAAGAGTCCACACTGCCAAAGAAAAACAGAAACGGTTTTTGACCCACCCGTGGCCTGAGCCCGAATGCATCGTAGGCTTCCTGCGCTGCATAACAGATTAACTTCGAGCCCGCAGCCAGTGCATCATGATTCCCGAGAAACAGCGCATGGTAATTGACAATATCTGAACTGAAATGATTTTTCAGGGCGGCAACCTGCTCCCGGATACTCTTTTGAGACCTTTTTTTAAATGCCTGATCTGATTTGACACAACAAAATTTACAATGATACAGGCACCCATCGGCTATGGTCAGGGGAATGATATCATAATCAACATGCCGTGTATCCGGCGGGAGTACAGAAACCCGTCCGCCAATGATTTCATTCAGCTGTCTGGATCGTTGATAAAGTGTCTGATCATCATTAGCCAATATCCGCTCAATAAGATCCCTTGCCTGCGGATACAGACCTTTTTCATTTGCCATATACAGGGTGCCAAACAGCTGTGACCATTTTCCCATGGCATTCATAACCACAGGATTGGAAAAATAATTAATCTCCCAAACAGGATTACTGCTATATGGCAGGCAGGGCAGATAATATTCTCCCATCCAAGATATGATCCCGTCACTGCCGCTTTTATCGCCGACTGTATAATATATCCAATCATTACCGGCTGTCCGCTTAAACTGCTCTGCCGGATGGGGCCAGTCCGGCAGAAGCCCTCGAATGGATTTGATTTCACCATTCAGATTAAAGCAGAACTCAAAGTCCGGTGTCCTGATTTCCGAATATCTGCCAAATCTAAGTGGAAAACTTTGTTTTTGCAGTTTGTCAGGACCCTTTTTTTCAGGGATGATCATCAAATGCTGCTGTAATAAAAATTCCATTATTCACATATTTTGTTCAAGCTCTGAAAGATAACGTTAAGCTAAGGGGCGCAAAAGGTTGGAGCGACCGATAGGGAGCGGAGACCTTTTGCGCCCGAGTTCAGCGCCGGGTTAGACTTTTGGGTTCGTAATTCGCAGTAACAATTCCTGTTATAATAAATATTGCACTATAAAAATGGGTTGCTGAAATAGATTCATTCAAAAAGAAATGTGCAGATATACCGCTGAAAAGAGGCAGAGTATAATATATCATTCCAGCTTTTGAAGGCCCAACATTAACGATAGCCTTATTCCACAAAATAAATGCAGTAAGAGATGCAAAAATACCTACATATAGGATAGAAATAATTGTTTTTGCATGAAATTGAGTCGAAGGACCAGTCATATTTTCCCAGAGAAAGAAAGGTAATAAAAAAGTGAGTCCTATAATAAATGTGCTTAATTGCAATGCCCAGATGCTTAAATTTTCAGGTTTGCGTTTTAATAAAATGCTGTAAACAGCAAAAGTTATTGCAGCTAAAAGCATCCATAGATCACCGATAGCAAAAGAAATATTTAAAAGCTGGGCAATGTTTCCTTTGGTAATCAAAAAAATTACACCGGTCGCAACGAGTACTATTCCAAATCCTTTACGAAAAGTAATCAATTCATGGTAAATAATTCTTGAAAAAATGACAATGAAAATTGGAAAAGTTATTGATATTAGAGAAAGATTTATAGCAGTTGTTGTATGACCTGCAAAGTAGATTAAAGTATTAAATATTGTAATTCCGAGCAGTGAAGTAATAAATAAATAAGGAATATGTTTTCGTAAAGTATTTCTCTCTGCAATAAGCGGTTTCAGGGCAAAGGGAAGAAATACAGCTACCGCAACAATCCATCTCCAGAAAGCAAGACTGACAGGCGGTATACTGTCAGTAAGACCTCGCGCTATAATGAAGTTGCCTGACCATATAGCTGTTGCACCGATGGCAAAAAAATAACCTGTAACTGCCTGATAATTTTTCATTTTATGTTATTCAAGATACTCCAATTTAAGTTCTTAAAGTCTAACCACAAAAATCTGCGGCTCGCCCGACAGCATTTTGATTGTTGAATTATTATGCCATATCAGTGATATGGCTTAAAGGTAAAACAGAAATATTTTTTTCTAAAGGATAGGTATGTTCTCCGGGATATACAATCCAAAGATGTTCTAATTTTAGGTCCTCACAGGCGATGCGCATGGACTTTGTAAGTTTCGGGGCCTCATTGAACTTAAACTCTATACCATATTTCTTGCCACTCTTAAAAAACAACAGGTCCAGTTCAGCCCCACTATAGGTCGCCCAGTAATATACTTCGCCCGGTTTGAGTATCTGTATCGCCTGTTCCATAGCAAAACCTTCCCAGGAAGCACCCAATTTGGGGTGTCCCAGGAGATTGTGCAAATCGGTTACAGTTAACAGCTGATGCAAAAGGCCAGAATCTCTGAAATAGATCTTGGGTGCTTTTACCTGTCTTTTGCTTAAGTTTTCATACCATGGCTGTAACTGTCTCATCATAAAAGTACCTGTCAGGATATCCAGGTAAGCCCTGATTGTTTTGTCTGTAACTCCCAGAGAACGACCAATTTCCGAAGCATTCAGCGTCTGGCCATGATAGTGGGCAAGCATGGTCCAGAATTTTCTCATTGCCGCTGCCGGTATTTTGAATCCCAGTTGTGGGATATCTCTTTCCAGAAAAGTTCGAATGAATGCTTCTCGCCAACTGATACTCTCTTCTGTTGAACCGGCAAGATATGAAAGGGGATATCCTCCACGCATCCAGAGATCCTGAATACTGTTTTTATTAGTTTCCACGAAATTGAAACCAGACAATTCGATGAACTCAGTTCGCCCGGCTAACGTTTCTGATGCATTTTTTATAATGTGAGGAGAAGCACTCCCAAGTATAAGATATTTAGTGCGTCTATCCGGTTTGTCGACCAAAACACGTAAGGCTTTAAAAAGCTCTGGTTTTTCTTGTATCTCATCTATAATCACAAGACCTTCAAGAGCCCCAAGGACTAATTCCGGGTTTTGAAGACGTTGTAGATCCAGGGTTGATTCTAAATCGAAAAATGTGGCATTGAATTTTTTTTCAAAAATCCTTGCTAATGTTGTTTTTCCACATTGTCTTGGCCCCAGTAGGGACGCAACAGGAGTTCTGTTTAGTGCTTTTTCAAGTGCATTTATATGTGATGGTCTCTGAATCATGTCACCTATTTATCATTGAAAATTCGGAGTGTCAATCTGAATTTTCAATGATAAATGGCTGGGCGCCTTAACAATCAGACAATGTGGGGAACTGGGCATCTACAACTTAGCGCTGTAATTTTTGCTGTGCTCTGTCCGTCTCAACGAATGTTGAGCGGCCGCGCTGCAAAAATTACAGCGCTAACATATTATCGGGCGATTGTCCAGCCCCGCTCTCGCCGTCCTTTTAACGGCTGCAATAACCAGCGCCGGCTTAATTGTTTTGCCTTTTGGGCATTCTATGCCTTTCTATAAGCATCATAATTTAAAAACCGCACGATATTAGGCGTCTGAGTTAATTGCTTGGTTCGGCCCCGTCGTGTTCTCTCTAATCCATGCAGGTAACGCGTGAACAACACGTCGCGCAGAGGACAAAATTGTCAGGGACGACGCCCCTCTTGTGAGGGAAACATAAAGCTCTTCTGCCGATCCCATTTGCATGGCATCTAGCAGCAATGCATGGTTAAACTCTAAGCCCTTGATCAGAAGAGGCGTGGCTATCGTCCGCTTTGAAAGGGCATGCCGCCCATTCCTTCGGGCATTGTCACGGAGATCCCATGCTGATTCCCGTAAGGTCTTTCCAGATTCTGAGACATGGATTTTTAATGTCCGCCTTATCTCCCGCCAGAGTTCTCGTCTTTTGTAAAAATGTTTTCCGACAAGTTTTTCTATAGCCGACGTCATAGACTCTACGAACTGCAGGTCATCAGATTCCATTACTGCCTGCATTGCATTCCACAAAATTATCTTATCTTGTGAACGAGGGCGATAGGCGGTTCCTTTTTTAATCTGTCGACAAGGTTTGTTAAAAAGGTCATACCAGTTAAGCAACGTTGCGCAATATCAACAACACAAGCGACCCGGTTTAGGCTGCGGCTATTTCCTATCTTTTCGGTTGCCTTTAACAAGTCAGGGCATTCGACACTTTCAAGAACCACAAAATGGTTTTTAGTTTTTCCTGCTATAGCAGCGCACCGACCTGGCCAGTCGACGATAGCAACCACGCCTCCCTTGTTGAAAGCCTTGTAGCAAGCGGCAGTTTGATTCTGTGTGTCGGCTGATGGAATCCATTTTACTGTCCCATATGCATTGGTAAAATCGACCTCAGTGCCTTTCATTAGTCGAATTCGGACATCCTTAAGCCAATTTCCAAGCTCTGGATTTTGTTTTTGCCAACGGTGTGGAACTGTCAGCACATCGACTACCGGAAATATATCTTCAACATCACACCATCTCACGATATCGTTTGTATTTAATTTTCTATAGATCGCTTGGAGAGGATCTCCCACAATCCTACAAGGAAGAGCCTCCGCAAGTTCTCGAATCATTGCATGCTGAGTGCCGTTGCAATCCTGGTATTCATCAACAAACATGCCTGAATATGAAGTTCTCAGCACTCGACGGGGTGCGCGACAACGAAATAGACGGCAGGATGCCATTCGAAGCGAACGCCATTCATCGTCAACGTCTGGGTACTGACAGTTCCAGCCCGCCAGTTCTGGAAAAGAATTGGAATAGTTCAACGCAAGGCTGTCAATCGTTGTTACACGATATTTCGCAGCAGGAATACCCAAATTTCTCAGCTTTGTGCGAAGGGCATCAACACCTGCATGAGTGTGAGTCAAAACCAGCTGTTTTCCAGGCGCAAAACCAACAGACTCTGCAATGAGGTGTGTTTTGCCGCAACCTGCTGGAGCGACGACAGACCCCCTGATACATTTTGCAAATTTTTGCTATGTCATCCGGCATAGAGCCAATCCTCCAGGGCTTGGAGCTTGATTCCCAAGGGGGTCTCGATAATTTCAGGCAAAGTCGCAACAACGAGGTCTGCAAGTCTTTCACCATTGTTCAAATCCTTGAACCATCCAGATGACTTCCCCGCTTTCCCTACAGCTGCCCGAATGGTCTGCTCCAATATGCCGTTCAGTTTCCATTCTTCAATGGTGAGGTTGGTCACTGAAGTCGTGTCACTTCCCAGCTTGTTCAGTTCTCTTTTGCAGGAATCAAGACAACTCTGCACACCCTTAACCTCACTTGCCAATGTTACAAGTGACTGGAGGGTTTTCAGTGTGACATCGGCACAGATTCGCTGTTCTGTGGCCATTTTATCGTCCCATCGGAAAACTTTAACACCGTTGGCACAGAGCTGTTGTTCTGAGGGGTTTATGGTTTTGTCTGAATCCCCCAAGAAAACAGTCCTGTAACCTAACTTGCTGAATTGTCGCGCTGTTTCGGGTGCTGCGTCACCGCCGCCAGTTACGGCTACAATTCCATACAATTCAAAGTCATCGCCTTTGTGATTCACAGCCCACACATGATTGAGTGCTCGGCACAAAGCCTCCTCCGTCTTTCCTTCACATACTATCACTGTTCGGGCAAAGACGGCCATTGGGCATCTACGAATTGCCCCCTGAAGAGCATCCTTAGAGCTATGGTCACAGGTAAGTACATCAAGTCGGCCATCCTTAATTCGGGTGAAACGAAGCACACCGACTGACTTAGCAACGACTGGTGTTGGGGAGTGGCTGGTCATAATAACCTGCCCTTTGTCTCGATCTTCACATAGAATCTTAAGAAGCTTGCGGATGCGATGTGGCTCAAGACCATGTTCGATTTCATCTACCAGCACAACCGAGGATTCACCGATTCCTGCCCTCTGTACAGCCAACGCTGCAAGTCGTTTCGAGCCAAGGCCTAATGATTGCAGCGGAATAGGGCCATCATAGAGGGACAAGACACTCTGGCCAAATCTAATTGCGTGCACATCGAGACCCGGCTGCAGGTTATTGACAGGAACGCCATAGTTCTTTACCAATCCTTTCGCCTGATCGGCGATCTGCTGCCAACCATCAAGTTGCATTGCACCCACCGCATCGCGTGCTTTTCGGTTGACAACCGCCATCACGTGATTTGATGACTGAGAGTCTGTGAGCCGGGCGAGAGCAGAACCTCGACTCCACGTTAAGTTTCGATCCACATTTGTACCAAGTGATGCAACACCAAGTAATTCCCTATCACGCCAAGATATCGCTCGAGGCTCAGGGTTACTATCCTTTACCACTGCCCATTGAGGCTCCAAGCTACTATCAACTGATAGGCGGATCGTTAGGACGTCTTCGTCTTCATCGGCCGGGTCATCATGAATCTGTTTGTCAGAAACTGAATATCCACGCAGATACAGCCCGTGCTTTTCCTGCTTGACTAACATATTAGGTAGTTCGCCAACAGTCACTTCAATCATGAGTTCTTCAACGGTATTGGCTTGATAGAAATCTGAGTCAGTGAAAGGTGTACTCCATCTTGGCAGGAGAGCAAGTTCAATAGCTTCAAGCACAGTTGTCTTGGCAGAGTCGCCAGGGCCAACCAGACAAATAACCCGGCCATCGACATGCCAATCAAGGGTCTGTATTCCTCGAAAGTTCCTAATATTTAAGTGGCGAATAATAGCCATGCTTCGCTCCTTCTATAGTGCGCGCATTCAAAGGCAAAAAATTGAATCCTATAATGTCATATCCAGCAGGTTTGGACTAATTTTTCCTTAACGTGGTATTCCTCCTTCTGTAGACGTCGTGAAGCTAATCGATGAGCGCCAGCGAGGCTATGTTTAGCGTTTTTTCAGACTATATTTATTCTTGTTACTTGGCCTCTCTCAATAGACAATTTGCCCACGAATCAATTAGGTGTGCCGAAATATTTGTGCCATATTGCTTCTCTCTAACAGTCTTTTCCCAAATTTTCTGGACATCTGTAGGTGCTTGCTCAATGGCCTTAGATAACTTTATTGCCCCCTTATCGTTTTTTTTATAGGCTTTGGCGAAACACCAATAAGAGATACTATAGGAAAGACCTGACCAATATTCTCGATTACTTACCTGATCACTATTACTATCTGATGGGACTACATTGCAAGCAACGTCGAATGATTTAAATGACCTTGCAATCAGGTGCCGAATAGCTTCTGGAGTGATTTCGATAGATGATACTCTTTCTATAATGGAATAAACTTCATCATTATCTCCATAGACTATCTTACCAGTTAAAATCGGCTCAGTGACAAAAGGATCAACTACTTGAATATATTTTTCAAGACTATTTTCACTTATTGCCCAGAAGTCCAAACAGCCAGCAGTTATGGATTGAGTCCTATATAGATTTTTGTAAACGGCTAAATAATCTGTATCTGAATTTTTTGATTCAGAGCCATATTTGATTACAAATCTCAGCAGACCATGACATCCATCAGTTAGTTTCTGTCCAATTTTTACAAATTCATCCATTAAGCATGTTTCACATAGGGCTGACTTTCAGCATGATCGTTTTACTGAAAGTCAGTCATTTAAATTTTAGTTATACCCTACGAAGAAGATTTAATCTTATCGTTAGCTATCACACGACCATCAGATTCACGGATAAATTTAACATTACCGCTTTTGTCGATGACAGCATGCCCATGATCACTCGAACCTATATCACCGTAATACAAATCACGTGTTCCATCAGATCTTTCTTTGTGTTTGAAAAACTCACCTCCGGCTTTACCTTTGTCGTTACCCATAAGTTACCTCCTGAGTTTTTTTTGCCCTGATTAAATAATACCAGCAATTAGCTTGGGCATTTTACCAATTGCCGAACATCACAAATAACCGGCTCGTCCGGTTCATTTGAAATGTTGGAAGGTTTTAAAGTAAATAAGTATTATAGTTTTTC
>LQAE01000204.1_pt1 | contig 19278 bp, 17 predicted proteins | sample 1535771 | NCBI WGS metagenome assembly LQAE01 (sample SAMN04331582, study PRJNA305678) | bioreactor metagenome | isolation source: bioreactor_1 inoculated with Wadden Sea sediment 1st replicate of a... | place: Germany:Bremen
GTTTTTTTATATATACGTTTTCAGGAATATGTTTGCCCTGCCGTATACTGGTATTCTAATATCAATACGACACCAGATGAACTGCTTCTCCGGCTGTCTTTGCATACGTCAGCCTGCAGCTGGTTCATTCTCACAGGATACAGAGACATGATAACAGCCGAGTCTTTACACGTGATAGCATCTCAGGCCCCGATGGGTATCGCACTCTGTACTCCCGATGCCCGTTCAGGCAGACTCATCATCACCTTTTCCAACAGATCGTTATCTGAGATCACCGGGATAGCTGCCGAGGTGCTTGCAGGGAGTGCCCTGACAGATCTTCTGCGTGCCCATCTGCAGTGTACGGGATCCTTGGTCGATGCACTCGATGAGCTGACCTCGGAGTTCTCTTGGCCTGAAGCGGTATCATGTACGGCTGCTGAGGGCAGACAGTACCGGGTGAGTCTCTGTGAAGCTGCAGACCGACAGCTCGTCTGCTATCTCCTGCCGGATACGGAGACCACAGACGTATGCAAGACCTGCTGTCGACCTGCTGCACTTCCTGAGATGCTCTCTCTGGCAGGTATCGGAGATTCTACCGGTACAGCTGATGATCTGATCCTGCGCGACACGCTGCTCTATGCGATAACCGTCTCCAGCTATGATATGCTCTCAGCAGAGGATCCCTTTGCCGCTATCAACAGGTCCCTCTGTCTGATCGGGGAGGCTGCGGGTGTCGATCGAGTCTATCTGTTCACCGTATCATCGGGTCCCGACGGTGCGGTGGTCTCTGCAAGCCAGCAGCTCGAGTGGTGTGCTCCCGGGCAGCTGCCGCAGATCGGTAATCCCCATCTTCAGCAGATAGCAGCCGATCGGATCGGTGAGTTCCTCAGACCGCTCTCCTCCGGTAGTCACTATGAGGCGGTAGTCGAGAGGATCAGTGATGATCTGGTGAGGCAGGACCTTCAGGCCCAGGATATCAAGTCGATCCTGGTACTGCCGCTTTTTGTCAGCGGGAAGTTCTACGGGTTCATCGGCTACGATGACTGCACCAGTGAGCGCAGATGGAGCAGTGGCGAGCGATCTCTTCTGGAACTCTTCGCCGCATCGGCATCGAAGGCGATCGAGAGGAGCCTGCAGTTCAAAGAACTCCAGGAGAGCAGGGCACGGAATATGGCCTTCACCGAGGCGGTGCCTGATCTGATGTTCATGTTCACCCCCGATGGAATCGTCGCAGATGTCCAGTTCAGTCAGGAGGATCTGCTCTACAGGCCTCCTTCGGAGTTCATCGGACGGCATGTCTCAGAGGTGCTGCCCGAACAGGTGGCAGATCTGACTGCTGAGAAGATCTCCCGGGCCCTTGAGAGCTCTCAGATCCAGATCTATGAGTACTCCCTGCAAAGCGGTGATGAACTGCGCCGCTTCGAAGCACGTATGATCCCATACCGTCTGGAGTCGGTCTTTGCGGTCACTCGTGATATCACCGAGAGTGTGAAGATGAAAGAGTCCCTGCAGCAGACGCAGGAGTCTATCATCGAACGGGAGAAGAACTATCGTACCTTCTTCGAGACCGTAGGTGATCCGATCGTGATCACTGACAACAACTCGAAGATCCTGTTTGCCAACCGGCAGACCTGTGAGCTGCTCGGTGTGGATCAAGATCTGCTCGTCGGCAGGGATGTCTCCGATCTCTACAGGAGGGATGCGAGATACCGGCAGGAGAAGTACTGCCTGCTTGAGCGTGCTGATGGAGTACAGGTCGCAGCCGAGCTCACCCAGTGGAACGGGATCTGGGATAATCGGGAGTGCCGGTATCATCTGTTCAACGATATCTCCACTGAGCTTGCAGCCCTGCAGAAGTTCGATGCTCTGTTCGAACAGAACCCGGCACTGCTCATGCTCAGTACCTGCGGTGATCATCAGGTCCTTGAAGTCAACAGTTCCTTCCTTGATACGCTCGGGTATGCACGCGATGAGGTGATCGGTATTCCGATCGAAGCGATCCCGCTCTATGATCAGCGATCAGACAGCGGTGCTGAGGGTGGGGCACAGACGATAAGGACCCGAGACGGCGAGTCCATCGAGGTGCTCAGTTTCGTGCAGACCGTGCAGACCTTCGGTGAGGAGTTCGACCTCACGGTCATGATCGATATCACGGGACAGAAGGCGGCTGAACGAAAGCTGCACCGGATGATCGACTTCGAACGTATCCTGGTCACGTGTTCTTCCCGCCTGATCGACTCAGCCGAAGAGACCTTCAGTGAGACCCTCTATCAGGCCTTCAGTGAGATCGCCGGGTATCTCGATATCGATCGCATGAACCTGCTCTCCTATGATTCATCCAGTGATCAGTACCGGGTGCGTACTTCGTGGTGGAAGCCTCATGATCAGAGAGTCTTCCTCGAATTCTCCACCGAGCAGGTGCCCCACTGGATCCGCAGCCTCAGAGCCGGGGAAGCTGTCACAGTTGAGTGCCTCGATGATATACCCGAGGGGTGGGCTGCAGAACGGGCGGCCTTCGGACTGCTGGGAGTCGAGTCGCTGCTGGTGCTCCCCATCAGGATCGGTACCCACTTCCTGGGGCTGCTCAGCCTTGATACCATAGGTGAACACACGAGCTGGGATGAAGAATATATCAACCTGCTTCGGGTGCTGTGCAACACCATTGGTGCAGTGATGATCAGGAATCAGCAGCAGCATATACTCGAAGAGGCCCATGCCAAAGCCGGCAGGGCTGATGCTGCGGAGGTGGCGAACCAGGCGAAGCGGCAGTTCCTCGCCAACATGAGCCATGAGATCAGGACACCGCTCAACGGCGTGATCGGGTTCACCCAGCTGCTCAGCGGAACAGAGCTTGATCTGACCCAGCGGCAGTATGTCGATTATGTCTTGAGCTCTGCCCGTTCTCTGATCGATATCGTCAGTGACGTGCTCGATTTCTCCAAGATCGAAGCCGGTAAACTGGAACTCTCCTGTGTCCCGACAGATCTCTATGCCCTGCTCAGACAGGCCATCGAGATCACCCGCTTCAGCATCGAGGAGAAGAAGCTTGAGTTCATCACGACGATCGATACCCGGCTGCCGAAGACGGTCATGGCAGATCCGCTGCGGCTCAGACAGGTCCTGGTGAACTTTCTGAGCAATGCAGCCAAATTCACCTTGCATGGAGAGGTAGAACTCTCTGTTCTCTGCAAATGGGGAGGGAACGGGGAATCCATCGAATTCTCGGTCAGAGATACCGGTATCGGTATCTCTGCAGAACAGAAGGATCAGCTGTTCTCGGCATTCACCCAGGCTGATGCATCGATCAGCAGACAGTTCGGGGGGACGGGGCTGGGACTGAACATATCGGCACGACTCGCCCAGATGATGGGCTCTTCCATACATCTGGAGAGCGTACCGGGAAGCGGGTCGAAGTTCTCGTTCACTCTGCCGGTCATCGATGGATCAGAGCAGCGGCCCTGTAAGAGGCTCCACAGCAGTGTGAAGCGCGTGGGACTGGTATTCGCCACAGGTACTGAGCTACAGGGTGTCTCCTCTCTTCTTTCCTGCTGGGGCATCGAACCGGTTCTCCTGTCCTGCGACCGGCGATCGACCACAGCGATCGACACCCTGGATCTGCTGCTTATCGACTGTGATCGGATGGTCTCTTCAGGAGATACTGCAGGCCTGTGCCGCAACGGTCTGTTCTCTGAGACGACGATCCCCTGTATACTCGCAGGTACCGGAGTGCAGTGCGATATCGTACAGCGGGAGTGCCGGATCGACAGTGAGCGGGTCATCTGCAGGATCGATAAACCGATCATGACTGACATGCTGCATGCGGCACTCTCAGCTGTGCCGACTCAGCCGGCTGCAGCTGGAGCGCAGCAGGGGCAGCTTCCTGAAGCAGTCCGCGCCGGCAGGCGCAGTACCATCGTGATCGCTGAGGATGTGCATATGAACCGGGTACTGCTTACCGCCATGATACAGAAGATCATTGATGATGTTGAGATCCTGCAGGTCTCAGATGGTGCCCAGTGCATCGCTCTGGTCAAAGATCATGCGGTTGATCTGATCCTGATGGATGTCCAGATGCCGGTCGTCGATGGGATCAGTGCCACCCTGCACATCAGGAACACAAAGCTGGGGAAGGAGGTTCCCATCATTGCCGTATCAGCAGGAGCCTCGGCGCATGAGCGGCAGCAGTGCATGGACAGCGGGATGAATGAGTATGTGAGTAAGCCAGTCGACCCTGCAGAGATCAGAAGGATCCTCAGCAGGTATCTGCCTGTGACCGAGTGAGGTGCCTCAGCGGCCCTTCTCCAGCTCATACATCAGATTCAGGTACTGCTCTTCCACCTTCTCCCGTGCCCAGAGATTGTGTCTGAGGAATTTCAGACTCGATGCGATGCTCGGTTCATGGTAGAAACACCTCAGAGAGATCATATCGAACAGTTCATCCCACCCATAGTACTCGACCAGGACGGTCAGCACCGTCTTCAGGGTCTTCCCATGCAGAGGATTGTTCGGCTGCTCCTGTTTCTCGTTGATAGATCACTCCTTATAGTACGTCCTGTCATACTGTACTCTTGTATCACAAACGGGTCTTCCCTTCAAGCTGGGAGTCCTTCCTTCGGTGACGGCGGTCCCTCCTCCTGTATGAACATAATGCTACAAATTGTAACAAACTATTGAATAAATAACAGTTTGTTATATACTTGTCAGATATGCTATAAATCGAAAAGAGGTGTTATATGGAATATGGATGGATCGCACTGCTTCCTCCCCTGATCGCTATCGTCCTGGCAATCTGGACAAAACAAGTCATCGTATCGCTGTTTCTCGGAGTCTGGATGGGATCGACGGTCCTGACTGGCTGGAACCCCCTCACCGGACTGCTGGAGAGTTTCTCCACCCATCTGGTCGCCAACTCACTGGCTGACAGCTGGAACATGGGGATCATCGTGTTCTGCCTGGTCATCGGCGGCATGGTGGGTATCATCGGAAAGCTCGGTGGTACGAAGGCGATCGCCGAGAAGGTGGTCGCGAGGGCACAGGACGGGAAGATGACCCAGATCAGTGCCGCACTGCTCGGGGTCCTGATGTTCATCGATGATTATGCGAACTCCATGATCGTCGGCAACACCATGCGACCGCTGACAGACAGCAACCGCGTCTCACGTGAGAAACTGGCGTACATCTGCGATTCGACTGCAGCACCGGTCAGTTCCATGGTGCCGGTCTCCACGTGGATCGCCATGGAACTCGGGCTCATCTCGGTGGGTCTCTCGAGTGTGAATATAGAGGCGAATGCCCTGATGGTCTTCTTTCAGTCGGTCCCCTTCAGATTCTATTCGCTCTTTGCCCTGGTGCTGGTCTTCACGCTGCTGTTCTCCGGTAAGGACTACGGTCCCATGCTGAAGGCTGAGATCAGAGCGAGGGCGACCGGTGATGTGTTCGAACCGGGCTCTGACCCCCTGATCTCCGAGGATGCATCGATCCTTCCTGATGAGGGGACGAAAGGATCGATCTGGTATATGATCATCCCCATCGGACTCTTCATCCTGGTCACCATCTTCGGACTCTACTACAACGGACATGAAACCGGTAAGAGTGTCATGGAGTCCTTCGGGGACGCCGATGCTTCAGTCGTACTGACCTGGGCTGCCTTCATCGGATCGATCACCGCGATCATCATCGGCTCGGTCACCCGGGAACTGCCGTTTGCCAAGGCCATGGATGCCTTTGTCGGGGGTATGAAGAGCATGCTCATCGCTGTGATCATTCTCGCGCTGGCCTTCTCACTCAAGAGCGTCATCTCCGAACTCGGACTTGCTCAGTGGCTCGTCTCCATCTCAGAAGGGGTGCTCTCTGGGAAGATCCTTCCGCTGCTGGTCTTCTTCACCGCCATGCTCGTCTCCTTTGCCACCGGTACTGCCTGGGGTACGAACTCCATTCTCATGCCGCTGGTCATCCCGATCGCCGCCGGGGTATCACAGTCGAACGGGGAACTCACTCCGCTGATCATCTCCACCATAGGTGCGGTCCTGACCGGTGCGGTCTTCGGTGACCACTGTTCCCCGATCTCAGATACGACGATCCTTTCATCCTCCGGTGCCGGATCCGATCATATCGCCCATGTCAGGACGCAGATACCCTATGCGATCACCGCCGCCCTCGTCGCAGCGGTGGTCGGGTTCATCCCGGCCGGGTTCGGACTCTCTCCCTGGATATCACTTGCAGTGGGAACAGTGATCCTGATCCTGCTCGTCAAGCGACTCGGGAAGAATCCCGATGCAGAACTCCTGCGCCTGTCTGCTCAAAAATAATGGTGTAGATACAGTACGATATATGGGTGTATATTATATATGATCATTACTGCAAGGTAGTGATCATATATACCCTGTGTATCACCCTGTAATATTTTTTGACAACTGACCTCTTAAGGTGTTTAATAGATATATCTATTACCACAAATCAGGAGGGAATCAATGGATGCTGTACTCATTATGGTGTTAGCTTTTGCAGGCTATATCATAGCATACAGGCTGTACGGGCAGTTCGTCGGAAAGAAGATCTTCAAATTGACGATGAAGAACAAGACACCTGCTCAGGAATTCGAAGATGGGGTCGATTATGTACCGACGAAGAAGGGAATCATCTTCGGCCATCATTTCACATCCATCGCGGGAACCGGACCCATCGTGGGACCGGCTATCGGTGTGATCTGGGGGTGGCTGCCGGCCCTGATCTGGGTAGTCGTCGGATCGATCGTCATGGGAGCGGTCCATGACTTCTCCGCACTGGTCATGTCCCTGCGCAACCAGGGTAAATCGATCTCCGAGATAGCTGCACAGTACATCAGTAAAAGAATACGGTTCGCATTCTTTCTGATCGTCTTCATCGAGCTGTGGTTGTTTCTTGCCATCCTGGGAATGATCATCGCCGTGATCTTCAGCATGTACCCTGAAGCGGTATTCCCGGTGTGGATGGAAATTCCCATAGCTGTTCTGCTTGGCTGGGCTATCTATAAGAGACAGGTGGGGGTGACCGGAGTGACCGTACTGGCTGTGACAGCCATGTACATCACGGTGGTGCTCGGACACTTCCTGCCGATCAACATGCCGGCGATCGGAGCCATGCCAAATACCGGATCATGGACGATCATCCTGTTCATCTATGCCTTCGTCGCATCGACCCTGCCGGTCACGACCCTGCTGCAGCCGAGAGACTACATCAATGCCTGGCAGCTGCTGATCGCCATGGGGCTTCTGGTCCTTGGGGTGTTCGTATCAGCGTTCAACGGTCTTGAGATCGCAGCACCTGCTATCCAGGTCTCACCGGAAGGTGCACCTTCGATGTGGCCGTTCCTCTTCATCACCATCGCCTGCGGGGCGATCTCCGGTTTTCATGCGGTGGTAGCCTCGGGTACGACTGCGAAGCAGGTGGCGAACGAAGATGATGCGATGTTCGTAGGATACGGATCCATGCTCATGGAAGGAGCTCTTGCCGTCCTGGTCATCGTGGCCACTGCAGCTGGGATAGGTCTGGCCGCACGGGGAGAGGTCGGTGCCCTTACCGGTATCGCCAAGTGGTCTGAACACTATGCATCCTGGGGTGCCGCATCAGGACTTGCGGCAAAGGTCGGGGCCTTCGTGGAAGGTTCTGCGAATATGATCAGTTATCTGGGCATACCCAAGTTCCTCGGTCTGATCATCATGGGGGTGTTCGTGGCATCGTTTGCCGGGACCTCCCTTGATACGACGACCAGACTGCAGCGGTATGTCATCCAGGAACTGCTGGGAGCCAACAGAGTGGGGGCCTCAGAATCAAAGAACTTCTTCATCAACAAGTACGGAGCTACGATCCTTGCGCTGCTCACCGCAGGTCTGCTTGCCTTCTCCACCGGGGTGGATGGTAAGGGGGCTTTGGCCCTCTGGCCTCTGTTCGGAGCCAACAACCAGACTCTTGCTGCCCTTGCCCTGTTCACCGCATCGGTGTATCTGAAAGAGCACGGGGGAAAGAGTTATCTGGTGACCCTGCTGCCTGCTGTCTTCATGCTGTTCATGACCCTCTGGGCATTGATCGAAAATGAAGCTGGCTATGTAGCCGGAGGCAAAGTGCTTCTGGGAATGATCAACCTGGTGATCATCGTCATCGTCGTGTTCGTTGCCGTAGAGAGTATACGGGCCTTGAGCAGAAAACAACTGAAGAGCGTCTCAGCTGAGGCGTGAGGACGAAGAACAGCCCGCACGGCCTGCATGCAGACCGTACGGGCATCACATCGAAGGAGGGGGCAATGAAGTTCGAAGGGGCTGTACGGTCGATCAGGTGGTATGCTCTATCAGTCATCGGTATTTCGGTCGCAGCAGTGCTCTCGGTACTGGCTGTACATCACTTCTGGGGTGCTGATCCTGTCCCCTCTGATCCGGGAAGAGTCCTCTCCATGATATGCCTCATGGCTGCGGTGACCTTCTCTGTCGCACTCCCGGTATTGCTGAGGTTTCTGTTCTATGCCCGGGGGATGCGAAGCGGAGGATTACCGGTGAAGGACTTCATCCGTATGCAGAAGTTGAGCATCCTCTCTGTCTGCATCGGATCACTCTGTGCCGTGTATTCCTACTATAGGGTGATTTATGTAGTGCATCTATATATGAGCGTGCTGTCGGCACTGTACGGGATCTATACCATCCTTCCGGTGAGAACGAGCTATGAACGGGATCTCAAGAGCTTCGGGGTACATGATGATGAACTATCTTCTTAGGCTGCTGCAGTCATTCAGAGGGTTTCTGCAGGGGTTCGGGGAAGCTGCCATGCACAAGGCGACGGCCCAGATCGAGTACGAGGCGCGTGAGATGGAGCACTCCTTTGCCCTGATGCTCTTCGGCAATGCCGTGGGGCTTCCCTCTCCGCCGATCACAGTCACGCTGGAGCTGCTGCCCCTGATGAGTGGGGATCTGGAGCTGATGCTCCTTCGGGCATCTCAGACGGGGAACGGGCTGAGTGAACTGGCCAGCATCATGGGGGAACCATAGATGGCGAGTGTGCGGATCTTCATCGGAAAGGGAGGGGTGGGGAAATCGACCTGTGCCTCCCTCGAAGCCGTGAGGTCTCAGGCAGGCGGTATCGATACCCTGCTTGATTCCATGGATCCGGCACATAATCTTCATGACATCTTTCGCGTGCCGCTGAGTTCCCGGGGGACCCGCATCATGCCGGGACTGACGATCAGGGAATCAGATAAGCAGAAGATGATCAGAGCATACCTGAAGAGCATCCGCACAGAGCTCAAAGGGATCTACCACTATCAGCAGGCACTGAACATCGACAGCTATTTCTCGATCCTCTCCCATGCCCCGGGGATGGAAGAGCATGCAGCGCTGCTGGTGCTGCAGCGCTGCTATGAGGATCACAGACATGAGCAGATCATCATCGATACCCCGCCGACTGCACTGACACTGAAGATGCTGGCCCTGCCGAAAGTCAATCTGGAATGGATCAGCCGTCTGGTCGAGATGCGAAGACAGATCATCAGCAAGAAGAACGGGGTGGCGAAGATACGTAAGGAGCAGATGGCGACACTCGAGGAGGATCCGGTCTATGCACGGTTGATGACCATGAGTGATCGCTATCGGTCGCTGATTGCCTTTCTTGAGGACAGCAGTACCACCGAGATCGATCTGGTGATGAATGAGGATGAACTGAGTCTTGCTGAGAGTCTGATGATCAGGCAGGAGCTGGAAGTGCTGGGGTTGTCGGTACACAGAGTCCTGCTCAATAAGGCCGGCAGGTCATCCCCCTATGTGCAGAGGATCCGAGCCGCCTTCCCGCGCTCCTCGATCGAGGTGGTCAGCCGGCATCCCGGCGAACTGACAGGAATGGATCAGCTGCAGCAGCATGTTCAGAAGACAGCGATCGTTCTGTGATACAGGACCCGGGACTGCTGAGTATCGATGTACTCAGCAGTCCCGGGCTTGCAGGTCGTGTGTTATCGCATCTTCTTCACAAGGACTTCAGCAGCCTTGATCAGCGGGTATCCTGCAGGTGATCCGGTCAGCAGCGGCTGGGTGCCGATCTGCATCGTCAGCAGGGTCTTCACCGTGACCCTGTTCTGAATCAGGAACCCTATGGCGTTCGTCAGTTCTCCGGCACTCAACCCTCCGTAGACCTCACCACCGAGGATCATCCCACAGTCGGCAGCAGCGATCAGTTTGACCGTCTGTTTATGGGTATGTGCAAGGTTGCCGGGATGGGTATCGATCCCGGTGAAACTGCCGCTGACGATCGCGAAGTTCTCATTTCGGGCACGGGTCTCAGTGATCCCTGCGGTACCGAAGGCATGTTCTCCGATGGCAGTGGCATAGATGGCGATCGTCCCATTGAACGGCTTACAGGGACTGAGGGTGTAGAGGTTCATGGCGGCGATCCGTGCCTCAGCACATGCGGTGGATGCAAGCATGGTGGCATCCAGTTTTCTGGTGATGAAGTCCCGCTTCTCCGCGCAGTCACCGACCGCTACGATATCGGTAGTGCACGGCAGCACTCTCATGTACTCACAGGTCTTGATGAATCCCAGTTCGTTGAGTTCCAGGCCGGCATCCGCTGCCATCTTGGTGTTGGGTGAGTACCCCATGGAGAGGATCACTGCATCGGCATCAAGCTGCTCTCCGGTAGTCAGTGAGATCCCTGAGACTTTCCCGTCGGTTCCGAGTACTTCTTTGATCCCCTTCCCGGTGATCACATGCACTCCGCGTTCGATCAGATGCTCGGTGGCTATCTTACCGAACTCAGGATCGAACGCTCTGCTGAGGATGGTATTCTCAAGCTCGACGAGGGTCACATGAAAGCCCTTCTTGTTCAGTTCATCTGAGACTTCGACACCGATGAACCCGGCGCTACGACGATGATCTTCTTCATCTGCTGTATCTCCGATACCATGAGATCAAGATAGACCTTGTTCTTCGGGATGGTATAGACATGAGTCAGTTCGGCGCCTTTGAGCCATTTGGGTTTGGTCGGGATCGAACCGGTAGCCAGTACGAGTTTCTTATAGTAGAACTTCACGCCGCTGGTGAAGGTGCATTCATGATCTTCAGGATCGAACTCGGTCATCTCATCGATGATGATCTCGATACCCAGCTGGGTCAGCAGGGTGTCAGGCATGATATTCTTGTCGCTGCTCTCCAGTGATCCGAAGATGTAGGGGATACCACAGGGAACGAGGGCCTTCGGTTCACGTCTGACTAACACGACCTCTTTTTCCGGGTAGGTGGACTTTGTGGTGATGGCTGCCTGCAGCCCTGAAGCACCGCCTCCGACAACCAGGACATCGATATTTCTCATACTAAGCTCCTTAACGTTTTTATACACAGTCATGATGATCTGCCAGTCAAGTATCACACTGCAGAGCGCAATATTCAAGGTGGCATATGCTAAAAATACTAAGATTTTTGATATTCATTATCAAAAAGCAGCTTGTGATTCACCGATCGACCTGCCTGTGGTATGATCGAGCTATGGAAAAGAGTGCAGAGACGCTCATCGTGATGGGGGTATCGGGGTCCGGTAAGACGACCTGTGCCCGACTGCTCGCAGAACGGATGGACTACCTGTTCATCGATGCCGATGATGAACATGACAGCATGAGTATCGAACAGATGCATCGGGGGATACCGCTCGATGATCAGAGTCGATTACCCTGGCTCAGGAGACTTGCCTCACTGATCGCGGAAGAGGGCAGGACCCGGGGTATCGTGCTTGCCTGCTCAGCGCTCAAGCGCTCCTACCGGGAACTGCTCGGCAGTACCTCTTCGGTACGCTATATCTACCTCAAGGGTGATCTGAAGACCATTGAACGGCAGTTTGCGATGCGCACCGATCATTTCTTCCCAGCCTCCCTTCTTCACAGTCAGTTCTCAGCACTTGAGGAACCCGATGATGCCATCGTGGTGGACCTGAACAGGGCAGAGCCCTTATCGGAGGTGATCGAAGGGCTTCTTGCTGAGCTTGTGGGGAACGAGGTGAGAGGTTCAAGGGGAGGGGATCGTTGATGGTGTGCCTGACAGGGGATCCTGCAGTCACTGCATCAGAGCAGGCTCTGAAAGAGGAAGTGCATGGCAGAGGTGCTGCAGATGCTCCCGGTGGAGGGATCTGCAGCACATCCTCTGGTTCAGCCGATCATCTGCCGAACAGCTCGCTCATCCGTGCTGAGACCGCACGGAACTGATCGATCTCCAGCATCTGTGACTCGGTCAGACGGCTGTGCAGGGCATCAGTTCGCCTGCAGACGGTGTTCTTCAGGACTCCCTCCTGCATCAGGGCATACTTCGCATTCGCCGGATAGCTCTGGTATTCGATGATCGAAGCCAGTCCGATGAAATCCTGCAGCGTCTGAGCATCAGGACCCATCTCCTGCCAGTCATGGCAGATGCGGTGATAGAGATCAGCATGGAAGTTGGTCATGATGCCGCTGTAGCCCGCATACCCCTGCTGAAGACTGAACAGCAGCGTTGCGGCATTCGCATTGAAGAGTCTCAGCTGCGTACCTGCTGCCAGGGCTGCCCGTTCTTCGATCAGTGCCGTATCACAGCAGGTGTCCTTCACGAACTCGAAACGCCCGGATGCGATCATCGAAGAGAGTACTTCGGTCGACAGCAGGCGCTTGTACGGGGTAGGGCATTCATAGACTCCCAGCGGGATATCATCGGGGAGCGCGCTGATGACCGTATCAAGATTCTTGAGCAGCACCTCATCAGGTTCATCGAACGAAGCGAGTCTGTTCGAGACCAGCACCAGAGCATCTGCCCCGGCGTCAGCCATCGCCTTGAGTTCGTCGATCTGATCTGCGAGGGTGTCGGCCACATGACCTGAAGCCATGACTGGATAGCGACCGGTAGAGTATGCCACGGTCTGTGAGCACAACTGCGTGCGTTCCCGTCTTGAGAGTTCGAACATGGCACTCGACTGGCAGACGGCGAACAGCCCGTCTATCCCCCGGTCGCTGTACCATTCGATCAGCGACCTGAGGGCACCATAGTCGATGCTCCTGTCGGTATTGAACGGGGTTATCATGGTGGGATAGACCCCGGAGACTAGTGGTTTTCTTATCATGGATGCAGACTCCTTCTATTGCGTATGATCACATGCCCAGCAGGTTGGGCAGGAATGTGACGATCGGTGGGAAATAGGTGACGAAGAACAGTACGATGAACAGAACGAGCAGCATCGGCAGGATCTCCTTGATCACCTGGATCAGCGGTGTGTCGGAAATGCCCGAGACGATGAACAGCAGCATGCCGAAGGGCGGGGTCGACAGTCCGATCATCATGTTCAGGGTGATCAGGACACCGAAGTGTACCAGGTCTATCCCCAGGGCATTTACCAGAGGGAGCACGATGGGGATGAACACCAGCGTGATCGCCATGGTATCGATGAACATGCCGAGGATGATGAACACGATATTGATCAGCAGCAGCAGGACGTACTTGTTCTCTGTCACTGTCAGCAGCCAGGTTGCCACCAGATCGGGTATATGCTCGATAGCCACGATATAGGAGAAGGCATAGGCAGTACCGACAAGCAGTGACAGGGTCCCGGTGGTCTTCACGGTCTTGAGAATGATCGTCCCGAGATCCCTGATCCCCATGGCTTTATAGACCACGAGCGAGACGATCATGGCATACAGTGCAGCAAGAGCACCGGCCTCTGTCGGGGTGACGATACCCGTATAGATACCCCCGAGCAGGACAAGGACCGAAAGCAGAGCGGGAAAGGCCTTCACCGTGATCCCCAGGATCTCTCTCAGAGCCAGTTTCGCCCCTTTGGGGTAATCCCTCACCCGGGCGATGATGGCGATGTAGATCATCAGCGCTATGCCGATGAGGATCCCCGGCAGCATGCCTCCGATGAACAGGGCCCCTATCGAGCTCCCGAGAGCATCGAATAGAAGATCATGGGGATACTGGGCGGGAAGATCGGGCCGATGGTAGCGGATGCTGCAGTGATGGCACTGCTGAATCCCCTGTCATACCCGTTATCATTCATCGCCTTGATCTCCATCATGCCCAGTCCCGATGCATCGGCAAGGGCAGACCCGGTCATACCGGAGAAGATGATCGAAGCTACGACGTTCACGTGCCCCAGGGCTCCCCGTCGCTGTCCGACCACGGCGTTGGCGAAATCGAAGATCATATCGGTCACCTTACCGGTGTTCATCACCTCTGCCATGAAGACGAAGAGCGGAACGGCGATCAGGACGAACTTCGAGTTCATATTGGTGAGGAACTGACTTGCAGCCATGCTTATATCAGCGGCAGGACTCTGTGCGATGGCGAAATAGAAGATCGAGGCCATGAGCATGCCCGGGGCGATCGGTATCCTGATGACGAAGATCAGGATGAAACAGATCAGGAAGACCAGTAGTGCCAGATTCATGATGAGCTCCCCTTCAGTAGTAGTCTGATGTCATGATAGACATCGATAGCGTAGCGTACGATCATGAACGCCAGGAAGATGATGAATGGCGAGAATGCCAGATCCATCGGGATCTTCAGCACATTTGACTTCTTGTACCCCATGAACAGGACATACCGCACAGAGGGCAGGAAGGCGATGGAGAACGAGATCACCAGCAGCAGGTTCCCGATGATCCTCATCCACAGCCGGGTCTTCTGACTGACAGCGTCATAGACCATGGTGAACATGACGTGAGAGTCGTCCCGTTTGGCATAGATGCCACCGAGCAGTGCTGTCCAGATGAAACAGAGCAGTGAGAGTTCCAGGGTCCAGGTCAGGGGTCTGAAGAAATACCTGAACACGATCCCCAGGATGAAGATGATGAACAGTCCAAGGAAGGCCATGAACGGTATATAGACTTCTATCGTATCAACGGCGATCTTCCCGACTTTCTTGAGCCAGTAGGTCATGTGTCACCTCATGTGTAGTATACAGCTCCGGCAGCTGATGCCGGAGCTGTGTTCGAACGGGTCGGGGTTATCGTACCAGAGATTGGACCTTGTCATACAGATCCATATCCCAGTCTTTCGAGATATCCTTGCTCTCAGTGAGATAGGAGTTCCGAGCATATTCGGCAAAGGCGGGGATGTCCGGATCTTCGATGATGATCATGCCTTCACCCCTGAAGAAATCAAGGATGCCCTCTTCTGTTTCGATGTTCCTGGTATCACAGAATGCTCGTGAGGTGTCGATCGCTTCCATGACCCATGCTTTCTGCTGATCGGTGAAGGACTGCCACTTCTTCTCATTGATCGTAGGCCAGGTGGAGTCGACTACGTGGTTGGTGAGGACGATGTACTTGGTCACCTCATAGAACTTCGCGTTCTTATCGGTGGCAAGGGGGTTATCCTGTCCTTCTACAGCCCCGGTCTTGAGGCCCATGTAGACTTCGTTGAAGGCCATGGGAGTGGGGTTACCGCCCAGAGCTTTACCGAGTGCCAGCCATGAGGGGCTTCCCGGAGTTCGCAGTTTCACGCCTGCCATGTCCTCAGGAGTCCGCACCGGACCGACTTTCTCGACCAGGTTCAACTGTCTGGTCCCCAGATAGTAGGCTGCGAGGGGTCTGATCCCCTGTGAAGCTACCACATCATCGAAGATCTTCTGTCCGATCTCCCCGTTCAGTACACTGGTCATGTGGTCATACCCCTGAAAGGTGTAGACGGCGGAGAACATGGAGAGGTAGGGGATGAACTCTGCAAGCCATGGAGCACTGGTGTAGACCATGTCCACGGTGCCCTGACGTACGGCAGACTGCTCGCCTTCCTGTGAGTAGAGCTGACCTGAATGGTAGACGTTCACGATCATCGTCCCGTCAGAGAGTCGTTCAAGTTCATTCTTGAAGACGGTCATAGCCTCTGTGTGGGCATCTCCGGGTACGCTGACACTCGAGAAATTGATCTCTATGGGTTTTTGGGATGCTTCCTGCTGTCCTGCGGCAAACACCGATGCGGTTGCCAGGATGCAGACAAGAAGAATAGCTGAGAATCTGTTCATTACATGCTCCTTTGATAAGTGAATCATACACAGCTGTTATCAACTGTATGGTCATTGTATTATGACTTGTGTCATAAGTCAACAATAAATTTTAACTCTTGACATAAGTGGTTATTGGCTTATACTGATTATCATACAAGATACGCAGAAAGGGCATGCCAGTGATCAAAGATATACCTCCCATCAAACGAAAGAAACTCTCAGATGAAGTCACACAGGCCTTGGAGCAGATCATCATCGAGAACAAGCTCCAGGCCGGTGATATGCTCCCGTCTCAGGCAGAACTGTCACAGAAACTGCATGTGGGGACCCGTTCGATCAGGGAGGCTGTCAGATCCCTGGAATCACGGGGGATGGTCGAGACCCGGCAGGGGAAGGGCGTCTTCGTCAAGCACAGCAATCTGGAATATTTCCTGGAGACCCTCATGGGATCGTTCGTGTTCAAGTTCCCCACCATGAAGCACCTGCTGGTGGATCTCACCCTCACGAGAAGGATGATCGAGTCCCAGTCCATCTTCGATGTGGCACAGGACCCGCCCAAGGGCTTCATCTCCCGGTTCGCATCGATTGTGGATCAGCTTGACCAGAAGGCAGAGCAGCATGACATCGATGCCTATAATCTTCTGGATGTACAGCTGCACAAGTCCATCATCGATGCGACCGAGAACACGATCATCATCTCACTGTATAAGTACATGTGGGATCTGCTCGTGCGCTGTTTCGAGAAGACCGGCTATGTCCGCGGCAGTATCGAGACCAGCTGCACCGACCATCATCTGATGCTCGAAGCGCTGATCATGCACGACGGGGCACAGGCGAAGGCCGTCATGGAGCGGCATCTGGATCTGACTCTGATGAAGGTGAAGAAGATCGCAGATGAGTATGCCGAAGGTGATACACCTCTGTAGACAGGAGCAGCGGGCACTGAAGAGCGGCCATGTGCTGCACCTCTGGTGACCGGGACCCTCTGCACGGACTACCGCTGTCACTGTGTCCGCCGTTCGAGGTGAGATCCTGAACAGAGGATGAGAGCCTGTTTCCTGCACGTGCAGCTTCTCTTTGTGCACCATTGCAGTTGTCTCCTGCAGGCTATTCTGGTAGTATGACATGATATGGCAAAGACACTGTTCTCAGAGGTCCCCGAATCATTCTTCTCCCCGCTTGCCTCAAAGCACAAGGTCCACTACAGCGAATTGCTGCTGTGTTATTACCGGCTCTTCGAGACCTACAGCACCGGGGTGGAACGGGAACTGGTGATCGGATCCTTCACCGAATATATCACGGAACGATCAGGGCTGCTCTCACACCCCTCAGAACTCTTCGATGACCCTGAGGAGTCGGCTGTGAGCGGTCTGTCCTATGTCCCTCCGATGAATCTGCCGGGACACAGATCGGGAATGCCGGTACGTTCGCACGGAACATCGCATCGATGTTCCTCAGAAGACTGATCTCCTGCGGGTGGATGAGCGAGGAGATCCTTGCAGACTACACTGAGGTGATCAACATCACCATGTGGTCACGCCTGTTCTATACGGCGATCGCTGAGACGGTGAAAGGTTCGAGCATGGAGTATGAGAGCCATGTGATCGGTATCTACTCAGCGATCTGCTCGGATGCGGTGGAGGAACAGGGAGCTCACGCGGTGCTCATCGGGCTCGATCATACAAGAAGACTGATAGAGTCCCTGAAGACCCTCTCGCAGAACATGAAGACTCATATCGAGAGCATGTTCAGCGAAGATGCCGAGGTCAGGGATCTGCTGCACATCCATTATGATCTCTATATGCATGAGATCGTCGATAAGGCCTATAACCGGCTGAAGACCTCCGACAACCTTTCCAAGTACCGCCCCCTGATCACCTCACAGATCAATGCTCTGCTGCAGCAGGACATCTGGCTGCTCAAGTCGGCTCATAAGCTGTCGGTCATGAGAGGCTGCACCAAAGAAGAGGCCCATGCCTCCCTGTGCAGCATGCTTCGTGAGATCCGTGATGAACTGCGGAACATCGACCCGATCCTTGAGGAGATCGATGATAAGAACCGGCAGTATTCAAGGATCTCGACAGAGAAGATCAAGGCACAGGTCTATGCCGATGCATCGCTCAAGGGGAAGGTACAGAAGATCATCAGGGGGATGAAGGAAGAGGAGACTGCCTATCTGCTGCTGCGTCCCAATATTCGCAGGACCGCTCTTGTCCAGGACCGTTCGCTCTTCACCCCCAGGGTCTCACGACAGGCTGAGATGACCGTAGAGAAGCCTTCGGTCCCTGAAGATGACATGGAACAGATCGAGCTGGAGATGCGTATGAGGATAGCTCATCAGCTCAACCATGAGAAGATCTGCGCATTCCTCTCTGAGCATTGTCATGCCGACGGTTCCCCCACAGAAGCGACCGAACTCATCGGGAGTATGGAGGATCTTGTTCGTGTGATCTATGCGGCAGCCTATGCAGAGGGACGCGAACACCGGTTCCCATACACGGTGGTATGGGGAGACAGACCGGTACGCTGGGGACGCTACGAGTTCCTCGAACACCGATTCATACCAAAAGGGAAGATAGATCATGGAGCATAGACTCGAAGCCCTGCACCTGATGACCGATCAGCAGCAGAGCACCTTCGCCCGTGCGATCCAGGTGCTGCTCTCATCGACATTCATCATCAAACAGATCGACAAGGACAAGGAACTCTACCGGTTCGTCATGAGTAACTACCGGATCGTCGAAGCCTACCTTTCGTATGCGGAACTGCACCTGAGAAAAGATGAACATCTCGGGATCATCGCCTGTGGAGGACCCTCAGCGGTGAGCACTTCGCTCAATCTGGAGGAGACCCTGTCCCTGCTGATCTTTCGGCTGCTCTATGAAGAGAAGCAGCATGTGATCTCTCTGCAGAAGGAGCATACGGTCAGGCAGTGTGAGTTCCATGAGAAGTACAAGATCCTGACAGACCGGATGCTGGGTAAGACCCGCATGAGGGAGGTCCTGCATACCCTCAAAGCACTGAAGCTGATCCTGGTCCGGGGTGATGAGCTGGATCCTGAGACTCTGATCGTGCTCTATCCCTCTCTTGCCTTCGTGGTGGACAGCCAGGTCATAGATGATGTCTATGACCGTATCGCACGGCTTTCCGGGAAACAGCCGGACGCGGGGGCTTCTCGATCGGCGACCGACGAACCCGACGAGCGCATAGACGATGATGCGGAAGATATCAGGTTCGATGAGGAAGATGGCGATTATGACCGGTAACAGATCACGATGCAGGGACTGTGAGAACCCAAGGAGACACACCGATGCTGAGACTGCCAAG
>LQAE01000205.1_pt1 | contig 19247 bp, 22 predicted proteins | sample 1535771 | NCBI WGS metagenome assembly LQAE01 (sample SAMN04331582, study PRJNA305678) | bioreactor metagenome | isolation source: bioreactor_1 inoculated with Wadden Sea sediment 1st replicate of a... | place: Germany:Bremen
CTTAGAGAACTTGAGTTTTTTAAACTGCATGAGACATTTGATCTACTGAAACTGAACCTTGCCTATCAACACTTTTCTTAAGTGCAGGCAGTAGCAGTATTAGAGTAGATGCAACAGCAAGCAAATCTGCGATAGGTGTTGCAAACCAGACCCCATTCAAGCCATAAACCGTTGGCAAAACCAGTGTCAATGGTATTAGGTATAAAAACTGTCTAGAAGCACCTAAGAATAGTGCCTTTTTACTTGATGCTATCGACTGGAAGTAGGCCGTGCCCAACATATTAATTGGCAATATTGGCAAAGCCAATATGAATATTCTTAAACCATTAACTGCAATATTCATAGTGTTTGAACTTGGATCGAGAAACATTGACATTAGGGTTTCAGGCATCCACTGCAGTGCTATAAACACGATTAGTGAGAAAGCTACAGAAACGCCCATACCAATTAATAGAGCTTGTCTTACCCTACCATGTTTTTTAGCTCCGTGATTGAATCCGATTATAGGTTGCATACCTTGTTGAATACCCATGATTGGCATAATAAACATGGTAAATAGACTATTAATTGCCCCCATAGACGTTATTGCGGCTATGTCTCCATATGAAACTAACGATTTGTTTAAAACCATCATTGCCGCACTTGTTCCAACTGTTGATAAAAACGTTGTTGCACCAATTGATAGAATTTGACCAAGCAGTTTTAAATCTATTTTTAATGATTCTCTACTCAACTCCATGTTGCTTCTTCCACGTAGGAAATACTGGGCAAGTATAGCAAGACCTGAAAATTGTCCAATGATTGTAGCCAGGCTGCGCCATTAGCTCCCCAACCAAATTCAACGATGAATATATAGTCTAGGAGTATATTCGTGAGGGCAGAAGCAAGCATAGAGACCATTGAAAGCAAGGGCTGACCTTCAGAACGTACAATTCCATTAAGACTAAATGATGTAAGCTGGAATACAATACCAATCAATATTATGCTCATGTATCCATGAGCATGCGGTAGTGTAGTAGCATCAGCACCAAAAAACATCAACACTGATTCAAGATTTAAATACATTAGTATTGAAATCACAAGTGAAACAAAAGTTGATACCACTAACATGTTTCCAAAAACCTTGCTTGCACCCTTCTGGTCATTTTCACCTAAACGAATAGAAACAAGGGATGCCCCACCTGTTCCGATCAATCCTGCAAAGGCAAATATCAACATCATTGCTGGAAATACAATTGTGAGCCCAGCCAAAGCCGCTTCACCTGCAAATTTACCAATAAATATTCTATCCACAACATTATAGATTGCGTTAACTAACATGGCAATAACTGCTGGAATGGAATATGACGCCAACAGTTTTCCAATTGGGTCACTTCCTAAGTTCTTTATTTTTTTCATATAAACTCCTTATCTATACAACATATCAATCACGATATTAGTTTGATTTCTAACCATCTTCATTATACTTGCAATGGTTTCGAAAGTCAATTAGTTTGAAATCTAATTAATATATTGTTTACAATTCATTTTACGAAGTGGATTTGATATAATGTACATGTTAATTATCCCTCTGTTATAAGGAGCTTAATATGCTGTATGAAACAGAAACGTTGCAAAAAGTATTCAATTTAATGCCTAAACTGGAGAAAGCCTTTTTTTCTAATTACTTTAAGGAAAACGCAATAGACAAAAATCTCAACAAAACACATATACGTACAATAATGATGCTCTTATTTGAGGAATCGGCGCCAATGAATTTTGTCAGCCACAAGCTGGGACTTGAAAAAGGATCCTTTACACCCGTTGCTAAGAAACTAATCGATATTGGGTTTATTAATAAGAACAAATCAGAAGAAGATCGAAGAGTTAGTATCTTATCTCTTACGGATGAGGGGAAAAAATATGCGACACAGTTAAGAGATGGTCACCATAAATTCATGTTAGGTGAAATAGAAAAACTCAGTCTTGAAGATCAAGTTGAGTTTGAAGCTGCTCTAGACACAATTCTGACATTACTCGATGTTATAGGTAGCAGATAAAATTGTTACATATTGCTTCAAAAAAAATGAAGACACCGCTAGGTGTCCTCATTTTTTGGTTCATTTTATCAATTACGTTTATTAGTTTCATTTTTGATTCTATCTACATTCGATTCACTCTTTGGTTTCTGGCAAGTTTCTTTCCGTACCAAACCAAACACGTTCGAAATTATCTTCTACATATCGTGACAATGTATATATTAAGTCCGATAATCGATTAACATAAATAAGAACCTGTTCATTAATTTCCTCAGTGTGAATTAGTGTAACAATGTGTCGCTCTGCACGTCTGCAAACAGTACGCGCAAGATGTAAATACGCACTTGCTAGGTTATCTCCAGGAATAATGAAGTAATCTGGCGTTTCGAAAAACTGCAAGTAATGATCTATTGTGTCTTCTAAAAACTTCACGTCATCTTCATCTATTCTTGTAATTAAAATACTTGTATCTTCTGTCGCAAGCTCTGCACCCACATCAAATAGCTTTCTTTGAATATCATGTATAAGATCTTGAATTTTATGATCCTCAATATGATGCTTTGCAATGCCGAGTGCCGAGTTTAACTCGTCTATTGTTCCATACGCCTCAACACGAATATCGTCTTTAAATACATTTGTTGTGTCATATAGACTTGTTTTACCTTTGTCACCAGTACGAGTGTAAACAATCATATCCTCAGGTTTTCTATTATCAGTCATTATGTCACTCCTTTGCTATATGAGTCTATCGGTAATCATCAAGTATTACAGGTACTTGACGAACCACAGTAATCTCCTCGAGTGTAACATCACAAGCATATGCCAGCACTTCTACACCTTTATTAGATACCTCAAAAAGCGTCTGAGAAAACAACGGATCTAACTCCCAATTGGGACGCATGGCTTTCGCACCATTAAATTGAAGAACAAAGACAACAACACCTCTATGTCCGTTTGATACAGCTAAAGCCAGTTCATTTAGATGTTTAACACCCCTTGTTGTCGGCGCACCAGGAAAATGTCCCTCATTGTCCACTTCAAGGGTTACACCTTTTACTTCTATATAAAGTGTTTGTCCATCCTTGTCTTCCAGTCTAAAATCAAATCGAGAATTCCCAAAAGTCTTCTCTCTTTCAATTTTTTTAGCATTTTCTGCGGTTTTTATTACATTATTTCTCAGAGCTTCTTCCACAAGATCATTGGGTAATTGTGAATCTATAGAAAACCATGCTCCATTTTTCTCCATCATTCGAAGTGAATATTGGGTTTTACGTTTTTCATCATCATGATAACTAACACCTACCCTTGTACCAGGTATTGTTAATTCAGAAAGACGACTTGTATTTGGAACATGTGCCATTACAATATTACCGTCTACGTTTAATTGTGCAAGGAATCTATTTGGTCTTTTGACGAATTCGCCAATTATAAGTGGAGTTTTCAGTATCATAGTACACCCTTTCAGTGTATATTGACTTTCTACCACGTTGGTGCTAGAATAAACTTGTAATCATTACACTATTATTATACTTCTAAATTTATATTTGTCACTACATCTTTTTCAAAACTTTTCAATTTAGCCTAGAATACGAAAATAAGTGTAATTCTTTTACGACCATAAACTGTGGGAAAGGAGGTTATGATGGAACGTAAAACAATTGATATTCCGAAGTATCTTACTGAACGCGGAATCAAGGCTTCTTATCAAAGAATTAGAATTCTGAAGTATTTCCAAGACCACTTAACACACCCAACAGTTAATGATATATACTTGGAACTGGTGCCTGAAATTCCCACGCTTTCAAAAACGACTGTATATAACACATTAAACCTGTTCGTTGATAAGGACATTCTAGATGTCATTCTCATTGAGGAAAATGAAGCTCGGTATGATTGGGCCATGAAAACCCACGGACACTTTAAATGTACAACATGCGGCGAAGTATTTGACTTAAATATTCAGCTTGATCCAGATAATATTCCAGGGCTTGATGGCTACGAAATCAAGGAACAGCATGTATACATTAAGGGCGTTTGTAAACATTGTCAAAACAGTGATCCGATTCATTAGAATACGATAAAAAAGAGCTATTTATTAGCTCTATTTTTTTGTCCCTAAAATACGATCCCAAATTGTTGAGCCTATTCCATAATTTTTATTGTATGTTATATGATGCTGTCTATGATGTTCCTTAATTTTCTTAAATACTTTTGACTTTTCTATAGAAGAATTCAATGGGGCATGATACCAATAATGGGCAATTTCAACCCAGAAAGTATAGCCAATCGCAGTCATAGTAAACGCACTACCAAATGGAACTGAGGCAAAATAAGCCAAAATTGAAAGTGGCAGATAGAACAGTATATTTGTTATAATATAAGGCGGACTTGATGCAATGTCTCCCCACTTAGAACCTGGCTTTGAATAGTCTCTTTCTCCGTGGTAGTCATTATGGTGAAGCGTTATATGATGCATATTGTCATCTCGATGAAGATATTCTTTATGCAACATATACTCAACTAGTGATGAGGCTAGTAAACCTAGTGCCATTCCTGCTATCTGCATTGATATTGAGTTCATTGGATTACTTGTCATTAGATACTCCTTATACATTTCTTAATATCTCGAGTATAGAATATATACCCGAATATTGGGTACTTTCTAATATATGTTAGCACTTTTAAAAGGAGATGTCTTATGTCAAAACCAAATAGCTCTAGATTAATCATAGGTGGGCTCTTCCTTGTAATATGCTTTATTCTTATTGCATGGTTAAATAAGTCTGGCCTTTTTACGTTTGATACCCTTGTTGAAAATAAGGATGCACTAAAAACTTACGTTGCAAACAATTTCTTTATAGCAGTGGTCATTTTTATTACTGCTTATTTCCTGTCAACTACATTTTCATTACCCTTTGCACTTATACTATCACTCGCTGGGGGCTTCCTGTTTGGATCTTTGCCAGGAACGCTATTTATCAATATTGGGGCGACATCTGGAGCAACTGCTTTGTTCATTGGGAGCAGGTACTTTTTCGGAGAATACTTCCAAGGTAAATATGGTGCAAATATAAAATCACTTAATGATGAACTCGAGAAAAATGGGAAGAGTTACTTGTTAACATTAAGACTCATACCAATATTCCCATTTTTCCTTGTTAACCTAATGGCGGGTCTTAGTACAATTTCACTTTCAACTTTTGTGTGGACAACAGCGATCGGTATTATTCCGGGCTCATTTGTGTATTCATATGCCGGAAGCCAACTTAGCAGTATTCAGTCCACTGAAGATATAGTCTCACCTTCCATTTTATTGGCTCTTGTCATGTTAGGGCTTCTTGCTCTCGTGCCAACCATATATGGTAAGGTGCAACAACGAAAAGGAGTGTCATAATGAAAAAAGCAGTAATAGTCACAGCAATTATCCTAACTCTCATCCTGAGTGGTTGTACAAAAGCTGTTGAGCAGTCAAACTGGAGCGACATGAGCTGGGAGAATCATTTAGAAACATCAAAGGGCTCAACTGTAAATATCCATATGTGGGGTGGCAGCGACCTTGTCAATAATTACGTTGACCAGTTCATAGCACCAAGACTTCTTGAAAAGTATGAGATCACTTTGAATAGAGTCCCTATTTCCGACCCAAGAGATACCATTAATAAACTGGTAACCGAAAAAGAAGTCGATAAAAGTAATGGTTCGATCGACATTATGTGGATTAACGGTGAAAACTTTGCACTTGCAAAAGAAAACAGCCTACTTTTAGGGTCTTACGCGGGTCAGTTACCAAATTACCAAAACCTTGTTGACACCAATGCAACTGATATTATTTACGACTTTGGTCTTGCTACTGATGATATGGAAGTACCATGGGGCAAGTCACAGTTTGTATTCGTTTATGATTCAGCAAAAATGAGTAATCCTCCAACATCTATGAAGGAACTACTTGAGTTCGCTAAGAACAATCCTGGAAAATTTACATACCCTGCTCCACCTGACTTTACTGGTAGCGCTTTTATTCGTACAGCTATAGGAGAAGTACAACCAGAAAGTGAAAAATTCTTAGACAGTTTAAGTGATGAAGAACTTACAGAGCTTGCACAACCAGGCATTGAATACCTTGAAGAACTAAAACCTTACCTATGGCGCGAAGGGACAACATTCCCTGAAAGTAGCGGTAAACTAGACCAGTTATTTGGCACAGGTGAAGTTTGGATGACAATGTCATATAACCCTGTTCATGCTCAAAGTATGATTGATTCTGGCCAGTTCCCGGAAACATCTAAGTCATTTGTCTTAGAGGCTGGTACTCTATCGAATACGCATTACTTAGCAGTACCATTTAATGCGTCAAATTCGTCTGGTGCTTTTGTTGTTATCAATGAAATGATCTCATTCGAAGCCCAAATAGAAAAATTCAAACCCTCAGTTTGGGGTGATGGCCTAGCTATCTCGATGGGGCTTTTAAACGACGAACAAAAAACTGAAGTAAATGGAATTGATCGAGGTCAATCGACGTTATCTCCAGAAGTGTTAGATCAACACAAACTTCCTGAAATGTCAGCCTCCTATGTAAATGTGTTGGAGGAATTGTGGTATGAAAGAATCGCGAAGTAAAATACGATTATCAAAACCTTATAAACTTCTCATTCCAAGCCTTTTAACACTTTATACACTTATTGGCATTGGTGTAGTTTCTGCTGCAGTGGATACTGCAAAACACCTTGACAAATCAATGAAAATCTTTAGCTCAAGCGACTTTTATGTGTCGCTTGGGCTTTCTATTCGTTTAGCTGTTCTGTCAACAGTTCTAGCTTCTAGTATTTCGCTGCTTATACTATATGGACTATTCACGGTTACGGTTTCAAAGGAAAATGACACTAAGACGTCAAACCTTTTTAGCAGATTGTTCCAAACACCAATGTTAGTCCCATACATAGTTGCAGGATATTTAGTGTTTCTTACATTTGGTCAGAGTGGCCTTTTGAGCCGAATGCTTTACTCAATTGGTCTTATCGATGGACTCTCAAGTTTTCCGATTCTGGTCAATGATCCAAGTGGTATAGGAATCATTATTGCTTTTGTTTGGAAAACAACCCCCTTTATGATTCTGATGTTGTACCCAGCCATGTTAACTCTAGATAATAAATATCTGAATATGTCACGCATGTTTGGTTTAAAACCTTCAAGATATTACTTTGAGGTTCTTCTTCCACACATGGCGCCAACAATAGCTTTCTCAGGATTTATTGTGTTTTCATATACTCTAACATCATTTGAAATACCATTTATGTTGGGGGCTACATACCCTAAAACACTTGCAGTTTCAGCCTACCAACTTTACACTGGTGGCTCTCTAGATGACCGCTATACTGCCCTTGCAATGAGTTTGATATTATTTGCAATTTCAGTCATTTTAGGATATCTTGCATTTAAGCATTCAGCTATACATCAAAAACATCTTAAAGGAGGAGATGAGTAATGAGAATTAACTCCCGAAAGATAGCGGTACCAATACTTTATTTATTACTTATTGTATGGATGCTTCCTATCATTACTATGATTGTTACTAGTTTTGCAACTAGATGGACATACCCTGATGTTATGCCAAAAAGCTTAAACATCGATGCCTGGAACTATGTTCTATTTCAAAATATGGACACATACAAGAGCCTATGGACAACTGCACTTGCTGGCATTGCTACAGTTATTATTAATATAGTTATTGGACTACCAGCGGCTGATGCGCTGGGACGATACAAGTTTAAAGGTAAGCCATTTTTTGAAATGCTCATATCTTTACCAATAGTATTACCACCTCTTGCAATAATACTTGGCCTTCACAAAACATTCCTTCGTCTAGGTCTTACGGAATCCTTAATTGGTGTAATACTTGCAAATGTCATCCCAACTCTTCCTTACATGGTTCGTGCCCTCAGTATTGGATATGAATCTATGGGATTCAAACTTGAGGAACAAGCCCAACTATTGGGTGCAAATAAAGCCCAGAGAATTATGTATATAACAATTCCATCACTAATGCCATCGCTTATTGCAGGTTCAAGTCTATGCATGTTAATTGCAGCAAGTCAGTATGTTTCTGTCCTTCTCATTGGCGGCGGATTAGTAAAAACCGTACCTATTGTCATGTTCCCTTTCCTAAGTGGTGGCAATCAAGCAATAGGGTCTGCATATGGCTTTATGTTCTCAGTCATGGCACTTGTACTTCTTGTCTTAATGGATGTTATACTAAGAACTATATATGGCGGGAAAAAAGTCAAAACCTCGAGGGAATAATATGACATTACTCAAACTATCAAATATAAAAATGAAATACAATAACTCTGGTTTTGAATTAGACATTCCAGAACTAGAAATAAAAAAGAGTGAATTCTTCGGGTTAATCGGTGAATCAGGATGCGGAAAAACCACTTTATTAAAAACGATTGGTGGACTTCAACATTTAACTCAAGGAAAATTGCTTATTGAAAACAATGATATTACATCTCTTAAAGCGGAAGAACGCAATATGTCTATGGTCTTTCAAGAGTCTCTTCTCTTTCCACATATGAGCGTTATTGATAATGTGGCTTTTCCACTTAAGATAAGAGGTATTAATAAGAAAGAAAGATATGAAAAAGCGTCTAATTATCTAGACAAGGTTGGTCTTGGAGGATATGAAAAAAGGTATCCAGCAGAATTAAGTGGCGGTCAGCAACAACGTGTATCAATTGCAAGAGCACTTATTCACGAACCAGAAATGATTCTAATGGATGAACCATTCAGTGCTCTTGATCCAGAACTGCGTGACGAGATGAGGCACCTTGTTAAGTCCTTACAGCAAACTCTAGACTTAACAATAATATTCGTAACACATCAATTAGATGAAGCAGCCCTCTTATTTGACAGAGTCGCAATGATTTCCGACGGCAAAATTATTCAACAAGGAAGGCCTTCTGACATATACAAAAGTCCTAAAACCATTGAGGTTGCAAAGTTTTTCGGTTTTAAGAACATATTTAGCGGTAGCCATACACCAGTGGGGTTCAATGTTAATAATAGTCAGATAGCATTTTCCAGATCCATTAAACAATTCTCAGTGTGTTCTTATTCCAAACCACGCTATTAGTAGAACTGAAACGGTTACAAATCATATCGTAATTGAAGGCATAATTACAGAAAAGAACTTTGTCCACGGACTTATACACTTCAAAATAAATGTAGATCAAATTACAATCCATTATTTTGAGAGCATGAGTTCTGAAAAACCGATAAATACTGGAGATCATATAGAACTATATATCCATCTTGAAAAGCTCATCTATTTTATGGATTAACAACACCATAATGAAATATTTGCAAAAATGTAATGTTACAAATTATCCCTTCACTCGTTATATTACGCCCTACAGGATGAAACACACCATCTTGTAGGGCGTTAATTTTTTGTGAAGTCGGAAGTATTCTATTCCGTTCACTTTCGAAGCGTTTTAACAATGTTAACTGAAATTTACCATGGATTTAAACAAAATTCATTATTCCTTTATTAGACTGAAATTGTGAATAGAGGAGGTTATATTTTATGTTACTACATACGCATTTACTCTTATCAAGACTCATAAGGCAAGGAATACAGTTACACACTAAAATAAAGCTAGATTCAAAAAGTTTCGCATTTGGAAACATAAAACCAGACATAGTCAGAGATTTTTACATTCCACAAATTGATGATGATCGAGTAATGGTTGCACATTATATAGATGATGCTTTCCACTACGTCTGTACACTCATTGATGAGCTTATTGAAACACCACATCTAAACAGCAACGGCCCTTCAAGGCTCTTTTCAATGAAACTTGGTGTGATTATGCATTATATTTCAGATTTCTTTTGCCATGCACATTCATCGAAATTTGTTGACAGTCCTTTGGCACATCATTTATATGAATGGCAGTTTGCTAATCATTTAGGGACAAATTCAAAAGTCTACATGGACATGCGAAAAATAGGACTTATGCCAATTTACAACGATTTCTATGATATTGTTGCTTCTATTCATGACATACAGATTCAATACTTATCTAAATCCCCATCGTATTCTTTAGATGCACAGTATGCTTTGAAGTGTTGTATTGCAACAGCTGTATCGATCATACAAATTTGCACGAACAAAGATGAGAAAATCGCAGCTTAGGAGGTATTCATGAGAATTGCATTCTTTACTGACACTTTCTACCCACAGATTAATGGCGTGACAAATACCTTGTCACAGCTGGCAAAGTATTTGAAAAAGAATGATATTCCTAATATGTTTTTCGCACCTGATTACCCAGGCCAACCATTACCAATGGATGATATTCCTATTTTAAGATTTAAGAGTGTCCTCTTCCCCCCATATCCAGAATGTCGACTTTCTATTCCTCTTTATCCAAAGTTAAAAAGACAGGTAGACGAGTTTAAGCCTGACCTAATTCATATAGTAACACCACTTGGTATCGGACAAGCAGGTGTAAGATATGCAAAGGAAAATAATATTCCTGTTGTTTCCTCCTTCCATACCAATTTTGATTCCTATTTGAAATATTATAATCTACAAACTCTTGAACCCGCTCTTTGGAGTTTTTTTAGAGCATTCCACTCAGATTTTTCGGTTAACTTTTGCCCATCATACGACACGAAAGAAACCTTGGAAAAACGTGGAATTCAACGCGTAAAAATTTGGTCCCGTGGTATTGATACTTCCAAATTCTCACCTCACTACCGAAAAGTTAGGAAGAATTCTAGAAAACTTAGAATTCTATATGTTGGACGTATTGCAGCCGAAAAAGATCTTGATATTCTTCTCGAGGCAATTCCATACATTAATGAAAAATATAAAAACGAAATAGAATTTGTTATTGTTGGTGACGGTCCTTATATGAAACAAATGGTTCAATCTGCACCAGACAATATGATCTTCAAAGGCTATTTAAAAGGACAAGCACTATCAGAAACCTATGCTTCCTGTGATATATTTGCCTTCCCTTCAAGTACGGAAACCCTTGGCAATGTAGTTCTTGAGGCAATGGCATCAGGGCTACCAGTTATAACAGTAAATTCTGGTGGTGTAACAGACAACGTCACTCACAATGAGAACGGATTACTTGCAAGACCAAGAGATCCACAATCATTTGCCTTTATGTTAGAGCAAATTATTAGTAATACTGATCTTCGCCAAAGGCTAACATCTAATGTACTTAAATTTGTTAAAAGTAAATCTTGGGATCATATTTTTGACCAACTTATGTCAGACTACAAATCTATTGACTCATTAAATGGATCAAAAACACGTCAAATAGCATAGGACGAACCTATAATTCTATAACAGTTGAGGAGGAAATTCATGAAGGTTTCAGTAATTGGTGGTTCAGGCTATATTGGTTTAGTGACTGGAATTGGACTTGCTACACACGGTAATGATGTTATTTGTGTAGATATTGACCAAAAGAAGATCAACGATTTAAACCGTGATATCCTTCCTATTTATGAGGATGGTCTAAGCGCCCTGCTCGCTAAGGCAAAACGTAAAAATAGGATCACCTTCACAACCAGTTTTAAGTCTGCAGTCAACCAATCCGATATTGTTTTTATAGCTGTTGGAACCCCCTCTGGTAGAAGTGGTGAAACCGATATGAGTCACGTTTATAAAGCACTTAGCAGTGTTGCCAGTGCCATGAATAAGCCAAAAACTATTGTAATAAAAAGTACCGTTCCTGTTGGATCAAATCAAGTTGCATATCAAATTGTTCGTGAAAACTTGACTCAGCCTCATTTAGATTTTGACATTGTCTCCAATCCAGAATTTCTGCGTGAAGGTCGTGCTGTAAAGGATTTTATGGAACCTGAACGCATAGTAATTGGCAGTAAGTCATCAAGCGCGATTAAAAGGCTGAAAAGACTATATAAAACCTTTGACGCCCCATATGTAATAACTGATCCTACCAGTGCTGAAATGATAAAATACGCCTGTAATGCCTATCTTGCAACACGTCTTTCATTTATTAACGAAATCTCAGAAATCTGTGAACAGGTTGATGCAAATGTTTTAAATGTCATCGAAGGCATGAAGCACGATAGTAGAATTGGTGGGCACTATTTAAATCCAGGTCCTGGTTTCGGAGGGCCATGCCTAAACAAAGACATTCAATCTCTTATACACTTTGGTTCATGTGCAGATGCTAACGTTAATCTCCTTCGTGCAGTACTGAGCAGAAACAATGTTCAGATTGAAAACATATTAAAATTCATAAATGAACTTCTTAAAAAGAGCAAAGTAAGCAGGGTACAAAAAGTGGCAGTACTCGGTCTTAGCTTCAAGGCAGGAACAAATGACACTAGAAATTCTCCTGCCCTTTTACTCCTTGATCTTCTTAAGAACCTGGATGTGCAAATTGCTGTATATGATCCTGTTGTTCAGTCACTTCCGCCAGATATTCATTCTAATATACATTCAAATTTGAAGTTTGCCAAAACGCCTTACGATGCTGTAGAAAATGCATCAGCATGTATTGTAATGACAGAATGGGACGAGTTTAAAGAACTTGATCTCCAGAGTGTATTTAACCTAATGAGGTATCCAGCTATTGTTGACACTCGTAATGTTCTCTCCTCCGAGCACGCTATGGCTCTGGGTTTTGAATACAAGGGTGTTGGTATTAATGGTCTTAAACCAATAGAAGAACAGGAGATTTTAAAGCATATTGTTTAGAGAGTATTGAAAAAAGGACCTGTGAAGTTAAACTCACAGGTCTTCTAATATATAGTACCTTTTCAATTAAAGGTTTTTTTCCATTAAATATGCTTTACCGAAGTTTTCATCGTCTTCCACTTCTAAATGAGTATATCCCATCTTTTCATAGAATACTTTGGCTGTTAGGCTTGCACTTAAATGTAGCTTCTTAATCCCGCTTTTTCTAGCATATTCCTCAGCTGTATTTAAAAGAGCTTTACCATATCCACCCTTTTGTGTTTGTGGATCAATAAACAATGCTTGAATTTCAGACCCACAAAGTGAAATAGTACCTATTAACGTTGCATCATCATCTTCTTTATAGGTTTCTAAGAGCCAAGTCTTTTTAGTATCAAACTTCTCTCGAATTGTTTTTTCAGAGTAGTAGTCACACATAAACTTAATAACATGTTCAGGGTAATCAAGAGAATTAGATTTAACAAGGACACCTTGGATCAAAGTTTCAAGACTCATACTATCCGTTTCAGTAGCAATTTTAATACGGTAATGTGGATTCCTAACCATGAAAACGTCCATTAAACCATGAGGAGAATAACTGTCCTCAATTGTTTCAATAAACCCAAATCCAATCTTATCAAGAAAATCAATTGACGGCTGATTATAGTGACTCGTGTATGCCTCAATAATCTCAAGTCTCATCTTCTCAAAACCATATTTTATGACGGCTTCAATGGATTCTTTCATAAATCCATTTCGCCTAAATGACGGAAATATACCATACCCTAGCTCGGCTTTATTTTCATCATTATTCAAGTTCCATATTGATATTGTTCCAACTATGTCATTCGTTTCTTTTTTAGTGATCGCCCATACGATCCACTTATTGTCCGACACTCCACTTTTCATTTTTTTCAATATAGGCTTCTGCCTCACTTACATTCTTATAGACTGGCATTTCAACATGAACAAAATTCTCCTTGTTAGACTGATAATCAAATATGGCTTCTTTGTCCACTGTTTCAAGTTGTCTTAAAATAAGTCTGTCGGTTTCCAAAATAGGAAATGGCGTAAAATTATTTATCATAAGTATTCCCCCCTTCTTTAATGATACCATTTATAAAGTCTAATTTGAATTAAAGACATATAGAAAGCCGATGACAGATTTAGTATCTATCACCGGCTCAAGTTATATTATTTCATATTTTGTTTCAGATTTACTAATCTTACAGTTGCTCATTACTTGGTTCAGAATTTTTAAATCCAAGATGAGTCATAATGTGCTTCGCACGCTCTTTTGTGCTACCTGATGCAACTGTGTATATTATATTCTCAGAATCAAGGAATGTAAGGATGGCCTTGTCAACAGCCTTAGCAAGGTCTTCATCTTGCCAGCGTACACCATCTTGCTCGTATCCAAATTCTCTTGGAAGATAAATAATCTCGTCATATCTTGAGATATCTTCAAGGGCAAGAATATAAAGATCTTTCAAAATTTCGATTTCTTTTTGAGTGCGCTTTCTGTCACCTAACATAAATCTACCATAAATATATGGAACAAAAGTCGCGTAATCAGTTAGTGCATAGTCAAATTCGCTTAGCTTGTCTTCTAGTCTTTTTTGACCAAGATAAATACCATACTGTTCTGAAATTGTTTCAATCATGCCCTTGTCTCGAAGATAATCTGTCGAGTACTCAAATGCGTAGCCAACATTCAGGCCCATGATTTTCATGTCTACGTAAAGTTGTTGGATCAGAGTTGTTTTACCGCAACGTGGTCCACCAAGCACTGCTATACGAGTTGTCATTGTTTTCACTCCATCATAATAATATTTAAAGAACTTAATGATAATGTACTTTCCAGTGAAACATGCATAACTCAATTTAACTATGCAAATTTCCGTTAATTCAATAACACAAGATCCTTTATCGACAAACTTTAGTATAATATTTGAAAGCAAAAATTGCAATAAAAAAGCCCGAATTATTTCATTCGAGCTTTGAATGTTCGTTACAATCCGAACATTAGCGCATGTTATCCACAGGTACTATTCACAGATTTTTGAAATAATTGCCAGTGCAACATCATTTGTGCTGAAAACCTTGCTATCATTTCTTGCAATATCTGCGGTTCTAACACCCGTTTCCATGACAGATTCTACTGCAACCTCGATTGCATCTGCAACCGCTTCATACTGACCAGTATATCTAAACAACATCGCTGCTGAAAGAATCGCTGCAATTGGATTAGCTTTGCCTTGTCCAGCAATTTCTGGTGCCGAACCATGAACTGGCTCATATAGACCCACTCTGTCTGCGCCTAAACTTGCAGATGGCAATAAACCAATAGATCCTGTAATTGCTCCAGCTTCATCTGACAAAATATCCCCAAACATATTTGCAGTCAGAATAACATCAAACTGAGATGGATCAATTATAAGCTGCATTGCGGCATTGTCCACATACATATGATTAACTTCCACATCGGGATAGTCTACCGCTATACGATCCACCACACCACGCCACATTCTTGAACTTCTAAGAACATTGGCTTTGTCAACGCTGGTTACTTTCCCTCGTCTTGTACGTGCTGCTTCAAAAGCAAGTACTGCTACACGTTCAATCTCAGGTTCAGAATATGCTTTTTCATCAAAAGCCATCTTTACACCAGATCGCATCTTTTCGCCTTTGTCACCAAAGTAAATACCACCGGTTAGTTCTCTCACAATATGAATATCGATACCATTTTCAACAATTTCCTTTTTAAGTGGTGAATCTGAGCTTAAAGAGGAATATATTTTTGCAGGTCGAATGTTAGCAAAGGTAGATAGTGCTTTTCGGAGTTGTAAAAGACCTGTTTCTGGTCTGATTTCCGGGGCCACACCATCCCATTTTGGACCACCTACAGCACCGAGTAGAACAGCATCTGAATCAGTACACAAGGTAACAGTTTCAGCTGGTAGTGGAACGCCTGATTTGTCTATAGCCGCACCACCAATATCTCCATATTTGAATTCCATAGGAATATTAAACTTGTCTGAAACTGCTTTAGCAACATCTACTGCTGCACGAGTAACCTCAGGTCCAATACCATCACCAGGCAAAACCGCAATCTTCATCATTATAGCCCCCTAGCTTTTAGTCTCTTTAGAAGTCCGCCTTGTTCAACCATTTCTATCATGAACTCGGGTAGCGCTTCTGCTTTATATGACTTTCCAGTTGTTTCATTTCGAATGTCACCAGTTTTAATGTCAACTTTCAGATTATCACCTGCATTTGACTCATCTACTGCATCTGAGCAAATCATAATCGGCATGCCTATATTAAATGAATTTCTGAAAAATATTCGTGCAAAAGATTTCGCTATTACACAGTCTACACCTGCTGTTTTAATTGACAACGGTGCATGTTCTCTTGATGAACCACATCCAAAGTTCTCTCCAGCCAATATAACATCGCCTGTCTCCACTTTAGACGCAAACTCAGAGTCAATGTCCTCCATACAGTGTTGTGCCAATTCCTGAGCTGATGATGTATTTAAATATCTCGCTGGTATGATGACATCGGTGTCAATATGATCCCCGTATTTAAATGCTTTTCCCATCATACCACCTCCTTAGGGTGTGTAATTTTTCCTGTAACTGCTGATGCAGCAGCTACTGCAGGACTGGCAAGATAAACTTCTGACTCTGGATGTCCCATTCTTCCAACAAAATTTCTGTTTGTTGTTGCAACTGCACGCTCTCCCTTTGCAAGGATTCCCATATGACCACCTAGGCATGGACCACATGTTGGTGTACTCACAACAGCACCTGCCTTAACAAACGTTTGTACAAGACCTTCTTCAATAGCTTGCAAGTATATATTCTGTGTTCCAGGAATTATAATCGTTCTCACACCATTTTTTACTGGCTTTTTTCTAAAAATTTCAGCTGCAGCACGCAGGTCTTCAATTCGACCATTTGTACAAGACCCAATAACAACCTGATCAATATCTACATCAGGCATATTACCAAACGTTCTTGCATTCGATGGAAGATGTGGAAATGCAACTACGGGCTCAATATCTGATAGATTGATTTCAATTGTCTCATCATATGATGCATCTCTATCCGCCTTGACCACAACGGTTTCTCTTTTGCCCCTGTTTTTCACATAATCGATGGTTTTATCATCAACTTCAAAAATACCGTTTTTTGCTCCTGCTTCAATAGCCATGTTTGCCATAGCAAACCTATCATCCATTGTCAGATTTGCAAGACCATCACCGGTAAACTCCATTGATCTGTATCTTGCGCCATCAACACCAATCTGACCTATAATATGAAGAATGACATCCTTACCACTAACCCAAGGATTCATACTGCCTTTTAAATTAAACTTAATCGCCTCAGGCACTCTGAACCACGTTTTACCGGACGCCATACCTGCTGCCATATCTGTTGAGCCTACACCAGTAGAAAATGCGCCAAGTGCGCCATACGTACATGTATGAGAGTCTGCTCCAATAACTGCATCACCAGGTACTACAAGCCCCTGTTCAGGCAGCAAACAGTGCTCTATACCCATTCGACCCACCTCGAAGTAATTCTCGATCGAATGCTCCTTTACAAAGCCACGTACCATCTGACATTGTTGAGCAGTTTTTATATCTTTATTGGGCGTAAAATGATCTGGCACAATAACTATTTTCTTTTGATCGTAAACTTTATTTAGTCCATGTTTGTTCATTTCATCTATAGCAACAGGCGTTGTAATGTCATTACCAAGAACAACATCAAGCTCAATTTCTACATACTGTCCCGCTTTTACTTCATTAAGCCCTGCTTTTGATGCTAAAATTTTCTGTGTCATAGTCATTCCCATGAACCGAGTCCTCCTTTTTGTCAGTGATCATCTGATTAATGGCGTCAATAAACGCTTCAATACTTGATTCAAGTATGTCTGTGCTAAGACCTCTACCTCTGTACTTTTGACCTTCAAGTTCAACCACAACAAACGCTTCTCCCTGTGCATCTTCACCTTCAGTAACTGCATGTAGTTGATAGTCAATTAGGCGCGCTTCAAGATCAAGAATATTTTCTATAGCTGAGTAAGCTGCGTCTACTGGTCCATCACCTTTAGAAGCTTCTTCAATCTGTTCACCATTCTTACTGATTCGTACAAGTGCTGTTGATGTCATACCTAAGCCCTGACTAATCATAAATGATTCTAGACTAATGTGATCAGGATCAGGTTCTCTTTCACCAATAATAAGTGCTTCTATATCTCTGTCATAAATAGTTTTCTTTGCATCTGCCAAAGCTTTGAATTTTTCAAACAGTTCATCTACCTTTTGCTTGTCAAACTCATAACCCAGAGTCTTTAATCTATCTATAAAAGCATGTCGCCCTGAGTGCTTACCAAGAACCATTTTTGTTTCTTTTAGTCCTACTGACTCTGGTGTCATAATTTCGTATGTGCTTCTATTTGCCAGCATACCATGTTGGTGGATACCCGATTCATGTGCGAATGCGTTAGCGCCAACAATTGCCTTATTAGGTTGAACATACACACCAGTTATACTCGATAGCAGTTGGCTAGAGCGCATGATTTCTTCTGTTTTAATATTTGTTTCATATCCCATCTGGTCTTTTCTTGTATGAAGAGCCATTACAATTTCTTCAAGTGCTGCATTACCCGCTCGTTCACCAATACCATTCACTGTACACTCAAGTTGGGTAACACCTGCTTGAACTGCAGCAAGAGTATTTGCAACTGCAAGACCTAAATCATTATGGCAGTGAACAGACCAGTCTGCTCTATGATCGAATTTCATGTTGCCACGTACCTTCTTGATAAAGTCTGCAAACTCGCTTGGAATTGCATACCCAACTGTGTCGGGCACATTAATTACTGTGGCACCAGCTTCTATAACAGCATCGAAAATTCGTGCAAGAAACTGCGGATCACTTCGGGTCCCATCTTCTGCTGAGAACTCAATATCAAAACATTTTGCCTTAGCGTACTTAACCGCTTCAACAGCTTGTCTTACTACAGCGTCTGGTGCCATTTTCAGTTTATGCTCCATATGAATATCACTTGTGGCAATAAATGTATGGATTCTTGGCTTTTCAGAATGCTTCACAGCTTCATAAGCCCTATCAAGATCTTTTTCAAGTGCCCTAGCTAAACTAGCTACTGATGCATTCTTCACCGTTTCTGCGATCGCCTTCACAGATTCAAAATCTCCAGGTGATGCAATTGCAAACCCTGCTTCAATAACATCAACACCCATTCGTTCGAGTTGCTTTGCCATTTGAATTTTTTCGCTAAGTCTCATACTGCAACCAGGCGATTGCTCTCCATCTCGTAAAGTTGTATCAAATATTTTTATCTGTTTTGACATCCTACTTTCCGCCTTTCCTACCAATTCTCTCATTTTCTTTTCAGATTATTCTGTCTATTATCTTTGCATGGACTGTTCATTCTCAAGATTTTAGTTTCAGTCTCTTGTTCTTTTC
>LQAE01000213.1_pt1 | contig 18803 bp, 19 predicted proteins | sample 1535771 | NCBI WGS metagenome assembly LQAE01 (sample SAMN04331582, study PRJNA305678) | bioreactor metagenome | isolation source: bioreactor_1 inoculated with Wadden Sea sediment 1st replicate of a... | place: Germany:Bremen
ACTATATACATCGGTATTTTTTAAATTGACTTGAGTCAAACTCAAATTACAAAAAATGAAACAAGTTAATGTGTGGTTCTGTATAGCATTTATCATTCAATAGCTAACTGTATATCATCTCAAATTGCATTTTATCTGACTTGAGTATTATGGTTATCATTCAAAAGCTAAATTTTTCATAACACCTTTTTCGGCGGGGTGCAACAGTATTTGGGTGAGTAATTTTGGGAGTTGCCATGGCGGACAGTGAATCGGAAATCAGCGCCCAGTGGCGGGGGGTAGTGGTTGGCCGAATCCCATTTTAATGCGGTTGATACAGTTCGTTGGGCGCGGTACAGTTAAAATGGTAAACGGTTTGAGGACAGGCCTGCCCATGGTTTTTGACGTTCAGCTGTGCCGTGCCGTTACAGCCTGTGAACGTGATAAAGGGTGGAGCCAACTGCCTCTCCCTTGCAAATTGTTCAACCCCTCCTTATTCCGCGGTATCTGCTTGACGCAGCCCGGACATGCTGGTAAGAAGAAGTGCATGAATGACGAGCCCAAAAAATTCGCCCGATGGCGCAAAGACATGGTGGAACGCCAGATCATTGCCAGAGGTGTGACCGATTCCCTGGTGATCCATGCCATGACCGATGTCCCCCGGCATTTATTCGTAAGCGAAGCCCTGGTGGACAGCGCGTATGGAGATTTCCCCCTGCCCATCGGTGAGGGCCAGACTATCTCCCAGCCCTACATCATTGCCGAGATGACCCAGAGCCTTGAACTGAAAGGATCGGAGCGGATCTTGGAGGTCGGCACTGGCTCTGGATACCAGGCAGCGGTCCTGGCCCGGATCGCCTACAAGGTCTATACCATCGAACGGAACCCGGTTCTGTACCGGCAAACCCGCCAGCTGTTCGACCGCTTAAAAATCCACAACATCGTGACCAGGTATTCCGACGGCACCCAAGGATGGAAAGAACAAAGTCCGTTTGACGCCATCATGGTCACGGCAGGGGGCAACCAGATCCCCCAGCCGCTGGTGGAACAGCTGGCCCCGGGCGGCCGTCTGGTCATGCCCGTGGGCGGGCATTTCACCCAGGATCTGGTCAAGCTCACCAAAACCGACACCGGCCTGAGGAAGGAGAATCTGGGCGGGTGCCGGTTTGTAAAACTCATCGGCCAGCACGGGTGGAATGAATCATCTCGATGAATAATTGCAAAGAGCTGCTCATGGGGTTCTGCCTGGGGGCCGCCAATATCATTCCCGGAGTTTCCGGGGGTACGTTTCTGCTGATTTTCAACATCTATGAGCGGGTTTTCGGCATTATCAACGGCATCACCCGACCCCTGATTCGAGAGGCGGCAGCGATTGCCGGCCGGTGGGTAAGGCATGGCGGTAGAAACGGCACCACCCGGGCGGCCATGACATTCTGTCGGCAGAACGATGCCGCATTTTTGGCCCGGCTGACCCTGGGGGCGGTCTTCGCCATCTTGGGGCTTTCCACGGTGATCAAGTATCTGATGACCCACTGGTTTTCCCTGACCTATGCCTTTTTTTTCGGCCTGATCCTGGTGTCGCTTTTAATTCCCGTCCGCCTGCTGAAACACTTCCGGTGGCATCTGGCCGGATTTGCCTGCCTGGGCGCGGCCATGACGGTGATGGTGTATGTGCAGGTCAATCCCTATGACCGGATGAAGCACAAATCCGAACTCTACCAGCAGGTATATGAAAGTCGGGCCGCAGCGACAGCAGGCAGCCAGGACAGTGACACGGCCCGGTTCAGCCTGCCGGCGGCGGGAACCGAATATCTGTACGCGGCCGTTTGCGGTGCGGTCTCCATTTCCGCCATGGTGTTGCCCGGTATCAGCGGATCCCTGGTTCTGATCCTGATGGGGGCGTATTATGACGTGCTGTCCGCCATATCGGCCCTGCCGTTTTTCCGTTTGGATGCTATTTTTTATCTGGGATGCTTCAGCCTGGGCATCCTGGCAGGCGGACTGGTGTTCGCAAGACTGATCAGTTTTGTGCTCAGACACTATTATGATACCACCATGGCGTTTCTGCTGGGACTGATGCTGGGCTCTTTGTGGGCATTGTGGCCCTTCAAGCAGGTAGCGGTACTGGCAGCCCAGTATGTCAGGGAAAACAACACGGTGGTTCTGCTGGAAAATGTGGCTGTTTACACCAATGTGAATGTGCTGCCGGCTTTGGATGGTCAGCTGGGGTGGGCGGCGGTGCTGTTTCTGGCGGGCTGCGGCATCATGTATGGATTTGTGCGGGTCCAGTACCAGACCCGGGACCCGGAAATGTCCTGTTCCCGGTGAAACGCTGCGCTTAGTGCCTTACTCCTCAGTTCCTGTGAAAAAACCGGAAACCGAGGAGAGGCGATTGGCTGCGGATTGACTTCATTAGGAGGCTTCCGGTGTAAATGCCACCACCTGGTCGATGGATGCGGCATCGGCAAACAGCATCACCAGCCGGTCTACCCCTAAAGCGATGCCCGCACACGGGGGCATCGCTTTCAGTTCGGACAAAAACTTTTCCGGCAGGGGCAGGGGCGGCATGCCAAGGCCTTTTCGAGTCTGGTTTTCCTTTTCAAACCGCTTCCGCTGGACTTTGGCATCGGTCAGCTCCGTGAATCCGTTGGCCAGCTCGATGCCGGCCATGTAGAATTCACACCGCTGGGCCAGGCCCGGGTTGTCCGGATGCAGGGCTGCCAGACTGGCCAGGGATATCGGATAATCCATGAGAAACACCGGCTGGTTTCGGCCCAAGCGGGGTTCGATCTCAAATCCCATGATCTCATCAAACCGGCCGCCGGCCAGGGCCTGGTCACAGGAGATCCGGGCATGGGTGTCAAATGCCTGGTGCACGGTGAGCCGCTGAAACGGCTGGGAAAGATCCAGAGTGTGGTCCTGCCAGCACAGCCGATTTCCCCTGTTCAGGCCTTGGGCGATGTGCCGGACCAGAGACTGGCACTGGTTCATGAGATCCAGGTAGGTATCATAGGCCCCATACCATTCCAGCATGGTCATCTCCGGCAGGTGAAAACGGCCTCGTTCATTTTTTCTGAAACATTTGCAGACCTGAAAAATGTGGGAATGCCCTTCGGCCAGCAGCCGCTTCATATACAGTTCCGGAGAGGCCATCAGAAAATGGTCTTCAGACAGGAACGGATCGATATGGGCTTCCGGAATGATGGCGGGGCTTCTGACTGGGGTTTCCACCTCCAGATATTGATGTGCGTGAAAAAACTCACGGATGAGCCGGATCACACAGTCCCGGGTCTCTAGTGCCCGGTCAGGATGAAATCGGGGCATATCAATTAGGGGTCAGTTTTTTTTGTGGTACGTGCCTTTGGGCCGGTCCATCAGAAACACATGGTCAAATTTGTCTTTGGATGCCGCATTAAACAATTCATATCCTTTTTCAATACAGGCAGGACAGGCATTGATGGGAATGTGGACCCCTAAAATGTGAAACCCGGGCGTGGCCTGGGAGTCGATTTCAAAACACCCTCCGCAGTCTTTACAGATCCGGATGCGTTCCTTTTGACGCTCGAAAATATTGTCGGTGTCATAAAAGATCTCTTTGTGCCGCATCTGGATTTCTCCGGCTTTGCCGGCCGCATCACGCATCTCAAACCGCTGGGCCCAGTATCTGTTGATCTGGTCCGTGGTTTTCTTGATTTTATCGGTGATGCTCACAGACTGCTTGAGTTTTTCCGGGTTGTAGTCCGGTTCCACGACCCCGGCATAGTCAAGGCCGGCCATGGCCAGGATGATGCCCAGATTGACATAAGGAAGCGCCCCTTCAATGGCATACCCGCCTTCCAGCACCGCGATATCGGGCTTGAGCAGGGTCGTAAGCTGGGCGTATCCCTGGGCGCAGAAGTTCATGTTGGTCAACGGATCGGTGTAGTGGTTGTCCTGGCCGGCGGAGTTGATCACCAGATCGGGTTTGAATTCATTGAGCACCGGCAGCACGCAGTGATTGATCACATACAGGTATCCTTCTGTGGAAGTGCCCGGCGGCAGCGGAATGTTCAGGTTGCTGCCCTTGGCGTTGGGGCCCCAGTTCCCCGGGAAATCCGTGCCCGGAAACATGGTCCGGCCGTCCTGATGCAGGGAGATGAACAAGACGTCCGGGTCGTGCCAGTAGATATTGTCGGTGCCGTCCCCGTGGTGGCAGTCGGTATCGACAATGGCGATGCGCTTGACCCCATAGCGGCTTCGTATGTATTCCACCATGATGGCTTCGATGTTGATATGGCAGAATCCCCGGCCCCCGTGGGACACCCGCATGGAGTGATGCCCAGGGGGACGGATCAGGGCGAATCCGTTTCTGACTTCCTTGTTCAGGACGGCATCGGCGATCACTTTGGCGCCGCCGGCACTGATCAGGTGGGATTCCGTGGTGATGGAGGCTTCATCAGGTACACAGAACTGGGCCCGCCGAATATCTTCCGATGTGGCCAGCATGGGTTTGTATTCAATGATGCCCGGAATGTCAAAAACCCCTTCCTCGGTGACCTGGTCCTGGGTATACAGCAGCCGCTCTTCCCTTTCCGGATGGGTGGGATCAATGGCCCAGTCAAAGGCGGGAAAAAACACCAGCCCGGTTTTGTGCAAAGCTTTCAACATGGCTTCCTCTTTAATGTAACACCGTTTCATAGCCTTTGATCAGGCCGGGTTTGAGTTGCATCTTGGTGCGGAAGATTTTGCCCCTGGGCGAAAAATTCCGGATGATGTTGAATTTCTGGAATTCCACCACCTCCACTTCTTCCAGGTTTTCAGGATCTGCTCCGGAATTGAGGGCTTTCTCCCTGAGCAGGGTGTAGGCGGTTTCCATGAGATCATCTTCGGAAAAGGTTTTGGAGATGGGTTCGGCAAAGTCTTCTTCATGGGCGGTGACAATCCCTTGCTCCGTGTCCGCGTACAGGGAGACTTCACAGGTGGTCCGGGCCAGGGCCGCACCTACGGCATTGGCCACGGGCGAGTTGGGAACGGCCAGGGTATCGATCTGGTAGAGATCTTCGATCTTCTGGGCAAAAAACGGGGCCGGACCCCCCAGCACCAGGATTTTTTGCGGGCTCAGTTTATATCCTTCCAGAAAATCGTGGACCGTGTAAACGGGCTGGGAGTTGATCTGATCAATCATTTCAAAGGTTTTTTTCAAAATAATGGTACAGCAGGTCTTAAACACTTTCTCGGCCGTGTCTTCCAGACTCTGTCCCAGTTCCCGGGCAATGATTTCAATCCCGGCGGCGGCCTTTTCACGATCCCCGGTATCCATGATGTTCAACACCACCATGCGTCCGTGGGCGTGGGCAAAGGCCCCCCGAACGCCATGGCCGGTCCCTGCCGGTCCGGGCCGATGGTCAGGGTGCCGTCCTTGACTCGCAGTGTACTGTCGCCGCCGATCCCCTTGGAATCAGTGCGCAGAGACCGGATCAGGCTCTTGTAACGTCCTCGCTGGATTCCCACCGGTTCCAGCAGCGGTGCCTTGTCCACAAGGAACGCGATGTCCGTGGTGGTCCCCCCAATATCCAGGACAATGGCATCCTGGCCTTCAGGCGCATAGGGAATGGCGCCCATGATGCTGGCGGCCGGGCCGGACAGGACGGTCTGTCCGGGAAAATGCATGGATGCTTCCAGGCTCATGGTGCCGCCGTCCGCTTTCAGGATCTGGATCGGGACAGTCAATCCTTTTTCAACAAGGCTTTTTTTCACTGCTTCAAAAAACGATTTATGAAGGGAAAACACGGCGGCGTTCAGATGGGTGGTAGCGATCCGCCTGGGAAAATTCAGGTTTCCGGACACATGGTGGCCTAAGAACACCTCTTTGAAATATTTGTTTAAAATCCGTTTGATCAGTATTTCATGGGACGGGTTTCTCACGCAGAATTTGCTGACTACGCCGACATATTCCACCCCGTCGTCCGCCATTTTCTGGGCGATATCCTGAATCTGCATCTCATTGACCGGTGCTTTTTCCCGGCCCCGGTGGTTGATGGACCCGGATACCGGATAATAATGGTCCCCGGTCCGGAAAAATTCCGGATCGATGCCCGGCCCGGCGGAGACGATCATGCCGACCGGCGCCATGGTCTGCTGGATAATGGCATTGGTGGTCAGAGTGGTGGAAATGACCGCACGTTCAATCCGGCCGGGATCGATGGATTCCAGCAGCTGAGTGAACCCTGAAAGAACCGTGTTGAAAAGATCCGCATGATCCGTGGAAACCTTGACACTTTTTTCAACCCCCTTGTTGCTCAAGAGAACCGCATACGTGTGAGTGCCGCCAACATCCAATCCTATTATCATGGCGTAATCCTGTGTCTAAAGATTGTATTATGCCCGTCGTTTAACAACATCATAACTGAAGATGAGCTAAACAGAAAAATTAGGGGTTGTCAATGACGTTTTCCCGGTTGAATCGCTGAAAAATAACAAAGGGAATCAAATCTTTTGCAAATATTGTCTGGCAAAGGTGATAAATTTCAGACAGACAGGTGACTGCGTGCGGTTTTTGCCAAAGTCAGGTAGAAAAACCGGTTCAGTACCAGATCGTTCACGGACAGCGCAGCCAAACGCCCTTTTTCCAGGTCGTCCGCCACCGCTGTAGTGGAAAGAATGGAAATACCCATCCGGTTGAGAATGCCCTGGATCACGGAAACGCTCGATCCCATGGTAACGGTGACATTCAATCGTTCCGGATTCAGCCCCGCTTTGTTCATGGTCCGGCAGATGGATTGCCAGGTGCCGGATCCGGGTTCCCGGGCGATGAAAGGTTCCTGGGATAATTCGCAGAAATCAATGGCAGTCCGGTCCGCCCATGGATGGTCCTCCGGTATGATGAGTTTCATTTCGTCAGCCAGAAGTGTTTCCTGAACAACGGCCGGATCCGGGGTTCTGGCTCCCACCACCCCCATCTCCACCCGGCCGTGTTTGACGTCTTCAATGATCTGGCGGGTATCGCCGTTGACCAGATGGATGGAAATGTCCGGGTATACTTTGGAAAAAGGCCCCAGCAGTCCGGGAAGAATATATCCGGCCGGGATGGTGCTGCCCCCGATGATCAGCGGCCCCGGGTGCAGCCGACAAACTCCTGCATGACGGACTCGGTGGTGTCTTTGAGTGCCAGCAGTTTCCGAGCATGGTCATACAGAATCCAGCCGGCCCGGGTCGGTTCTGTTTTTTTCCCCAGCCGGTCCAGAAGCCGGCATTGAAAATGCTTTTCCAATTCTTTGATATGGCTGGATACCGTTGGCTGGGACAGGTGGATAATGTCGGATGCTTTGGAAAAGCTTTTTTCCTGGACCACGGTCACAAATATTTTTAGCTGCCACAGATCCATGGGCGGTCAGACATCGGTAGGATCGGCGTGTTGTCGCTGGCGGGCTTCAATTTTCGGGAATTTTTCCATGAGTTTCCGGTTGACCGGTTCAGGAACCATGTCTGACACATCGCCGCCAAACTGGGCCGCTTCCTTGATGATGGAGGACGAGGTGAAGATCCACCGAAATCCGGTCATCAGAAATACGGACTGCACATCTTTGTGAAGTTTCCGATTCATTAAAGCCATCTGAAATTCATTTTCAAAGTCGGAGATGGCCCGCATGCCCCGGATGATCGCAACGGCATTTTTCATCTTGGCGTAGTCCACCAGGAGTCCGTCAAACGCATCAACTTTCAACGCATCGTTGCCGTTGAAACTCTGCCGGATCATTTTCAGGCGCTCATCAATGGAAAACAGGTATCTTTTGGCCGGATTTCTGAGGATGGCCACGATCACTTCATCAAAAATTTCCAGGGCCCGCTGGATCACATCCATGTGACCATTGGTCAGCGGATCGAATGATCCCGGGTAAATGGCTGTTTTGCGTTTAGGCGTGTGTTTTTTTTCATACGGTATCCTGCAATCGGGTTAAAAATGAAACAGTGGTCCTTGAGTATTTTTTTGGCGGAAAATGTCAAGTCCGCTCAGGCAGGTGACAGGATTTCTCTGAAGTCATGTTCGGCGATGATGATGCCGTTTTCAGATAATAGTGCCGGAAAAAAAGGATGTTCCAGGGTTTTGACGACAAATCCCCGGCCATAGGGCGGGTCCAGAAAGATCAAATCGAATCGTCTGGATGTCATGGCCGGATGGGTCCAGGGCGCAAACAGATCCTGCCGGATTCGTATGGCTTGTTCCATGAGCCGGCATCGATTGATGTTTTGGCGGATCACATCACAGGCGGTGTCGGACCGGTCCACAAACACGGTATGGGCCGCCCCCCGGCTCAGGGCTTCCAGGCCCAGTGCCCCGGTACCGGCAAACAGGTCCAGCACCTGGGCCTGCCAGACCCGGGGACCCAGGATATTGAATATCGCTTCCCGGATCCGGTCTGAAGTGGGCCGGATATCCATCCCTTTGATGGGGGTTAGTTTTCTTCCCCGGCAGGAGCCGCTGATAATTCGCATATTCAAAAAATCAGTTCAGTTTTTTTTTGATGTAACGGGTGCTGGTACCCAGGGTTTTTGCGGCCAGTGTGATATCCCCTTTGGCCAGGGCCACTTTGTGGCGGACATATTCTTTTTCAAATGCGGACCGGGCCTGCTCTAGATTGTTGATGGCAAACAGTTCCCCGGAGTCGGCATTTGAATCAGGCGTGGATGGGGAATGATAGGGATTCGGCAGATGGGAAATATCGATATGATTTTCATCAACCATGATGGACAGGCGTTCCATCAGGTTTTTCAATTCCCTCACATTTCCCGGCCAGGCATAACAGGCCAGCAGGTCCAGGGCCTTTTGGGACATGGTTTTCTTTGGTGTGGCCGACTGTTCGGCCAGTTTGGTCAGAAAGGTGTCCACCAGTACGGGAATGTCCTGTTTTCTGTCCCGCAGCGGAGGAACATGGATGGGGATGACGTTCAGTCGGAAATACAGATCCTGCCTGAACCGGCCGTTTTTAATTTCTGTGTTGAGATCTTTGTTGGTGGATGCGATGATCCGGGCGTCCATATGAATGACCCTGCTGCTGCCGATGCGTTGAAAGGTTCTGGATTCCAGAGCGCGAAGTATTTTTGCCTGGGTGTTGATGTTCATGTCACCGATCTCATCCAGAAACAGGGTTCCTCCGGCCGCCAGTTCGAATTTGCCCATGTTTTTGGAAAACGCATGGCCCAGGGCCCCTTTTTCATGGCCGAACAGTTCACTGTCCAGGGTTTCCTCGGGGATGGCCGCGCAGTTAATGATGATGAATGGCTCTTCCGGCCGCCGGCTGAACTGGTGAGTGGTTCGGGCCACCATTTCCTTGCCGGTGCCGTTTTCGCCGGTGATCAGGATAGCTGCGTCCGTCGGGGCCGCAACCATGACTTCCTGGTACAGTTTTTGAACCGCTGGGCTGGTGCCGGTGATGGAATTCTTTTCAATGGTTTTTTGCGAAGATACAGGTTTTCCTCTTCCAGTTTTCTGAAATTCAGGGCATTGTTGATGGTGACCATGACCTTGTCAATGGACAGCGGCTTTTCCAGGAAATCAAAGGCCCCGGACTTGGTGGCATCCACGGCGGATTCAATGGAGCCGTGGCCGGTGATCATCACCACCGGAATATTGGGGAACTTGAGTTTGATTTCCCGCAAAGTTTCAATACCGTCCATCCCTGGCATCCAGATATCGAGCAGTACGATATCCGGGGATTCGGTTTCAATTTTTTTCAACGCCTCATATCCGTTAAATGCGTGGATGACTTCAAATCCGTCATCGGACAGAATGCCGGAAAGTGACTCAATGATGGTGGTCTCGTCATCAACAATCAGAACAGCCGGATACATAACGCAAATCCTTTCTTTTTTGTCCGGGGTGCCTGTTTCCCCGGATTCAAAACGGTTCATATTCAGGCGATGGGCAGTTCGATGATAAATTTGGCCCCTGAGGGCTGATTGTCCTGAACCCGGATCACCCCGTTATGGTCTGAAATAATGGAATTGACAATGGCCAGCCCCAGACCCATGCCGGATTTTTGGTGGAAAAATAAGGTTCGAACATTTTGGTCTTTTCCATATCGGAAATGCCCTTGCCCGTGTCGGCAATTTCAATCCGGACAATTTTCAGGATGGGATCAAAAGACACATCAATGACAATGATCCCCTGTTTATTCATGGCGGATACCGCATTGTCGATCAGGTTGATAAACGCCTGTTTCATGTGCTGGTGATCCAATTTCAAAGAAGGCAGATTCTCGTCGAATCGGGTATGAATGGTGACATTTTCCAGACCCTCCCTGAAAAGGGCGATGGTCTCCAGAATGATGCTTTCGATTCTGGCCCGGGTGAAACTCACATCCGGAAATTTGGCAAAGGTGGAAAACTGATTGACCAGATTCCGGATCAGATCCACATGTTTGACAATGGTGTCGGCGCAGCTGTCGAACACCTCGTCATTGATGTCTTTGCTGTATCTGCGCTTGAGGCGCTGGGCAGAGAGCTTGATGGGAGTCAGCGGGTTTTTCACTTCATGGGCAATGCGCCGGGCCACTTCCCGCCAGGCCGCCATCCGCTGGGCTTTTTCCAGTTCTGTTACATCATCGAACACCAGAACTCCGCCGATATTTTTTCCGGTGTCATCCTTCAGGGTACTGTAATGCAGTGAAAAGTGCTTTGGAATTCCTGAAATGGCGGTGGAAACCGGCATCTGAATAAACTGCCGGCCGGGGCTACTGCTTTGTTCGAACAGCTTTTCCGCCATGTGCAGATATTCTCCGGCCAACACCTGTCTGAAGATTTGTCCGGTAATTTGTGCACCTTTAATGGCCAGCATGGATTCAGCAGCTTTGTTAATGGTGGTGATCACCCCGGTGCTGTCGATGGAAATGACGCCGGCGGAAATATTTTTCAAAACAATTTCAATATACTGGCGGCTTTTTTCCAGTTCCTGATTCTGCCGGCTGAGCATTTCTCTGGAACGTGCCACCTGTTCTCTGCCGGCGGCCAGCTGGGTGGTCATGGAATTGAAAGATTTGATCAGGGTGCCGATTTCATCGTCGGTTTCAAAATCGATCTTGTAGTTCAAATCCCCTTCCGTGACCCGGCGGGTGCCTTCAGCAAATTTCATGATGGGAACCGTGATGGATTTGGCCAGCTGAAACCCGAACCAGATGGCACAGAAAATTACCAGCAGTGCCACGATGGACAGCGCGATGTAATAGGACAGCTGGGCCGGTTTTTTGGTAAGTTTGAGTTGATGATACTCTTCCATACCGCTGACAATGGCGGTCAGGTTTTCAGACAGGTCTCTGGAAATCAGGGTGGTGATCACGACGAATCCTTCGGCATTTTCCAGCGGAGCGTCAAAGGGAATTGTGGAAACAGTCCGAAGGAATTCCCCCTGGTCAAAGGTCTGGTAAATGGTGACAGTGGATCGTTCCGGGGGGATTTTTTTGAGTTCTGCCGTGGTAAGAATTCCGAAATACAGATGTTCCAGTTCGTTGGCCAGAGACAGGCTGACCCGCCTGGCATCCGGGGTATAGATTTCCACGGCATGGCGGTTGAACGCCCGCTGAACCACCTGGGCGTAGCGGTTCAAATCATTGAGTTTTTCTTTTTTCAACATTTTTCTGGAATCGATTTGAAAAGCGGCACGTTTGGCGAAAAAAGCGTCTTTTTCCTCGATATATGTATACAGCTGCTGACCGACGTTCAGCGAGTTTGTCAATGTCCGTTCCACCGGGGCATTGAACCAGAAGGCAATGGAATAGGAAATGAACTGGATGGAAAAGAAAAACAATACCGTGGTGGGAACCAGGGCGAGAATGACAAAAGAGGTGACCAGCCGGGTTTTGAGTTTGGAGCCGAAAACGTTTTTCTTTTTTTCATAGTACAGTTTTGCCAGGTTCCGGAACACCAGAAGAAACAGGGTCAGCAGCAGCAGCAGGTTGATGTTGATGAGAATGAACATCATCACGGTGCTGGACAGTGAGATTTCAGCACCTAAAGAGGTAATGCTGGATTCGACCAGCGTCAGAACCGCCACTGCAGCAAGAATCACAAAAATGAAAACAAACTCTTTCCTGCGTCTGGATTTTTTTTGCCCGACCTGTTCGGAAACCTGTGCCATGGGTGAATAGAAGCCGGCTAATATGTGAAGTTAATGATGTACCAGTCTGTTTTGATATCCCAGAAAGACACGAAATAGAACACATAGCGCAGTGCAAAGGGAAGGGTGACCCTTGTCAGTTGTGCTCTGATCCGGATCTGATATTTTTCACCTTTTTTCAGGTCTGTCAGCGGGGTGACAACCAGATTGTCTATCCGGGTCATCAAGTCTTTGGCCTCATCAAAGGACTTTGTCACCACCGGTTTGTCTTCTTTCCAGGGTCTGTGAACCGTATATTCCTGTTTCAGGGAATTGAATTTGATAGAGGATTGAATATCAAGATCGGTTATTCTTTTGTCCAGCCAGGATCCCCCAGTTTTGTATAATGACACCCGAAACGAAAAAGGGGTGAGAATCCCGTTTTCAATATTCTGGATGATTTTTGGCAAAAACGCATTTTCCACCTCAAAATAAAGGAGCAGGTCATCCCTTGTGTTGGCCAGTTTGATGTCGGTCAGAATCGGCTGTTCTTTTTCCCGGCCCAAAATGGCGCCCGGTGTCACCATCTGCAACAAAAAATGAGAATCAGGAACATACCCAGCGGTTTGAGACAGGATGTACGCGTAACGTTCATATGCAAAGCAGCTCCCTGACGGCCGGGCCGGTTTCCCAGGCATTCTTGTCATTGAGCAGTGTTTGAATAAACCGGTGATTCAGAGTGTGCCCTGATTTATGGGAGGTGATATGTCCTTGAATCGGCATCCCCAGAAGGGAAAAATCCCCGAGGCTGTCTAACAGCTTGTGCCGGACGAATTCATCCGGATACCGCAGCCCCTCTAAGTTCAGAATTTTGTCTGTGTCGATCACAATGGCATTGTCCAGGCTGCCGCCCTTTCCAAGGCTGAATTTTTTGAGCAGTTCCAGATCCTGGATAAACCCGAAAGTTCTGGCATGGCTGATCTCTTTTTCAAAATTGTCCCGGGTCCGGTCGAACGTGATGGACTGTCTGCCGATGAGGGCGTGATCAAACTCAATGGAGCAGGTGATTTTGTAGCACCTGGCCGGCCGCACCTCGACAAATTTATCCCCATCCTGGATCCGGACCGGCTGTTTGATGATCATGACATGCCTGGGCAGGTCCTGGGTCACGATGCCGGCAGCGGCAATGGCCCGGGTGAACTCTTTGGCGCTTCCGTCCATGATGGGCATTTCATAGTCGTCCATTTCCACCAGGGCATTATCGATCCCAAGCCCGGCAAAGCTGGCCATCAGGTGTTCAATGGTGGAGACAATGGCGCCGTTGACACCTAACACCGTGGCCAGGCTGGTATCCACCACCCGTTTGAACAGAGCCGGGATATCCTGAGTGCCGGGCAGATCTATCCGGCGGAATTTAATGCCGTGGTTTTCTTCGGCCGGCCGTATCATGATATGGTTTTTTTCCCGGAATGGACCCCTGTTCCTGAAAGGGCCACGTTTTTTGCCAGGGTCTGTTGCCTGTGTGCTGTATATGTCATATCCGTCTGGGCTGTTTATGTTAACCGTCTGTGAAAGTCTTTAATATATACTTGATTTTCATGGATATAGCAAAACAAATCAGATTTTTCTTTGGTTCAGGGAAAAATTTTGATAAACACGGAAGAACAGATTGAAACCAGGCCTAACTGTGCTGAAGGTGATCCGGTGATAGCGAAGACAATTTCCTGTTCCATTAACGGCATTGATGCATTTGTGGTGGAGGTGGAAGCAGATATTTCCATGGGTCTGCCGGTGTTCCAGATTGTCGGTCTGGCCGAAGCCTCGGTCCGGGAGAGCAAGGAACGGGTCCGTGCCGCGGTGACTAATTCCGGATACACCTTTCCCATGGACCGGGTGGTGGTGAATCTGGCGCCGGCAGATGTGCAGAAAACCGGATCCGGGCTGGACCTGCCCGTCGCCATGGCCGTTTTAGGGGCTTCGGGACTGATTCCCTCCGATGCCATGACAGCATATCTGATGTCCGGAGAGTTGTCTTTGGACGGCCGGATCAAACCGGTCAGAGGAATTCTGCCGGTGGCGCTCACCGCCCGGGAACAGGGATTCAAAGGTCTCCTGGTCCCGGCGGAAAATGCAGATGAGGCTTCTCTTGTGGATGGCCTGGACATTCTGCCGGTTGCCCGGTTGTCCCAGGTGGTGGAATATTTTACCGGACATGGGACCATCACGCCGTTTGTCCGGGATGCCTGCCATCAGACAGATCTGAAGCCGTCCGATGCAGCATTAGATCTGTCTGATGTCCAAGGTCAGTCCCATGCCAAGCGGGCGCTGGAAATCAGTGCCGCCGGCAGCCACCATCTGCTCATGACCGGACCTCCCGGGTCTGGCAAGAGCATGCTGGCCAAACGGCTGACCACCATCCTGCCCGTGTTGACATTTGAAGAGATTCTGGAAGTGGCCCGGATTTATTCCGTGGCGGGCGGGCTGGAAACGTGGAAACAGCCATCCGGCCGGCGGCCTTTTCGTTCTCCTCACCATACCATATCTGATGCGGGACTGGTGGGTGGGGGGTCCCGTCCGATGCCCGGCGAGATCAGTCTGGCCCATCACGGGGTGCTGTTCATGGATGAGCTGCCTGAGTTCAAAAGAAATGTGCTGGAGGTGCTGCGGCAGCCCCTGGAAGACGGCAAAGTGACCATTGCACGGGCCGGTATCAAAGCGGTGTTTCCCTGCCAGTTCATGCTGGTGGCGGCCATGAATCCATGTCGTTAATGCTTGGTCTGCCAACATAAACGGGCAGGGCAAGCTGGTTTTGTTAATTTGGATCATTTTGAAGATGAGACACAATCACAAACTACCTGTGATCGGTTTTAACACCGTTAGAGATGAAAATATTTGAAAATTGATGGTCAACTACCCCAAAACCTACATTTTATAGAAATTTATAGGTTTTGGGTTGTCCCGCTACCAAGGCAGTTTATGAGGAATACAAGGCGTATCGTATTGGACTAAATCGGCTAATTGGGGGCAGCTATTTTTATATGGATGAAATCTCCTGAAAGGGTTCCTTTTGCGTTTTTTTGAGACAATACAGGCTTCATGGTTTTTGCAGAGTAGTTCTACACCAGCAATATTGGAACCCAAAGGATCTTTAGTATAGGGGATACGGCAATTATTTAGCTCGCCATCCATGGCGGCTTGTAAGTCAATAGGGTTGTTAACAGAAATAAATTTAAAATTTTCTGTAGGGAATTTTAACGTCTTAATGTGGAAAAAATATCGTTCTTTTTTAAAGCCCCATCCAATAGCTGTTATCTTTGATGGGAATCTATTAGTACATTCATAAAATCGACAAATACTAAAAAGTATATTTTCAAAAGAATCACGAGCAAACTCTTCAGTTGTAGATCGAATCTTCACTTCTGGGTAATCCCACCAAGCAAATTTTTCTGCCACAGACCAGTAGCTTTGGCTCTCAGAAATTGGACCCGCAGCTTCACGAGTTTGCCCGCCAGAAAAAATCAGCAAAGATTCATCATCTTTACTGGCTTCTTCAACTCCAGCTTTAATATGCTCAATGTAGAATTTTGGTTCTCCTTTCTGGAAGTCATATAAATACCAGTTGGTATCGCATGAAATGTCTTTATTTGTATTATTAAGAAAGACAGCATGTCCACCCACCATAACCAAATGCTTTGTACTTTCGATACATTTATAGGGATCTATCACCACACACCTCAGCAATATACTTTTCTTTGGCAATTCATTAGTCAATCCAAAACCAACCTTGTAGAACAGCCATTACCGCTTCAAAGAATTGTGTAATTAATTATGGTGAAACACCTCATTATTACATTGGTGAAGTATAGATTTTTCTCCAAATCTAAAAAAATTATTGCATCACCATTGACAAACCACCGTCAACAACAAGATCAATGCCTGTAATCCATGATGCCTCTTCTGATGCTAAAAAAGAAACGGCATTGGCTATATCAATTGGCTGCCCAATTCGACCTAAAGGATGGGATTCTGCCAGTTTTCTTTGCTCTTCTTTTGCATTTTCAACATTTTCAAAAAAATTTGTATACATCGGAGTTTCAACCGAAGAAGGACAAATACAATTGCAGCGGATATTATCAGCTGCATAATCTAAAGCAATGGATTTTGTTAAAAGCCGTACTCCTGCTTTGCTAGCTATATAGGCCGATGATCCTTTGGCAGCACCTAAAGCCAAAACAGATGAAATATTTATTATAGAACTTGGAGATGAAGACTGAAGCAATGGAAGGGCTTCATGGGTGATATTATATACACCAGTTAAGTTAGTGTTTATAACATGGTTCCATTGTTCTATCGTGGTTTCTCCAACAGATGATAAGTTTTCTACTGTGCCAGCATTGTTGATCAATATATTTAATTTTTGATATCTTTGTTTAATCTCTTTGATACTTTCAATTGCGGCCCCTTTATCTGCAACATCGCCAACTGTGTAGCTACATTTACCTACCCCACCAACTAAAGACTCACATGTTCTTTTAAGCGGGGCTTCCCGTCTACCAATCAAATGCACAGATGCCCCTTCATTGTAAAGTTTATTAGCAATGGCTTCTCCCATTCCAGTACCACCACCAGTTACAAGTGCCACATAATTTTTAAATTTCATAATCTCCCCCTTATTAATGTTGACTGATCATAGACTATCTTAAGACGGTTATAGGCGATTCTTAGAAAGTCGTCGTCTAAATTTATTAAGTCTTGGAACCTTTCAATATCAAGATCATCAATGAAGGTTCGTTCCATACTAATTATTGAAGCCCAAACAAAATCTCTTAGGCGACTGGATTGTCCGTGCTTGCTGGTCGCCCTATATAAACACTCAAATGCAGCGTTCCGAGCCTTTGGCGAAAAGTTTGCTACATACCCCAAAGCTTCAGCTGCATATATTATGGCTAGAGAATAATCATCATCATCCTGATGCTTTAATATATGGTTAACAAGCTTTTTTGTTAACTTAAGAGACAACACTTGATTGTTCTTGCAAGTGTCATAAAACACTCTGAATGCGTCCGTGATCTGAGCGTTTATCTCTTTACTATAATTTCTGTCGAGGGCTGTCATTAGGAGCTCAACGGATCTTGGTGTCCGAATTTGTTTAGCAAGATCTATGGCATGTGTTATAGCGTGATTATCTAAAAAAAGTTTTATCATACTCTCTAAGTTCTGTGTATCTAACGTCTCTATATTGAGACCAAAAGGTATTGCAGAGCCATTGTTGATTGTTTTGCCTGCAACTTCGCTTAATATCTCAGTAGGAATGTGCATACAAATGTATGATGAAGCAATCCTTTCTATAGAGGCATTATCCCCTCCAATATCGATTGGTTCAGGCTCATCGCTATGAATGCTTTTACCAGTCATATAAATGGTTCTTTGATATCCATCTAGTTTTGCACCAGTGATATGTCCTAAAAATTCAACATTGTCGAGATTGTGTTGATTGTCACGGCCCTTTACCACAATTGGTATTTCTTCTGATACGTTTAGCTCACAAAAAGCTTTGGCAAGTGTTGTAATTGTTAAAGTGTCAGCACCGATGAAACACATTTCTTGATGGTCTTTGGGTTTTTTTGTTTTGAATTTTATAGCCTTTGAAGCAGCTTCATTTGCTCTCCAGTTTTGGGGATTAACCACAATATCTTTGAGAGAAACTCCAATGCGGTTACAAAAAGCTTCTATCAAATCCTTCTTGGCGGTAGCTTGATGATTCCTCTGGATTTGCCTTCGGATGGAAAGTATGTATTTACTGTTTGTTGTGATCCCTTTTGATAGCTCATCCCAAGTTATATTTTCGTAGGCTTTGTATTTTTCGAGAGCGTCAAGGAACCTATTATCTAAAGTGACTTTGTTCCCTCCTGATTTTCTATTCATATAGCCTCTCTTTACAATATTATTGGATAGGATTTAGAAAACCATTCATTTTAGAGTAGAAAAGCACATAAACCATGCATAATCAATATATGAGTTTTGAAGTTATAGAAAAGTAGTATTGCAAAAAACCACCAAAGAACAGCTTTCCAGTCAATGATCTTCTGAGAATGGCCATGTTTTTTCAACCTATCTAAGTTATTCCTGTTTCTCAGAGTTTCTTTTTCAGTTTTCGGTTTGATTACTTCTCTGGGGTTTAGGCTCTGAAACCGTTACCTGGAAACACATATTGACGATTGGTCAATGGTATTCTTGATGCCAGAAATGAAAAATACCTTTCCTATACCCAATTCTTTATCTGCTTAAGAATAAATGTGTTAAATTCGAAGAATCAGAGAATTACAATAATTAGTTGCCTTCAATTGTGAGTCTGAGAATCATTAAATGTAGTGTTTGAGTGGTATTTTTTTGCACCACGGCTCTATTCCTTGTTTCATTATTACCAGCGGCTTATACATGACACAGTGCAGAGCTTTCTTCCACCTATAATGTTATAATGACGAGGAGGCGACATGCAAAACAAAAGAGATCCCAATGGAATCATTCTTTGGGCTGTCGGTATTATAATTACTGTGCTTCTATTTTTGGTCGGCCTTGTTGCTAACGGATCAGAAATAACCATTGCAAAATCCATATTACTTTTTCCTGTGATAACTGGAACGTTCATTGTTACAGCACTTGTAATCATTCATTACAGAAAATAGAGGCTAAGGATCAAGGATATCTTGCTTCCTTCTCAATCCGTTTTATCCAAGCCAGGACTTTTTCTTTGTAT
>LQAE01000219.1_pt1 | contig 18108 bp, 17 predicted proteins | sample 1535771 | NCBI WGS metagenome assembly LQAE01 (sample SAMN04331582, study PRJNA305678) | bioreactor metagenome | isolation source: bioreactor_1 inoculated with Wadden Sea sediment 1st replicate of a... | place: Germany:Bremen
CAGCCCAATTTTATCGTAATGCCTGATAATATCTGTTGAGATACCATATAATTCTGCCAGTTCTCCAATTTTATATAACTTCTTAGACATATGCACTCCAATCTGTGGCATAATATTCTCAAATGTATTCAATGAAACTAATGACATTATATCAGGTGAGGTTATGAAGACGAATATCTTAAATTATCTATACAAAGACAAAACAAGACATGCCTACGTAATTAAGGCTGTCGAAAATAATACAAGAGATTTTGAATTAAGACAGATTATGGATCAGAGGTGGAGTTATGCTGCTATTTGGCATGAGGACAGCATAGTAACTCTTTACGGTGACTTACATTGGTGTAGAGAAATGTTCAATCAGTACCTTGGGCATTATAATTATTATGATATGGCTCCAAGTCTAATGTCAGATCTATACAAAGAGATGGATGAAAAGTTCAAAGACCGTTATGAACTTGAAAGTCACAGTTTAATGAAGCTCAATAAAGAAGCGCTGTTTAGAATAACAAGTAATGGTGACGTTATTAATGATAAATCCAAAGTTGTAAAAAAAGTTAAATCAATCGATAACACTTCAAGGTATCAGTTTTTAGAGCGTGACGGTAGAATTCTTGGATCAGTTATGGTGGAAACAGTTGCAGGCAGTGTGTTTGTCATATCTGAAATGATTATTAAAAAACAGTTCAGAAGAAAAGGTATGGCTTATAAGTTTATTGTCATGTTGCTAAATCAAATAAAAATGGAAAGTAATACTACAGATGAAATTGAATTTATTCTGTATGTTGACCAGGACAATACACCAGCTGTTAAACTTTATGAAAAACTGGGATTTAAGAGTGTTTCGACATACCAGAACTTAGTTCTAATAGATTAACACACTATATTATGATATTATAATATAGTGTGGAAAACGTATTAGAAACTGATGAAGAGGTGAATTATGACACAACCAATTAAACTGTATACAGTAACAGGTTTTTTAGGTGCAGGAAAGACGAGTTTTTTAGCAAATGTTCTTGAGCAAGCTGGCGACACCAAAGTTGGTGTGATCCAGAATGAGTTTGGAAAAATAGGCATTGATGGAGAAATTATTCGTAAAGACGGTCTAGAAATGATTGAGATCAACAGAGGATCAATCTTCTGCTCATGTCTTCAGTTATCTTTTATTGAAGCTCTAAAGGAAATGACTGAACGTGATGTTGAATACTTATTTGTTGAAGGTTCTGGCTTAGCTGATCCATCGAACATGAATGAAATTTTAGACGCCCTTCATTCAATTAAGCCAGATGCTATGGATTACAGAGGTGCAATTTGTGTTGTTGATGGTGCCCATTTCCTAGAGCAACTTGAAGAGATAGAAACAGTTGAAAAACAAGTTCGCCATGCACAAATGGCAATTGTGAATAAGGTGGATCTTATTAATGCAGATGAAAAAGCTAAAATAAATGATGTTCTAAAGGCATTGAAAAAAGATATAGTTGTTGAAGAAGCTCAGTTTGGAGCGTTTGACTGGGATTTCATGAAGGAAGATCTGCTTGCCCTAAGCCCAATTCATTTTGATGAAACTTCCAACAAAGAGGAAAACAAGCCTAAAACACTTCACTTAACAACAGATGAAGTGACTGACAAAGAACAGCTAAAACAGTTCCTTGAGACAATTAAGAAAGACTGTTATAGAATAAAAGGATTTTTAAAGTTAGACGATGGTTGGAATCAAGTAGACGTTGTTGGACGTCGTGTAGACTTTAAGCCAATTGAAGCAAGAGAAGAAACATCAACACTGGTGTTTATTTCTAAAATAGGACCACAGGTTATCAAGCCAATTTTTGCAGCATGGCAAGACACTGTTGGATCTAAAATGAAGCTTAGGTAAAAACCAAAAACAAAGTTAAAATTGAAGTTAAATTCGAAGTAATAAACTTTAAAATAAATCTCAAGTCTCATAAGTTTTGCCTCTGAATTTGGGTATGATACCCATAAGTTTAGAGGCAATTTTTATTGAGGGAGGTACATATGAAATATCTTTGTGAGTTAGAAGTGATTGAAAAGGGCCATGTGGCGTGTATTCGTACTAGGTGTAATGCAAAGGATATTCCCGCAGTTCTTGGAGAGGGATATGGAAAAATATATCATTACCTACAGTCGCTTGGACTAAGTCCAAATGGAATGCCATACACTGCGTATTTTAATATGGATATGAATGATCTGGATATTGAACTTGGTATGCCTGTTTCAGGACCTTTCCAAGGAACAGATGAGATTATTTCTGGCGAAATGGCAGCAGGGTCATATGCAACAACTGTTTTTACAGGGCCATACGGCGACCTTGAGCCAGCATATACAGCTTTAAGTGAGTGGATGTCAGTAAACAAACATATACCTCTTGGTGTGGCATATGAATTTTATTTGAATGATCCAGGAGAAACCCCTCCAGAAAAGCTAATGACAAAGATTATGTTTCCTCTTAAAAAATAGTATACTTGAAATTCAGAATTAAAAAAGCCGTGGATAAATCCATGGCTTTTTTACGTACCGTTAGTCGATTGAAATATCGAGATTTTTAAGTGATGCCAACGTATTTACAACGGCAAATATTAATACGGCGGCAAGGTTTGAAGTTGTGTTGTCCTGATCGAATCGAGGAGACACTTCAGCAATATCGAAACTCACTGACTTTCCACTTAATATAATATACTTAATGATCTTAAGCACTTGTTCAGGGTGCAGTCCAACTGCTTGGGCAGCGCTGACACCAGGAGCAAAAGCTGCTGAGAAAACGTCAGAACAGATTGTAATATATATCTGATCATGTTTTTTGATAAATCTATCAACACGTTCAAAAATTGGCCATATGTCCTGGTCAACCATGTCTTTTGCAAGGATGTACTGCACACCAAGATCCTTAGCCGTTTTAAAGAGTGCAAGAGTGTTACTTCTCTTTTGTATACCAAGGCACATATACCCATAGTGGGCGTTATCTTCTTCGCATTGATCTGCAATTTGACGGAACATTGTTCCTGAACTGCCCCCATTAGGGTAAGGTCGAAGGTCAAAATGGGCGTCAAAGTTAACAATGCCTAGTTTTTTATTAGAGTCCTGTGAGTCCTTGTAACGCTTAAGTCCACCGTAATGTCCAAATGCAATTTCGTGCCCGCCACCAAGGACTATGGGGTACATGTTAAGCTCAAGAATTCTCTGTACAAGTTTTGAAAGAATTTCCTGACCTTCTTCAAGGCTAATATCGTGGCAGTAAATATTGCCTCCATCATAAAGTTTAACATCGTTTTTAAATTGGCAAGGCAGATTTGACAACTCCTTACGAATACTCCGAGGGCCTTTTGCGGCTCCAGCTCGGCCCTTATTTCTCGTAACGCCATCGTCACAACAAAAGCCTATAAAGCAAATGCCGATTTCTCCATCAAAGGGAGGATTAGCATCATCGAGAAGGTCAATTGGCTTTATCCACTGATGCCATCTAAAAGCATCAAAATCATCGTGGCTGTCAATGCGTCCTTGCCATACATTAGAATCTATAGGGTGATAGTGTTTTTTCATATTGATCGCCTCCAGAGCGCTACATAACCGAATGAAACAGCTCATTATAACGAGCTTGCGTCTTTGAATAGTCAATGGTGAACTGGTATGATAATAATACAGCGAAAGATAGGAGAACACAATGAACGAATCAATGTATATAATATTCCAAACACATACAGATGGACTAGCAATGGAGAAAAAACTTAAGATTGCTGAAATAGGTTATGAAATGGTCCCTACACCAAGACAGTTTTCAACAAGTTGCAGTATATCAATTATGATTAAAGAGAATGACTTAAGAGAAGTTCAGACAATACTTGCATATAGCCCCAATATTAAATCAAGAGGTGTTCATAAGGTTGAAAGCCGTAAATTTGGTTTGTTTAGAAGGAAGTAACAATGGGGTTCGTATGAAATGAAACTAAAATAGTACAAAATTAATATAATGTAAATTGTCATATCCGATAAAACCACTAGGTGATCAATTATGTCCCATGTGAGCAAATAGTACTATGAATGCAGATGTATGAATAGTTGCTTTGACATAGTCATAAAAGAACGAATGATACATTTAAAGAACAATTTATGAAAGAATTGTCGAGATTCCTTGAAAAGAGTGTTAGAATGAATTAAAATAATATTACAATTTTTAACATAGTTCTGAAACTCAGTTTTCTTATTTTGATTATCGTCGAGTAATCAAATTAGAGTTCAAATACGAATACGGGGGTTAAGGCATGACACATGCAAGACGACTAAACGAGTTGGCTTATGAAATGAATAATTTCGTAAGAAAACACTACAAAAGATTTGATAAGGATGAGTACAAGTTATCTGACATCGAACGTGAAATTATCTTACATATGTACTACAATCCAGGCATTTCACTAAAAGAAGTAAGTAGTCATTTAGATGTACCAGGCAGTACGCTTACGAGTGCACTAGATAGGCTAGAAAAGAAAGGTCTAATGACTAGGGTCAAGAAAGAGGAAGACAAGAGATCTTTCCGTCTTCAACCAACAGACAGAGGACAAGTTATGCTAGAACGTAAGGAAGTAATGCATGAACGTGTCTTTACTGACCTTCTTAGCGTTTTAAACGCAGAGGAGCAAGCACAATTTGTTGATTTAATGGATACTGTCAGATCGAGACTTAAAGACAGATTTCCATACTAGAGAGTTATACAAAAAATAAAATCTAGCAGAAAACATAAAATCCGTTTGGCAAATGCCAAACGGATTTTTTTTATGCTTATATGGGAATGAATTTGATGATTAAATTCTCCGAAATTGGGAATCAATTACAAAGATTATTTTTTTGAAAATTTCTCCTGGATCCTAGGATCGTTTTTCCTAGTACACTTCGGACAGGGAGACGTTTCAATGTATTCACAGAGTTCATAATGTCCGCCGTCAATGCTGAGTGTGTAACCACCCACTAGGCTTTTGGCAACTTTTTTTCTGGCATCATTATATAGCCGTTGAAATGTTGAGCGACTGACACCCATAATGTCTGCGCCTTCATGTTGCGTGTGATCTTCCAGGTCCATTAGACGTAATGTTTCAAGCTCCTCGAGGGTCATATGGATGGAAGTACCTGCCGAAGATTCGTGTGATGGCCCAGAGGGGTGAAACTCCCTGAACTCAGGCATCTGACAAATCCGGCGTGGTTTTGTAGGTCTAGCCATATTTAATACCTCCTTCCCTATATCCTATCAAACTTTGGGATGTATGAAAAGAAGTACAATGTTTAACTTTGCAAGTTAGTGAAGAATTGCCTTCAAAACTGCAACAAGTCCTGCGCCAATTAGAAAAACTATTGCCATAGGAAGGAACAATGCAAATGAAAGTGGAAGAATAGTAAGTACAAGTACAGCACCTACAAGACCGATAACAATGCGTAAAATTCCAAATCCTAGAGCCAGTGTTACTTTAAGTACTACAAATAGGATTAAAATAGCAAATAATAGTTCAAACATGATGAGTCCTCCTTTTAGGATCAATCTATTTATAAATCGTTTTGAATGTATTTCATGTTTATAATGTACGCCTTAACGATTAAATATATCTGTAACAAGGATTAGAATTCCATTAAAACCTTCATGAAAACATCTAATAAGAGCAGAAGTTAACGTAGATTTAATCCATTGTAGCGAAAGTTTTACTAATATTAATATATCCGCAGTATTAAGAGAGGGGAATCCTATGAGTCATAGCATGGCCGCAGTTGCATATATTGGATCAAGAATCCTGCAGTTCAGGATCAGTGAACTTACTAAACATGGAACTAGAGAATTAGAATACATGGAGATCCCTTCAGATCTGGGACACCAGACTTTTTCAAATGGCAGGATCATGTATGAATCAATAGAAGCCTTATGTGACCGAATTCATGATTTTAAACGCCTTGCTGAAGGATATGGTATTGATGAAGTGAACTTATTTGCTACAACAGCTCTTAGGGATGCCAAAAACAGATACTACATTCTCGACCAAATCAAGATTAAGACGGAACTTGATGTAGAGATTATTGAAGATGCTGAAGAAAAAAGAATGTTCTATGACAGGATCATTCAGCATGTGGAAAAACATGATGCATTAAAAGACAAGAATGCGGTTATTTCCTATATTGGTACTGGAAGCATTGGGGCGACATATTACGATTCGAATTATATAGTTCATACACAGAATATTCCACTTGGTACGTTAAAGCTTAGAGAGTCACTAGGTGAAAAGTATAGAGAGTCATCAGATTTTTATATATTTATGGAGGAATACTTACGAAATCCTCTTCAATTGTTTAGCCGAAGTCTTCCAGAGAGCGGTATAGAAAACATGATTGTATCTGGGAAACAGACTGATTTATTAACACAGCTTTTTGAAATAGAGTTAGATGATGAAGTTGGTTTTATAGACCGAGATGTTTTCATGGAAAAATACGACCAGATTAAACATGAAACACCTGAGCAAATTGCTTATGAACATGAACTACGTTTATCAGAGGCAGAACTCCTACTGCCAGCTCTTTGTATTTACAAAACCATATTTGATATGACAACTGCAAAAAAATTAACCGTGATACAGATGAGTTTTTCTGACATACTGTCTTGGAGAATTCATTATGATAAAGAATATAAAAGCAGGATTCTTATTTTCCGTGATCATACGGTGGCATCTAGTCGTTACATGGCACAGCAGTACAATTACGATGCACGTCATTCGGCTGCAGTTGAAGAGTTGTCTCTTGTAATATTTGATCAGATAAAGAAGTTTCATGGACTTGGAAAAAAAGACAGACTCCTCCTTCAAGTGGCTGCCATTATGCACAGCCTTGGAGAATTTGAAGGAACGGATGTATACCAGCAAATCGTATATGACATGCTGAAATGTTTTAACATAGTGGGTCTGAGAAAACAGGATATGGAAGTTATAGCCGAGGCGAGTTATAAAGCTATGCATCATACAGATGAGGGAGAATTCATTGAGCCAACACTATCAAAAGGACAACAAATCAAGATTACAAAGATGGCTGCCATTCTTAAGCTGGCTGAAGCCCTCGACATCAGTAGAAAGCAAAAGTTCAGAAAGTTCGACATCCACTCCACAGGAAAAAAGCTTAAAGTTAGTGCAGAATGTGGACAAAACTTTATCCTCGAAGAGTGGGGGTTCACAAGAGCTGCAACCTTCTTTAGAAGAATCTTTGGTATCGAAGCGAAACTTTCAGTCACGAGGTGCTACGATGAGTTATCCTAATGGTTCAAAAAAATATATAAATAGAGAAGTTTCTTGGCTAGACTTCAACTATAGAGTCCTTGAAGAAGCACAGGACGACTCACTTCTAGTTATGGAAAGATTAAAGTTTCTTGCCATCACGGCCTCTAACCTAGATGAGTTCTTTATGGTAAGAATTGCTGGTATTCTAGATCAAATAGAGGTTGGGTATGAAAAAGAAGATGCAGCTGGGCTTAGGCCGCAAGAACAAATAAAACTTTTATCTAATGTTTGTCATGACATGGTAGACAAACAGTATGAATGTTTGAATAAATCCCTCCTGCCTGAAATGGTCAAACAGGGTGTTGAAGTTGTAACATATAACGACATTAATAAGGAGCAAAAGACATACTTAAACGATTACTTTGAGGAAGTTGTTTTTCCAGTTGTGACCCCAATGGCTGTAGACAACAGTCGACCATTTCCGCTCCTAGCAAATAACAGTTTGAATCTTGCAGTTAAAATAATGATAGAGGACGAAATAAAAATGGCAGTGTTGCAGGTCCCTTCTGTTATTTCAAGATATTTACGAATCCCTGGTAGCTCTAGAAAGTACATATTACTTGAGGAAATCATTAAATCCAATATAGATAGTTTCTTTAGAGGGTTTGATGTACAGTCTGTATATGCTTTTAGACTTACCAGAAATGGTGACCTTGCCATAGATGAGGATGAGGCTGAAGATCTGCTCATTGAAATCGAAAAGTCCATTAGAAAGAGAAAATGGGGGGCACCAGTTCGACTTGAATACGAAAAACATATGGACAAAGATATACTTGAATTCCTAATTGAGAAGTTAGACCTTCATGAAGATGACTTGTACAAAATAAATGGGCCACTTGATCCAACATTCTGGATGAAGTTTTCATTTGAATCAGAGTTCTCAGACCTTCGTGCAAAACCAATGCCACCTCAACCTGCTGAAGACTTTATTGGACACGAGAATGACATCTTTGAAGCCATTCGAAATGGTGACAGTTTAATGCATCACCCTTATGAGAGTTTTGATCCTGTGGTGGCATTTGTTAACCAAGCCGCTCGCGACCCTAAGGTTCTTGCGATCAAACAGACATTATACCGAGTAAGTGCGGATTCTCCGATTATTAGGGCTTTAATTCAAGCAGCGGAAAATGGCAAACAAGTCACAGTGCTTGTTGAACTCAAAGCTCGATTCGATGAGGAAAACAATATTATATGGGCAAAGCGTCTTGAACACGCTGGCTGCCACGTTATCTACGGTCTTGTTGGACTAAAAATTCATTGTAAAACAATTCTTGTGGTAAGACGAGAAGATGATCAGATTAGAAGATATGTACACCTTGGAACAGGAAACTACAATGATTCAACCGCCAAACTTTATACGGACCATGGTTATTTTACATGTAAAGATGCCTTCGGTGCCGATGTATCAGCACTGTTTAATTTGCTAACGGGCTATGCGAAAGAACCAAAGTGGAAGAAGCTTGCTGTGGCTCCAGGAAACCTGAGACAGTTCTTTATAAAGAGAATTGACAATGAAATAAAACTGTCGAAAAAAGGTCAAGAAGCTAAAATAGTTGCAAAGATGAACTCTCTTGTAGATGAGGAAATCATAGACAAGCTTTATGAAGCTTCACAAGCGGGTGTAAAAATCACGTTAATAGTACGTGGGGTTTGCTGTTTAAGATCTGGCATTAAAGGGCAAAGTGAGAACATTAAGGTTATTAGTATAATAGGTACATTCCTAGAACATAGCCGTATTTACTATTTCCACGATGGTGGCGAGAGACGTTATTATCTTTCAAGTGCGGACTGGATGCCACGTAACCTTGATAGACGTGTGGAGACTTTATTCCCGATCGGCCCAGAAAACTTAAAACAAAAGCTCGACGATATGATGGAGATTACATATCAGGATACAGTAAAGACGCGAATACAAAATCCAGACGGAAGCTATAGTCGTATTAAGTCTGACCTTCCAAAACTGGAATCACAGGTAGTTTTCCATCAACAAGCTAAAGAAATTGCTAAGGCAAAAAAAGAGGCACTAATCCAAGTTGGGTAAATGAAACATCGATATTAACTAATAAATACCGTTATGAACACATTTTACAGTGTTTTCATAACGGTATTTTAATTGCTGTAGTGTATTTGTGTATTTTTGTTATCAAATTGTTACTCTATGTATAAATAATGACGAAATGGTTATGATTTGTTTACAATACAGCCCTATCAATTGATACAGCAAGTGGGTCCGTGCTACTATGAGGAAGAGATAAAGGCACAATCATATTCAAGGAGGGTATTATGCTAGATTTGTTTTCGAACCTGAATCCAGTTGCAACTGGAATCGTGGTAACAATTTTTTCAATTTTAATTCTGACTATTATTCTGACATTTGTGATCAGAAGAAAATACACATCACTAATTCATGATCTTGAAAGTCCTGAGAACAGGGTGAATGGCGTATTTGCTGAAAAAGTACTAAATAAGATGGTAGATGACTACCATAAGGCAGTTGAAAATAATGTTGATGAGATCAACACACCTGTGATTATTGAAAAACATATGGCTCATAGCTTTAAAGGCTATGCAACAATGGAACGCATCGCTTCACGATCAGTTTCATTAATGGTTATTCTTGGTCTACTGGGTACGTTCTACGGTCTTACACTTTCTATAGGTGAAATTGTAACGCTTCTTGCATCAACAAAAGGTAGCCTTGTAAACGACATGACGCCGATTATTGATGGTCTTATGAGTTCACTTCAAGGTATGTCAGTTGCATTTGTGACATCACTATGTGGTATTGGTGGTTCCATTATTGTGACACTTATTAACATGGCATTTAGTATTCAAGCAACAAAGGAACAAGTATTTGTTTATGCTGAAGAATATCTTGATCATTACGCTGGTAGAAAACGTGGCGTTGTTGGTACGGCCGCTGTTGTTGATCTAGGTCTTGACCAGTTTGGAGACAAGCTGGAAGAAAATCTAAAGGAAATGACAAGTGCCCTGAACTACAGACTAGGTGCAGTTGCGACTGAAATGGCAAACACTGCTGAATCATTAAATGGTTCAATTGGTCAATTTGATGCTAGTATTCAGACGTTCTCAGAAAATACGAGAGACTTCTCAGAGTTCAATCATGACTTAAGATCAAACATTCAAAGAATGAACGTGTCATTTGACGATTTTTCAACAAACATTAAATCAAGCACAAAAGAGCTTAAAAATGGTCATCAGGTACTAAGTAATACACTTGAGGTTATTGGACAAGAAAGAACAAAATAGGAGGAATAGCCATGGCGAGAATTAGAAGACGACGTGGCACTGTAGAAGTAGAACAGGAAAATTTCTGGCCTGCATTTACAGATATCATGTCTACCATTGCGCTGATCCTCTTTTTCCTAATACTCATTTCATATTTGAGTAATATAATTGTCAGCAAAGATCTTGATCTAAAGAAAAAGGAACTTGCTGAGGCCAAAGCAGAAATCACAACAGCTCAGGACAGGCTAGACCTGCTTCTTGATCAAGTGAAAGAAACAAAGGCAGAAGTGGAAAGAGGTCAGCAGGCATTAAAACTGTCTGAAGACGAAATCAAAGAACAGCAAGAAATAATTGCAAACAGTAATAAAGAACTTGGTGATCTGCGAGACAAGCTTCATGGTATTGCAGTTCTGAGACTAGATGTTCTAGACAAGGTAAAAGTATCGATGGAAGACAGCCTTGCAGCAAGTAATGTTAATGGTAAAGACCTTGTAAGAATCTCTGACACAGGGAATATCATTATTAATGAAGGTTTTGTATTTGACACAAACTCTTACACTGTTAAAGAAGAAGGTAAAATTCTTCTAGATAAGCTGGCACTAGCATTTGAAAATGTCCTTACAGATGACGAAGTAAGAGGCTATATCGATGCGATTGCAATTCAAGGTCATACAGATGAACGCGGTAGCAGTGATTACAATAGAGAACTTTCAGCTAATCGTGCTGCATCTGTTGTAAACTACCTTATGTCATCAAACGAAACTCTTGAAGAGCAATACGGCGAGTACTTTACAGCAAGTGCCTACTCGGAATATCGTCCAGTTGATTCTGGTACGACTGAAGAAGCGTTTGCGAAAAATAGACGTATTGAAATTTCTATGATTCTAAAAGACGCTCAAATCCAGAACGTAATTAATGACTACTTAGAAGACTCAATAGAAATCTTTGAAGAGTAACTGAAGTAGACATAGACGTTTAATTAGTCCCTCAAACGCAAGACTATACAGCGTTTAACCGGCCCTCATACAGAAATGTATGAGGGCTTTTTTAGTTTGTTCTAAAAATAAATCAAAATATTTTATAAAAACCATTGACCATAACGTTACGTAAGGGTCTATTATTAAGTTGAGCTCAGGCAAGTGAACAAGTACATCGATGTAATAACAAGTAGAAATGAGGGCGGTACAATGAAATATACAGTGAAAGCTTTGGCGAAATTAGCTGGTGTAACGGTTAGAACACTCCATCATTATGACAAAATAGGACTACTGCATCCCAACCATATAAACGAGTCTGGCTATAGAATTTATACAAATGAAGAACTTGATCAACTTCAACAAATTATGTTCTTTAGGGAGCTAGAGTTCGGTCTAGTTGAGATTAAATCGATTTTGAATAGTGCAGACTATAATCGCCTTGAAGCCCTGAATATGCATCGTACCCTTCTTATAAAAGAAAAAGGTCGACTTAATGAACTTATAAAAACTATAGAAAACTGTATTAATGAAGAACAGGGAGGACAGGTGGTCGAAATGACAGAAAAATTTAATGGACTCAGTAAAGCAGAGTTAGATGCATATAGAGAAGAAGCAAAAGAAAAATGGGGAAAAGAGGTTGTTGAAAACTCAGAAAAACGAATAGAAGCTAAAGGATTGAACCACGGACAGCTACAGAAAGAACTTGAAAGTATATTCTATTCAATAGCTGAGTTAATGGACAAAGACGTATCAGATGAAAGCATACAAGAGCAAATTATTAGGCTTAGAGCGTATATGAATCAATTCTATGAATGCACAGATGAAGTGTTCCTTGGGCTAGCAGAAATGTATGTCCAAGATGAACGGTTTAGAAAAAACATCAGCTCTTGTGGTGCAGGTTTACCTGAGTATTTAGCAAAAGCTATGAAGTATCAGGTTGATGGAAAGTAATTGTCAGGTAGAGTAAGCGCAGTGTTAGTGAGAGTTGACCATATACTATATAAAAAAGGACTTTGAGAGCATTCTCAAAGTCCCTTTATAACTTCTAGTATTAGGTAATGATATTATTTGATTTAAGTTACTGGTTTGTAGATGGTTGTGACCCAGTCAGACCTGGTAGACCGAGGAACATGTTTGCATTTTCAGAATCTGTAACCAGTGTGTTGGGGTATTGGCCTTGCCAGTTTCTTGAGCGCTCAAGTTCAGCTTCAGCATACATAATCATAACTTCGATTTTCTTTAAAGCCATTTCCTGTTCAATGACAGAGGCCTTAATTTGAACAGCGTCCGCTTCAGCTTGTGCTTGTTCAATTTTTAGTTGGTTCAAAGCTCTTTGCGCTTCTAGTTTTGCTTGGGCTTCTGCTTGTGACTGCTCAACATTTTTCTTATTGATAGCTTGTTGTGTCTGGTATTCCTTTTCAGCTTTGAACTTATCATCGATAGTTTTTTGAATTTCTGCATTTTCAGGAACCAGGCCACCTTTCATACCCAAAACAGAAATCGTAATACCTCTGTCTTTAAAGTATTTAAGAACGCCTGTGACATCTTTTAAAGCAGCTTTTGAAGGCTGATATGGAACAAGTTCGTTTCCGTTTTCATCAAATTTAGCTGGTATAGCAGCAGAGTATTCACTTGCCTCACGACCATTACGGATATAGTTAATGATTTGGTCTTTGCTTGAAATTACCTGCTCGTATGGCATAGTGCCTGCAATTTCTGCATAAAGTGCTTCAACCATAGGACGGATTTCAGTGTCCATAATAGAAGCAAGAGGCCTTTCACCATAATTGTAACGGTATTTAACAGCATCTGACTCCTTAATCATGGCAGTACAGTTCATACCACTATAGAAAGTAATGGAGTCTTTGGCTTCAACTTTAATGGCTTCATCAGCATTTGGGTTAGTACCATTTGGCCCATTTACCCATTCGCGTGTAATAGGTGTTCGGTCTACTAAAAGGAGTCTTTCACTTGCACGCCACTCCCCTTGGCTTGGTAGACGACCTGTTTGTAACCAGTAGTGAGAAATTCTTATGTCTTTCTCATTAACCAATTGTCGAAGCATATCATCCTCGCTTAAGAAATGCTTTTGTTCTTCAGTTTGGCTGATAACTGGTATTAGAAATGCAGTCTCATTTGATTTGATTGTCACAATTTCTGGACGGTCATAAGGACGTCTAAAAGCTGAAAACAACATGAAAGCTATTAGCAATAAAACGCTTGCAATAATAATCATTTTCATTTGTTTTCCGCCACCGCCGCCCGAGGGCATTTTCGGCATATTAATTTTAGGTTTATACTTGTTGTCCTGTTTTGACTGACTTGATTGAATAGGTGCCTGATCACCCTTTGCTGAGTTGTTTATTTCTCTCTCTTCTGACATAATTACCTCCCTGATGTAAGTGCCTTAATAAGCTGCTGAAGTTCCTTTTTCCAAACGAGTAATAAGATTAAAACCAATACAATCCATAAGTAGCTGTAAGCGAATCTGAGTGTTTGAAGACTTTGAAATACCTCCATACTGTCACCTTGTTGCAAAGCTAGACTGCTATGCTCTGTTGGATAGTAAATTGCTACAAAATAGTACTCGAATGCAAATAGGAGTGCGGAAATTAACACCTTTACTATTCTTGACACGGAACTTCCCCCTTTTGTAATTTAAACGATAAAAATAGTAAATACCATTTAATAGAAATATACATTTTTATAAAGGATTATACAATATGAATACAGAAATTGTAATTAAATAGTAATTAGTCGCAAAATGTTGAAAAATGTCGATTCGAGAGGGGTTTTGCATTAGAAAATTGTATGCTGAAATGGTATAATACTCCATTTTATGCATAAGAAAAGAGCAGTTAATTACGTAATATTAACTGCTCTAACTTAATCAATTGAGAATTCTATTTTCCTTTCTTAGAATTCTTTTTATTATGCTTTTTTCTATGTCCTTTAGAAGGTGTTTTGCTGACTTCTTTTGTAGGAGTTTTTCCAAGACTTTTAGTAAGTTTCATAGCAACATCAGGCACGAACTTTTGATCTGAAATTGGAGGACGTACATACCCAGAATTCTCCTGTCTTTCAGGAAGCTTAATTTTCTTAGGCACTTTGTACTTGTAGTCAAATTGACTAAGTAAATGGCTAATACAATTAATACGGGCGTTACGCTTGTAATCAGATTCAATGACATACCACGGTGCTTTTTCAGTATCTGTATATTGGAACATGATATCTTTAGCTTTCGAATAGTCAACCCATTTGGTTCTTGCTTCAAGATCCATATCACTTAGCTTCCAGCGTTTCGTTGGATCTTCAATACGGTCTTTGAATCGACGTTCCTGCTCCTCATTACTTACAGAGAACCAGTACTTAATAAGAGTAATACCAGAGCGAATAAGCATTTCCTCAAATTCAGGAACTGACTTTAAAAACTCCCAGTACTCCTCTTCAGAGCAGAATCCCATAACACGTTCTACACCTGCTCTGTTATACCAACTACGGTCAAATAGGACAATTTCACCTGCGGCTGGAAGGTGAGTGACATATCTTTGGAAATACCACTGTGATCTTTCCTTTTCAGTAGGTTTTGAAAGTGCAGTTACTCGACAAATTCTAGGATTTAGACTTTGTGTAATACGCTTGATGGTTCCGCCTTTGCCAGCTGCGTCACGACCTTCAAAAATTACAACAACTTTGAGACCTTTTTCTACAACCCATTCTTGAAGTTTTACGAGTTCAATTTGAAGTTCTCTAAGCCGTGTTTCATATAAATCACGTGGCATTTTTTTCTTTTTCATAAGTGGCCTCCCGACATTTATAAGTTAAGTTTCGTTTGAGCGAGCGATAAAATAGATACAGAATTCCATAGTGGTGTCATTTGGAAAGGGTCTTTAATAGTCTCTTATACTTCGTTTTTACCACTTTTTGTAGAAAGTAATCTACTGATAATTTCATCTGGGAGTAAGGCAAATATACATATAAGACAAAATATCACCAAAGGGATACATAAATTTAAACTTTTAACCGATATAAAGGATATACAGTACAAAATAGCGAAATATTATGAATGGTTGAAGTTATAGAAATGAGGTGGATGAATGCGGCGTAGTGGAATTCAATTTAGATTTTTTGTAGCCTTGATTGCAGTTGCTGTTATCCCACTCATCTTGTTTGGGATGTATGGTTATAAGTCGTCTTCAGAATTAGTTGAAAGAGTAGAAGTTGAGAAAGTTAGCTCATATCATGCTTCTATTGAAAACGATATTGAAAGCTTTTTTAAAACATCAGGACTAGATGTTCAGTTTTTAAAAGAGCTTCTTGCTGTTGATTGGTTTGCACATGATATTGTAGAAATGGATCAGTTTGTGAGTCATACAACTACAAGTTTTGTTTCATTCTTGAGTTCTCATGACCATTATGATCATTTGAGGTTACTGGATGCATCAGGTATGGAAATTGTTCGAGTAAACAATAAAGGTGGCAACCAAATAGTTATTCCTAATGAACGACTTCAGAACAAGTCGGATAGGTATTATTTTATGGATGCAACAGGTCTTGTTGACGGTGAAACTTACATTTCACAAATTGACCTAAATGTAGAGAACAATGTTTTCGAAAAACCTTATAAAGCTGTTATTCGATATGTTGCGCCGATGGATTTAGAATCGGAAAATGGAAATGAACGATTTTATTTAATTATGAACCTTAATGTTTCATCGTTACTTGCAGATTTACGAGACCGAATCGAAGAAAGTGCGTACCGTGACACATATGTAACAGACGAAAATGGATATTATATGCTTCATAGCCTTAGACAAAAGGAATGGGGCGGTCCGGAAAATGTGGACACAGGAGAGTCGTTTATGAATGACGCCTCTAATATTGATGGATGGGAACGAGCCGATCTACAAAAGAAAGTTATTGTAGATGTAAACAAAGGCCTTGAACGTGTGAATGATGATTTCATATACTGGACTCCATTATATATAGAATCGCTTTCAGGGCTTAGGCTAAATTTAGTGACTGTTGAACCAACGGAGCACTTTATGGCACCTGTTTACGCATATTTGCAGTCTTATACAGGATTAATACTGTCGACATTTTTAGTTCTATTTTTTATAAGTACGGGTATTGCACGTACATTGTCACAACCCATAAAGCATATTGCTGAAGCAGTTTCAGAGATTGGCAAAGGAAAGTTCGACGCTCCTCTAGAGGTTAATGGAGGTGTTGAAGTTGAAATACTTGCCTACGAAATTAAGAAGATGGCATTTGAACTTGAAGGCAGTTATAAAGACATGGAAGAAAGAGTTAAAGAAAGAACCATTGAGCTCCAAAATGCCCATGACAAGCTTCAAGAAATGGCCAACACAGATCCGCTCACTGGTATTTTCAACAGACACTTTTTCAATAACTATATTGAAAATTTAAAGCGAGACAAACGCATTACAGATTTAGCTTTAATTATGCTTGATGTTGACCGTTTCAAGTATATTAACGACCATTACGGACATAATGTTGGAGACATTGTTCTTGTTGAAGTGGCAGAACTATTGGCATCAGAAACAAGAGGCAGTGATTTTGTTGTTAGATACGGCGGAGACGAGTTCCTTATTGTTCTCCTAGAAAGCCATGAGGATGCTATAAAAGCATATGTTAGTCGAATTGAAGAAGCTCTTGATAAATGGAATAAGAATACAGATGTTCTTGAACATGATATGGAGTTTAGTATTGGTTGTGATGTATATGAAGACGGTAAACATATTATGGATGTTATTAAAACGGCAGATGAGCGCATGTATGCCAATAAAATAGCAAGACGTAAGGCACGTGGACAAACAGGCAGAGTTTAAACGACAACTTAAGTGAGGATGCATAAAATGAAATACGCAATAAGCTTTTCACAGTGGATGGCTGGAATACTGGTATCACTACTATTACTAACAATGAGCATAAGTATCTTTTCATATAATGATGGTTTATATATGAAGCTCTACCTTGAAAACGATGTACCAGCAAGAACTGGAATGGATGAAGAGAATTTAGCAAAGGTGACAGATGGTCTTATTGCATATATGGGAGACGAAATAGAAACCCTAGATATGACAGCGGTCATTCGAGGAAGTGAACGAGAAGTTTTTAATAAACGCGAAAAAGACCATATGATTGATGTTAAAAACCTCTTTGTTCTGAATGAATCCATTCGAGGTGTCTTATTCGGAACAGTCCTATTCCTTATTGGTATAGGAATATGGCGAGGCCAATATGGGTTTCTCTATAAAGTGGGAATTAGACAAGCTGTAGTGAGCCTGCTTCTAGCAGGTGGATTACTTGTTGTTTCTATGACAGATTTCACAAGTGCATTCATTAAGTTCCATCATATATTCTTCACCAATGACTTATGGATTCTTGACCCAAGAACGGACACACTTATTCAAATGTTGCCAGAACCCTTCTTTAGAAGTATGGCAATGATGATGTTTGGGACGTGGTTTGGCTCTAGTTTGTTTGGTGGGGTTGGGGCTATTATTTTGCAAAAGAGAGATACGAATATTGGATAATAAAAGCCC
>LQAE01000220.1_pt1 | contig 18079 bp, 14 predicted proteins | sample 1535771 | NCBI WGS metagenome assembly LQAE01 (sample SAMN04331582, study PRJNA305678) | bioreactor metagenome | isolation source: bioreactor_1 inoculated with Wadden Sea sediment 1st replicate of a... | place: Germany:Bremen
TTTCTTATTAAATCAATACTCTTTTCGTATCCTGTTAAGAAATGGTTTAGCGTGTTTTCAACTTGGTTTAGTGTTTCTCCAGCTGTTGTACTTAAATCAGTTTTTATAATAGAGTACGTCTTTTCGTATGTCAGGCCCCCCAAGGCCGCCATAGGTAGAATGATGATCGCGATGAACATCAACATTAATTTTGCTCTTAGCTTCATAGTTTCCTCCAAAAATAACCCTTACAACGTCCAGCAGTGAACCGTTAAACATAGAGGCATTCCCTCAAAGTGCCACTATTAGGTTCTGTTTGTGCTTTGCTTTACCATACGTTAAGCCCCAACCAATAGAATAAAAGTGCAAATAACAAAAACACGCCCAACAGGCATGCAATAATGCAACCTGGCGATCATAGGAACATCCCTTAGACCCATAGTTTTGCGACCTTGGCTTTAACCAAGTGTGCCTACAATTTATAAATGAATCAAAATATGTAATTCACTAACTATTATACTAAAAAAATTGATATATTACAATTTATTTAGTATGCGAACTAATTGTTCATCACCAACAGTAAATATTATGAAAAGTGTATATATACAGTTTGTATACAGAAAATGTTACATAATGGGAATTGGGTGAGGTGTAGCATGTTCATTAAAAGTGTGCTGTACAATGTACTATTTTCAAGGCGTCTGAATAAATATAGAAAAATATTAATAAAAACTCTTGCATGTATACGTATATCTGCTATAATAAACTAAATATTTATACATTAGGAGGAATAATTATGAACAAGCAAAAAGTCGTATTGGCTTATTCAGGTGGTTTAGATACATCAGTAATTTTAAAGTGGCTAGAGGTAGAACACGGGTACGAGGTTATAGCGGTTTGTGTGGATGTTGGACAAACAGAAGACTTTGAGGAAGTGAAGAAGAAAGCACTTTCATCAGGTGCTACGAAAGCCTACATTGTAGATGTTAAAGAGGAATTTGTTAAGGACTATGTATTCAAGGGGCTTAAAGCTGGTGCGGTGTTTGAAGAAGACTACCTGCTTGGAACAGCATATGCAAGACCGTTAATTTCAAAGAAACTGGTACAAATTGCCGAAGAAGAAGGCGCGTTTGCAATAGCTCACGGTGCAACAGGCAAAGGCAACGATCAAGTTCGTTTTGAAACCACTGTTAATGCACTGAATCCATATCTAAAAATTATTGCTCCATGGAGAACATGGGATCTAAAGTCAAGAGAAGATTGTATTGACTACGCCTTAGCACATGGTATTGCAATTACGAATACGAAAAAGGATATTTACAGTAGAGACGAGAACGTTTGGCATTTAAGTCATGAAGGTGGCGAGCTAGAAGAGACATGGACTCAGCATAATCCAGACATGTACAAGCTTACTGCAAAGCCAGAAGAAGCACCAGATGAACCTGAGTTTATTGACATCGAATTTTATCAAGGTGAGCCTATTGCGATCAACGGTAAAGCATATAGTCCACTTGAGCTTGTACAGTTTCTGAACAAGATTGGTGGAAAGCATGGTGTTGGTGTTATTGACATCGTTGAAAACAGACTAATTGGTATGAAATCAAGAGGCGTTTATGAAACACCAGGAGGCACTATTCTTTATGAAGCACATAAACACCTTGAAAAGCTAGTTCTTGATAGAAGGACATTGAGCTTCAAGAAAACAGTTGGTAACAAGTATGCAGAACTTATATATGATGGACTCTCAGATGCGACGCTTATGGATTGTCTACATGCATTTGTAGACAAGACGCAAGAGGTTGTATCTGGTTTGGTCAAGCTAAAGCTGTATAAGGGTAAAAGTTCAGTTGTAGCAACAAAATCGGAGTTCAGTCTTTACAATGAAGAGTTTGTTACTTTCGGTGAAGATGATGTATACGATCAGTCCGATGCTGAAGGGTTTATTAACCTGTTTTCTCTACCCCTAAAAATAAATGCAATCAACAAGGCAGAGAGAGAACTAAAAGAAAAGAATAAGGATGTGCTTGCGATATGAAACTCTGGGGTGGAAGATTCCAAAATGCAACGTCATCTTTAATGGATGACTTTAACAGTTCAATCCAATTTGACTGGCAGCTGTATAAACATGACATAAAGGGTAGTAAGGCACATAGTGAAATGCTCTGCAAAATTGGAATCTTGACGAAATCAGAGCTGAAAACAATACACGATGCTTTGGAAGGACTTGAAGCAGATATTGATGCAGGGCTTGTTGAGTTTGAAGTTTCCAATGAAGATATTCATATGAACATAGAAGCACTGCTAACAGAACGTATTGGGACACTGGCCAAAAAAATTCATACAGCAAGAAGTAGAAACGATCAAGTTGCACTAGATCTAAGGCTTTATATTAAAGAGCAGTCCGCGATTATTGAGAACCAGTTAATGAAACTTATAAAGACCTTATCTGTAATTTCCAATGAACATTTAGACACATACCTGCCGGGATGTACACATTTGCAACCTGCTCAACCGGTTCGTCTAGGTTTTCATCTAATGGCATATTCCGAAATGTTTAAACGCGATACTGAGAGACTTCGTGATGCTCTTAAAAGGGTGAATGTCATGCCTCTAGGCTCTGGCGCGTTGGCCGGTACAAGCTATGAGACAGACAGGCATATGATCGCAGACCTACTTGCGTTTGATGAAGTGAGTTTAAATGCAATGGATGCAGTGAGTGATAGAGATTTCGCAATTGAATTTCTACATGTTTGTTCTTTAATTATGATGCACATGAGCCGTTTTTCTGAAGAGATAATCATCTGGAGCTCAGGGGAGTATAGATTCATTGAACTAGATGATTCATATAGTACGGGAAGCAGTATTATGCCACAAAAGAAGAACCCAGACGCTGCAGAACTTATTAGAGGTAAAACTGGAACTGTATACGGCAGACTAATGGGGCTTTTAACGGTCATGAAAGGGCTTCCCCTGGCATACAACAAAGATATGCAGGAGGATAAAGTACCTGTATTTGAAACTGTCAAGGATGTGTCTTTGTCTCTTGATATCTTTACGAGAATGATTCAAACCACTGTGTTTAATAGCTCAAAAATGATGGATGCAACTAAAAGAGGCTTCTTGAATGCAACCGATGCAGCGGACTATCTTGTTGGAAAAGGTATGCCATTTAGAACGGCACATGAAGTTATTGGAAGAATGGTGCTTTACTGTGACAGTCACGACATGACTTTAAATGACATGACACTTGATCTGCTCAAAGATTTCTCGGAATTGTTTGAAGAAGATGTACTCAAGAGAATTGAAATTGAAAATTGTGTTGAAGCAAAGAAATCCTACGGGTCAACCTCAAAATCACAAGTGCTTATGATGATTCAAAAGACAAACGAATGGTTAAACTCTAGTGTCTAATCACCAGAGTGTTAAATTGGAGGAGGATATGAAAAAGGGGTTTTTAGTATTAAGCGATGGCACAATATATGAAGGCAGAGCTTGGGGAGCAGTTAATACTCAGCCAGGTGAAGTTGTATTTAATACGAGCATGACAGGATATCAGGAAATTCTAACAGATCCTTCATACTATGGACAAATTGTTGTAATGACTTATCCTTTGATTGGAAATTATGGCATTTATAAAGGTGACAATCAATCGAGAAAACCCTATGTAAAGGGCTTCGTTGTTAGAGAGCTTTATGACGATGAGGATCATTGGAGAAGCGAGGACAATCTGGAGGGCTTCTTGAAACAAGAAGGGATCATAGCCCTAGACGGAATTGATACACGCCAGCTTACAAAAAAAATCAGAGATGTTGGTATTATGGCTGGCCAAATAATCGTAGATGATACCAAAATAGAAAAAACAGTTGAGACTCTTAAAAGTTTTGAGTTAACAGACGCAGTTATGAATGTCACGACTGAGAAGCCTTATACCCTAGAGCCAGAGAACTGGAATGGCAAACATGTTGCAGTAATGGATTTCGGTATTAAAAGAAATATACTAAATTCTATGCTTTATAGAGGTATGAAGTTGACAGTGTTTCCAGCAGATGCAACAGCTAGTGAAGTCTTAGCCATTCATCCAGACGGTATTTTCCTGTCGAATGGACCTGGAGATCCAAAGGAACTGATAGACACAATTGAAACGATTAAAGAACTTTTAGACAAGAAACCAATCTTTGGAATATGTCTTGGACATCAGTTGCTATGCCTAGCTTTTGGTGGCGATACTGTGAAGCTTAAGTATGGTCACAGAGGTGGTAATCACCCAGTGAAAGATCTAGTTAGAGACAAGGTTGTTATAACATCTCAAAACCATGGTTACGTGGTTCGAGAGGAGTCGCTCAATAAAGAAAATATCGAAATCACGCATCTGAATGTAAACGATGAAACGATTGAAGGTTTGAAACACAAAGAACTTCCAATCTTTAGTGTTCAGTATCACCCAGAGGCATCACCCGGTCCAAAGGACTCGGAATATCTCTTCGATGTGTTTGCCAACATGATCGAGTGAGACTGTTGATTAATTGGCTCCTGTGAGGGCTGAATCGCAGCCTGGAATTAAGACCCGGCTGTACGATTTTTATTCAACTTTGAATGAGCATAGCAGTATAAGGAGGGTCTAGCCATGGATGGAAAAACAGCATATAAAAAATACTTGTTATCGGTTCAGGACCGATTGTAATAGGACAAGGTGCAGAGTTTGACTACTCTGGTACTCAAGCATGCCAAGTGCTTAAGCAAGAAGGTATTGAAGTCGTGCTGGTGAACTCAAATCCAGCGACAATTATGACAGATAAAACAATTGCCGATAAGGTTTATATGGAACCCCTTACAGTTGAGTTCGTTGAAAAGGTCATTGTTAAGGAGAAGCCTGATGCGATGCTCGCAGGGATGGGGGGGCAAACAGCTCTCAATTTAACCATGGAACTTTGGGATGCAGGTGTTCTTGCTAAATATAATATAGAAGTGATTGGAACAAGCCTTGAGTCAATTAGGGAAGCTGAGGATAGAGACCTGTTCAAGACTGCAATGGAAAGTATTGATCAGCCGGTCATGGATAGTCAAGTTGCCTCATCCGTAGAAGAAGCAAAGACTATTGCTGCCCAAATCGGACTTCCAGTGGTTGTACGTCCAGCCTTTACCTTGGGTGGAACAGGTGGCGGTATTGTTGAGACGATGGAAGAACTTGAAGATATCGCTGCGAAAGGTATCGCATTTAGTATTGCAGATCAAGTCCTGATTGAAAGATCCATCAAGGGATGGAAAGAGGTTGAGTACGAAATGATGCGGGACTGTCGTGGAACAGCCATTGCTGTCTGTAACATGGAAAACATTGATCCAGTGGGCATACATACTGGAGACAGTATCGTCATTGCGCCGTCTCAAACCTTGAATGACCACGAATATCAGATGTTAAGAACGGCTTCCATTGACATTGTTAACAAACTCAATATAAAAGGCGGTTGTAATGTTCAACTGGCACTTCATCCAGAGAGTCAAGAGTACTTCATCATTGAAGTAAACCCACGTGTAAGTCGTTCATCGTCTTTAGCTTCTAAAGCAACTGGGTATCCGATTGCAAAAGTGGCTACAAAGATTGCACTGGGCTATGCCCTTGATGAAATTGAGAATGATATAACTGGTAAGACAAAGGCGTGTTTTGAACCTACGCTTGATTATTGTGTTGTAAAAATTCCTAAGTGGCCATTTGATAAGTTTAAAGATGCTAAGAAACTTCTTGGGACAATGATGATGGCAACAGGAGAGGTAATGGCAATTGGAAACAACTTTGAGTCAGCCCTTCTTAAGGCTCTAAGATCTCTTGAAACCTCTCAGGAGAATCTCTGTTACGCTCCTGCCAAAGCTATGACCCTTGATGAACTTTTAGCAAGAATCAATAAATCAGATGATGAAAGAATCTTTTATGTTTCAGAACTTATTAGGAGACAAGTTGGCCTGCCTAAAATCAATGCCGAGACAGGCATAGATTTCTTTTTTCTAAAAAAACTAGCGGTCATTGTCAAGCTTGAAGAGCAAATTAGAGGACGAATGTTAGAATATCTAAGTCCTGAATTCATTATGAAGCTCAAGAAAAAAGGCTTCTCAGATAAGGGAATGTCCTCGCTTATGTTGAAAACATCAGCACTTGATATATACAATTATAGAAGAGAAAACAACATTGAAGTTAGCTATAAAATGGTAGATACATGTGGTGGTGAATTTGACGCAAAGTCCCCATATTACTATTCGAGTTACGCGGATCATGATGAAGTTGAAGTATCTGAAAAAAAGAAAGTTCTAGTCGTAGGGTCTGGTCCGATTAGAATTGGACAAGGTGTAGAGTTTGATTATTGCTCAGTTCATGGTGTTCTTGCCCTGCGAGAAGAGGGCATCGAAGGTATTATCATCAATAATAATCCTGAAACAGTCAGTACAGATTTTGATATTTCAGACAAACTATACTTTGAACCTATAACAGAAGAAGATGTTCAAAACATTATTGATAAAGAAAATCCACACGGTGTTATCCTTCAGTTCGGTGGACAGACAGCTGTAAAACTTGCTGAATATTTAGATGAAAGAGGTATAAATATACTTGGCACGTCATTTGATTCTGTTGACTTAACAGAAGACAGAGACAGGTTTATCGAAAGAATGAGTGAGCTTAATTTGCCGTATCCTAAGGGGGTTGGCGTCACTTCAGTCGATGATGGTGTGGAAAAAGCTGAGCACCTTGGGTATCCCTTGATTGTACGTCCGAGTTATGTAATTGGTGGACTTGGGATGCAGGTTGTAAGTGACGAAGTGGATCTTAGAAAGTATCTGGAAAACTCGATGACACCAGATCAGAAGAATCCAGTTTTGATTGACCAGTATATTGCAGGTAAAGAAATTGAAGTTGATGCAATTTCAGATGGTCAAGATATATTAATTCCAGGCATTATGGAGCATCTTGAGGAAGCGGGCGTACATTCAGGTGATAGTATCTCGATTTACCCTACAGTAAGCTTAAGTAAAAAACATAAAATGCAGCTACTCAATTACACTAGACAAATTGCAAGAGGATTTAATCTCGTAGGACTTCTAAATATTCAGTACGTATTATACAAAGATGATATCTATGTTTTAGAAGTTAATCCACGTGCATCTAGAACTGTACCGTTTATCAGTAAAGTGACTGGCGTTCCGATGATCGACTTAGCGACAAAAGTCATGCTGGGAACGGGTCTGAAGGATCTTGGATATGGCATTAATCTGGCAGATGAAAAGGATTACTACGCTGTAAAGCACCCTGTATTCTCAATGGAGAAAATTCTTGATACAGAAATTGCCCTTGGACCTGAAATGAAGTCAACTGGTGAAATCCTCAGTATGGAAAAAACATTGGATAAAGCTCTATACAAAGGATTTATGTCGACATACCAGAATGCCCTAAAAGGCACCAAAATTTTTGTTAGCCTGCCAGATGCCCATAAGAAAAACTTCGTTGAGTCAATGAAAATATTTGTTGATCATGGATATAAGATCACATGTACCGAAGGGACGTACAGTTTTATGAAGAAAGCTGGTGTTCCAGAATCAGCAATGTCTATCTGCCCTTATGATGAAAAATCACTTCATAAAGAACTCCAAGATCCAGAACTGGCTTTTGTAGTGGCTCTGCCCAAAAAGGGACATAACAATAGCACATTTGGTTTTAAGATTAGACGTCTAAGTGTTGAAAAGAAGTTGCCTTGTTTAACATCATTTGATACTGCCAAGGCGCTCGCAGGTATTATTGGACAGGGGATTAATTCTAAAAATATTGAGGTGTATGATATCTGTGCAGTATAGCGATTGAAGAAATTTGTGTGTGAATGAATAGAAAATCAATAATAAAAAATGTATTGATGATGAAAACAGTCCTTGTTAATTAAGGCTGTTTTCATTTTTTTGAAGAAAATACACGGTGATAAATTGCCAAGTGTAAAAAGAAATCAAAAGAAATAAATACGAAAATAGAAATATAAAATTAAATCCAGTGCGAACTTGATAGTTAATGGTCCAAATATGCAATTTTGTTGAAAGATTCAAAAAATTCAAATATATTCGTTTTAGGCTAAAGAGAGCATTTAATAGATTGGTGGCCACCGCTATTAAAAATAAAGCCATATACGAGCGATGCTTGTATTTCTAATGACAATGGAGGGAATAACTTATGAATAAGCGTTTAGCTTTAGCGCTTTCAATCATGCTAACTTTTTCGAGTGGTCTTCAATTTGGTTATGCAGATGGAGAGATAGTTGAGCAGCCAGCGGAAGTCCAATCAGAAGTTGAGCAATCAGAAGAAAATGAAGCATCAGAAGAGTCTAGCACAGAAGCTGGCATAGGGGAAGAAGCCAGCGCAGAAGAAAATCTAGCAGAAACACCAGAAGCTCCAGCTGAAGAAGAGCCAGAAGCTCCTAGCTGAAGAAGAGCCAGAAGCTCCAGCTGAAGAAGAGCCAGAAGCTCCTGTTGAAGAAGAAGCAGAAGCTCCTGCTGAAGAAGAAGCAGAAGTTCCTGTTGAAGAGCAACTAGAAGCTCCAACAGAAGCACTTCCAGATGCACTTCAACCTGAAGTTCAAGTAGAAGGTGAAGCACAAGCAGCTTCTTTAACTTTTGAAGAAGTCGATGCACTATTCGATGACATCTTTGAAGACTACGTTCAACTACTAAACGAGGACACTCAAATGCCAGAGTTTATGTTTGGTGAAATAACAATGCCGACAAACAATGACATTGATCAAATCGTTGAGAGTTTCTTTAACGAAAATCAGACATACTTCCAAGTTGAAGAATCTGAGAGTGATTTCTTTAGAAATTTCTTTGAGACAACAACAACGTTCGAAGATGACCTTGGTTTAACTGTTGTTCGTACACAGCAAGAAATCGATGGAATGCCTATTCTTGGTTATGATCAAGCAATGACTGTCGATTCTGAAGGTGTTATCCGTTCAATGAGTGGTAATATTCTGCCGGCAATCGACAAGATTGAAAAGGCATTAGATAAGAATAAAAAAGTATCTAGCTCAGAAGCAATTGAAATTGCAGAAGATGAATTAGACTTCACACCGAATTATGAGTATTCTCCTGAGGCAGAGGAAGTTATTTACATGAAGAATGATAAGCCGATTGCAGCATATCGTGTAAATCTTAACTTCCTTGATCCGGAGCCGGGGAACTGGATTTTCATTATAAATGGGAAAAATGGTAAGGTCATTAATAAATACAATAAGATTTACACAAATGGCAATGCTACAGGTTCAGGTACTGACTACCATGGCAACCAACATAGCTTCAATACGTACGCTGTTGATAACTGGTGGAGTACTGAATATGCTCTTTACGATTCAACTCGTGGTGACGGAATTTTAATTTATGATGGACGTAATAGAACGTCACTACCAGGTACTATTTGGTACGATGCAGACAACGCTTTTAATGATGCCTATGATGCTATTGCAGTAGATGCACATGTAAACTCAAGTATTGCATACGATTACTTCAATAATGTTCATGGACGTAACTCGTTTGACGGGAACGGTGCTAGAATTAAGTCTACAGTTCACTATAAACAAGATTATGTAAATGCATTTTGGAATGGTAATCAATTAGTTTATGGAGATGGCGATGGTCAGGAATATCTACCATTCGCAGCGGCTCTAGATGTTGTTGGTCATGAGTTGACTCATGCTGTTACTGAAAAAACTGCAAATCTTGAATATCAAAACGAGTCAGGTGCAATTAATGAAGCAATGTCAGACATATTTGGTACATTAATTGAATTCTATGGTAATGACAATCCAGACTGGCTATGTGCAGAAGATATAGTTGGTCCTGCACACGGTGGAACATGTATGCGTTCCCTAGCGGATCCAACAATTGCAACAAATGGTCTAACTGGCCCATATCCAGATCATCTATCAAAAAAATATGACGGAACTGAGGATTACGGTGGCGTTCATATTAACAGTAGTATAATCAATAAATGTGCTTACCTAATCTCAGAAGGCGGATCTCACTATGGTGAATCGGTTAATGGAATTGGCAAAGACAAAATGGGTGACATTTTCTACAGAGCACTTTCAGCTCATATGACAAGTACAACTAACTTCTCTCAACTTAGAGAAGTTGTGATTTACTCAGCATCTGAACTATATGGTCAAAATAGCAGTGAAGTTCAAACTGTTAAAGACGCTTTTGACGCAGTAGGTATTACTAACTAATACAAAAACTAGAAATCCCATGGAGTAGCGCTCCATGGGATTTCTATATTTAAGATCTATACTCACCGTTAATTTTCACATATTCATAAGTTAAGTCACATCCCCACGCAGTTGCGTTATAACTTCCGCTATCTAACGAAGCGTAAACTTTAATGTTATCAGATGAGAGTACATTTAAAGCATGATCCTCATTAAAGGGAAGAGGTGTGCCAGTTTTCATTAGTTGTAAATTGCCTTTCTCAGATTTAATTTCTAAAGAAACACTTTTGGGATTAAACTTAGCTCCAGAGTATCCCATGGCACAAAGTATTCTGCCCCAGTTTGCGTCATTACCAAAGAAGGCTGATTTAACCAGAGAAGACGATATGACAGATTTCGCTATAAGAGCGGCATCATCATACGTTGCGGCACCAGTAACATTCATTTCTAGAAGTTTTGTTGCCCCTTCACCATCGGCGGCAATGAGCTTTGCGAGTTCCACACAGACCGCTTCCACGGCTTTCTTAAATAAGGATATAGAGGGTTCTTCAGAAAATGGAATAGCATTTGCGGCTCCACTTGCCATGGCAAGGACCATATCATTAGTAGAAGTGTCTCCATCTACACTAATCATGTTGAATGATTTTACCGTTGATTCCTTTAAACATTCATTAAGCAAATCCACACTTACATTAGCATCGGTCATAATGAATCCAAGCATGGTCGCCATGTTAGGATGTATCATGCCAGAGCCTTTAGCGATCCCGCTGATTTGAATGATTGTGCCCTCAATTGAAACAGTCAGGGAGACTGACTTGGAGTAAGTATCAGTTGTCATTATGGCATTGGCAGACTTCGAAATACTCTCAGAGTTTAAAGATGCACAAGCTGTTCCGATACCCGATTTCATAGCATCCATTGGCATAGGGACTCCGATAACACCTGTGGATGAAATGAGGACGTCCGTTTTAGAAATACCTAAATGACTTGCTACAAGCTGGGCGGATTGATTGGCGTCAATATCCCCTTGGTCACCTGTACAGGCGTTAGCATTTCCGCTATTGATCAAAATCGTATTAGGAACACCTTCAGATAAATGTTGCTCTGATAAGGTGACTGGTGCTGCTTTCGTAATATTTTGAGTAAATACACCAGCTGTTGCAACTGCTTTTGGGCAATGAATTAAAGCGAGGTCTAAAGTGTTGGTAGACTTAATACCGCAGTGTATGCCACTGTATAGAAACCCGTCTACTGGTAGGGGTTCATGTTTAATGTTGAAAAATTGTTGCTGTTTCAATGTACTCACGTCCTTTTCAAAAAGTTACTTCTAGTGAACTATATTAACCCAGTTGTTTCTTCTAAACCAAATAGTAAATTAGCGTTTTGAATAGCCTGACCAGAGGCGCCTTTAATGAGGTTGTCAATAGCACTATGAACAATAAGGGTATTGGTTCTTTTATCAAGAATTAAGTGAAGATCACAATAATTGGTTCCCTTGACCCAGCGCGTTTCAGGCATTTTATCTATTAGCCTTACAAATGGTTTGTTTTCATAATAGTTTTTATATAGAGCATAAATGCTTTCATAATTTAATGAGCCGTCAAGAGGTACATAAATAGAGGCTAAAATGCCCCTCTCCATGGGTACAACACTTGGTGAAAATAGAATTCTAGAATCTTTAACTTTAGCCTTTGACAGATGAAGCTCTATTTCAGGCGTGTGTCTGTGTGTCCCAGTTCCATATGGGCGCATAGATTCATTTGACTCACAATAAAGTATGGTTTCATTTAACTTTTTACCTGCACCGCTCATACCTGACTTGGCATCTATGACAATTGTTTTTCCATTTAGCAAATTGCTTGATGCAAGTGGAAGAAGGGCTAGCAAACTGGCTGTTGGATAACAGCCAGGATTGGCAATAATGTTTTCTCTTTCAGTGAAATCCTCAGCGAGACCATAAGATGATTTTCCCAGTAAGTCTGGTGCAACATGACTTGTCTTATACCATATCTCATACTCTTGTTTTGAATCTAATCTAAAATCGCCACTTAAATCTATTACTGGAATTTTCTTATCGTAAAGTTTTTGTACCCACTCCATAGATGACCCGTGAGGTAAACTCAGGAATACAAGGTCTAGGTTGGATAATTGATTTTCGAAAATTTCTAGGTTAATAAGCTTATAATCGGTTTTAAATGGATAACCTGCTATGGAGCTAAATGGTACGCCAGAATGACTTCTGGAACCAATAGCGATCAGTTCGAAAATTGGGTGTTTGTCTAAAATTTTAACCAGCTCAATGCCTGCATATCCAGTAGCCCCTAGTAGTCCGACCTTCATGTATTACCTCCTTTTGATTCCAATCTATATTTATACACTTTTTCTTATGTTTAAGGATAATTATACATACTTTTAACAGGTGAAACAATGGTTTTTGATAAAAAACTTGATTTTAAATACATGTAAATGTATAATTATTAAAAATATTCAGGAGGAATTACTATGGATACTATGAAACAAAAGGTTCATAATCTTGTTGAAGCATTGCCATACATTAAAGAATTTCAAGGCAAGACATTTGTTATCAAGTATGGTGGTAGCATAATGGAAAATGAAGACGGAAAAATGGCATTTATAGAGGATATTGCACTTTTAAGTCATCTAGGTATTCAGTGTATTGTTATTCATGGTGGAGGCAAGGAAATAAACATGCGACTTAAACGTCTTGGAATCGAATCAGAGTTTAAGGAAGGTTATCGTGTAACATCTGGTGAAGCCATAGATGAAGTTGAAATGGTTTTATCAGGGCGGATTAATAAAGAGCTAATTCACCTCCTGAATAATGCTGGTGTTAAAGCTGTTGGGTTAAATGGGAAAGATGCGGGTTTAATCCGCGCAAAACAGAAGTTTATTGAAATGGAGAATGAACTACATGATATAGGACATGTAGGGGAGATCGAAAAGATAAGTCCTGACATACTAAAAATATTGCTTGGAAATGGAATTGTCCCCGTAGTGTCTCCAATAGGCTTTGATGATAATGGGAGGACATACAATATCAACGCTGATGATGTGGCAGCGGGAATAAGTGCAGAAATGTTTGCAGAAAAATTGATTTTAGTAACAGACGTTTTAGGCATAATGAAGGATTTAAATGACCCTAACTCTCTGGTCTCACAGTTGAGTGTAAGAGACTTGGAGGGATTAATGCAATCTGGAGTAATATCTGGTGGTATGATTCCAAAAATAAAATGTGTGAAATCTGCAATTTGTGGAGGAACCAATTCAGTGCATATATTAAGTGGGAAACTAAATCATTGTGTCCTACTAGAGACATTCACTAATGAGGGTATCGGTTCCATGATCACCTATTGATTGGAGGGGAAGATAATGCAAATAGACGGCATTATGAACACTTACAATAGAAAGCCTATTATTTTTCAAAAAGGAAAAGGTATATGGTTGTATGACAAAGAGGGGACAGCCTATATGGACTTTGTCTCTGGTGTAGCTGTTAACTGCTTGGGACATAGTCATCATGCAGTTATTGAAGGTATAAAGCAGCAGGTAGAAAACCTAATGCATGTGTCCAATCTATACTGGACAGATGAGCAAATCACTCTTGGAAAAGCTCTATGCTTAAAAAGTGACTTGTCTTCAGTGTTTTTCTGTAACAGTGGAACAGAATCTCTTGAGACTGCGTTTAAGATTTCTCGAAAATATGGATTGAGTAAGTCGGAGACAAAAAGCAAAATAGTGGTTATGGAAAATGCCTTTCATGGAAGAACAGTGGGGGCACTAAGCTTAACAGCGAATACAAAATATAAGGTTCCATTTGGCAGTTTGATAAATGAAATTGTTCAAGTGCCCATAAATAATAAAGATGCATTAAGTGAAGTTATAGATGATAGTGTCTGTGCGGTGTTCATCGAACCAATTCAAGGTGAAGGCGGTATTTACACTGCAAATCATGACTATTTGCAGTGTGCTAGAAATCTTACAGATGTTCATGATGCGCTCTTGGTTTTTGATGAAGTGCAATGTGGAATCGGTCGTACTGGAAAAATGTTTGCATTTCAGGACTCAGGTATCATTCCAGATGTGTTGTGTTTAGCAAAAGGCCTTGGAGGTGGCATGCCTCTTGGCGCTACAGTTGTCAACAAACGTGCAGATGTTTTAAAACCAGGGGACCATGGATCTACATTTGGCGGTAATCCTCTTGCATGTAAAGTTGGGAATACCGTGCTTGAAATTGTGGGTTCAGAATCTTTTCTAAGTCATGTAGAGGAGGCATCGAATCAGCTAGTTAAAGGTCTTTCTTATCTTGATGAACAGTATTCATACATGGTTGAAGTCAGAGGTAGGGGATTGATGCTTGGTATTGAGACGAAGTTCAAAGCAACTGATGTGATTGAAGAAGCACTGAAACAGAAATTGTTACTAATTGGTGCTGGAGAAAACACAATTAGGATTATTCCCCCTTTAAATATTAACAGTGAAGAAATAGAACTGTTTTTGGTGAAATTTGAAAATGCATTAAAGAAATTACTGATTAAATAAATATGCAAGAATCGTTTGAAATCAACGGCTTGAGAATAGTTTTCGATTAACTTGAAGTTTTCAGATGATTTTGAATTTGAAAAAAGGGGTTGATACTACACAAAATGCATGTTAGTATAGTCACAACTTCAAAGTAACTTATCAAGAGTCAGGGGAGAGAGTTAGCTCAATGAACCTGCGCCAACCTACATAGTAAGGTGGTAAAGCTAACATCGATAATGAATTCGGATTTTAAGCCTTCTTGTCGATGACAAGGAGGCTTTTTTATTGAGGATATTCGCTTAACTCTTCGTCGCTGAAAAATATTATCGCCAGTTACGTACGTGAGCACGCGCCTGTCGAGAATAATTTTCGCTCCTTGATTTAAACGAATCTACTCAGTAAAAATCTGTGGCCTAGCGGTTTGGCTGAGAGGTGAATAAGAGTGATTCTAATTAAATATAGACTTATCAAGAGTGGTGGAGGGACTGGCCCCGAGAAACCCGGCAACCTGCTGTAAAGCAAGGTGCTAAATCCTGCGATGTACGAGAGATAAGAGTTCTTACACCCTCTCGAGGGTGTTTTTTATAGCTCTTAAAGAAAAAAATGACAAAAATGGAAAAAGGAGTAGTTATGATTTCTGTTAAGAATATAACGAAAGTGTTCGGAAAAGGTGAGCAAAAGGTTTGTGCCTTAAAAAATGTTTCACTAGATATATCCAAAGGAGAAATTTATGGTGTTATAGGGTTATCAGGGGCAGGAAAATCGACACTAATAAGAACCCTGAATCGTCTTGAGGATGTTGATAAAGGCAATATTATTATTGAGAACGAGGACATTGGAAGTTTATCTCCATCAGAGTTAAGAGATCGAAGAAAGAAAATAGGAATGATCTTTCAACATTTTCATCTTCTATCGTCTAGAACGGTTGCGGATAACATTTCATTTCCACTAGAAATATCGGGGTGGAAGAAACCTGATATAGAATCGAGAGTTACTGAGCTGTTAGAACTTGTAGGATTACCAGACAAGTTAAATGCCTATCCCAATCAATTAAGTGGTGGTCAGAAACAACGGGTTGCTATTGCAAGAGCTTTAGCAAATAACCCTAAACTACTGCTAAGTGATGAATCAACAAGTGCTCTAGATCCAATAACAACTAGATCAATTCTAAGTCTTTTAAAAAAGATAAACAAAGAACTTGGACTAACAATTGTTTTAATTACTCATGAAATGGAGGTTATACAGCAAATTTGTGACCGTGTGGCAGTTATGGATTATGGTGAGGTCATTGAAGAAGATCTTGTTATAAAGGTGTTGGAGAATCCAAAGCATCCTATGACGAAAGAGTTTCTAAATAAAACAGATGAAGGGGTGAAGCTCTATGACGTCTCTTAATGAAATGATACAACTGTTGATTACACCAACAATAGAAACATTACTCATGGTCTCTGTATCATCAGTAGTTGCGTTTGTTTTAGGACTCCCTATTGGGATTTGTCTATATGTTACTCAAGAAAACGGTATTATGGAAAATCGAAGCGTGTTTCGAATTTTTGATGCACTTGTTAATATGTGTAGATCGCTTCCATTCATAATACTAATGATTCTTTTGTTCCCACTTTCAAGAATTATAGTAGGAACAACTATAGGAACAATAGCTACAATAGTCCCACTATCGATTGGAGCATCGCCGTTTATAGGTCGAATTGTAGAAAATGCGTTGAATGAGGTCGGTGGTGGAATCATTGAAGCGGTACATTCAATGGGAGCATCAAATTTTGAAATTATATGGAAGGTCGTAATACCTGAAGCTCTACCATCTCTTGTTTCGGGAATGACACTATCCATCATTAATATCCTTGGTTACTCTGCTATGGCAGGTGCAATTGGAGGAGGAGGCCTTGGTGATTTGGCTATTCGTTTTGGGTTTCACAGATTCCAGACCGATGTCCTCATTGCATCAGTTGTGGTAATAATACTTCTTGTTCAGTGTATTCAATTTACAGGAAATAAGCTCACAAATGCGATATACATTCGCAGAGCCATTAAATAGATGTCGTAATATATAAAGTTAAAATTATGGAGGAGATTATTATGAAAAAATTATTTAGCATTGCAACGATTTTTGTTCTTATTGTTGGAGCTAGCTGGTTGTACATCTGCGGGAGCTTCTGATACATCAGAGGAGGTAAAAGTATTAAAGGTAGGTGCAACGCCGGTACCTCATGCAGAGCTTCTTGAAAAAGTTAAACCAATTTTGAAAGATAAAGGAATAGAACTAGAAATTATCGAGTTTACTGATTACGTGAAACCTAATTTAGCTTTAGATGATGGTGAGATTGATGCGAATTTCTTCCAGCATGTACCGTATCTAGAGAGTTTTAATGAAGATCGTGGACTGGACCTTGTAAGTGTTGGTACTGTTCATGTAGAACCACTCGGCGCATATTCTGAGAAATTTGATAACATAGATGATCTTCCAGAAGGTGCAAAAATTGCAATTCCAAGTGACAGCGTAAATGGCGGTAGGTCACTAATTCTTATTGAATCAATTGGTCTTATCACTCTAAAGGAAGATGCAGGTCTTGAAGCGACAGAATTTGATGTAGTTGATAATCCTAAAAACTTAAAATTTACTTCAATTGAGGCAGCTCAACTTCCGCGTGTACTACCGGATGTAGACTTGGCTGTTATTAATGGTAATTTTGCAATTGAAGCGGGACTTAATCCATTAAGTGATGCTTTATTACTCGAAGGTGCGGACTCGCCGTATGCAAACATTATAACAGTGAAGTCGGGGTATGATAAAGTTGAGGAAGTAAATGAACTATTAAATGCACTACAAACCGATGAAATTAAAAAGTTTATCGATGAGAATTATGATGGAGGCGTGGTTGCTGCATTTGGAAAAAACTAACTGAGTTAAGCAAATATTAGTGGATATATAAAGAAGACTTGATAATTTATCAGGTCTTCTTTGCCATATAATAGTACGCTGTGGTTTAAGATAAGAGTAAAAAAGGTGAAAAGTAAAATTCCTTTATAATAAGGAAGGAATTATTCAAAAAACCATCTGAATTATCTGAAATGTTTTTTATTTCAATAAGGCGTTGACACTCATTCAGGAAGGTGCTATTATATAACAGTCGTCAATCAAGTGCGAACAACGTGAGTTGAAAACAAGCTGATTGCAATGGTTGCGAGAAAAAAATCAAGAAAAAAACTTGAAAATACTTCTTGACAAACACAAGCGACACTGGTAAGATAATAGAGTCGCTGGAACACAGCGGTTAACAAAAAATCAATATGGTTTTTACATAAACAAAGTTGATTTC
>LQAE01000223.1_pt1 | contig 17523 bp, 16 predicted proteins | sample 1535771 | NCBI WGS metagenome assembly LQAE01 (sample SAMN04331582, study PRJNA305678) | bioreactor metagenome | isolation source: bioreactor_1 inoculated with Wadden Sea sediment 1st replicate of a... | place: Germany:Bremen
ATAAACCACAAATAACTCTTAACCAAATCATGAGCAATCAAAGATTGCACCAACGCTACTTGAACTCCATAAAATAGCCATAGTTCATTTCAATATAACGCCGTACACCCTCTTCATCCTTCTCTGGATACACAAGACCGAGTGAATCCGTGAGTGCATTTCCAAAAAGATTCGTTAGATCAATGATCTTAATCATTGCCTTCCATACGTCTTCCATATCTGACCCTGCACACGTATCTGAATACATTTCCCATTCATCTTTTGATAAATGCGCCTGCATCCATTTTCCAAACACACCTGTGTTAATTTTCCAGTTATGCTTGTCTGCAATATACCAACGCATTACTGTGTTTAAATCTGCCCGAATAATCTGTTCCTGCATTCGCTTGGCATAATTAAACTCCCCTCTGCAAAGGCCCTTCACGACATTCGTAGAACACCACAGTATATTATTGATTGTTTTAAGAAGCACTTCATCTGCTGGACAACTTGTTAAATATATCTCATCACTCGACACAGGTAGTTCCCCAATAAGCCCATCTTTATCGATCAACACTTTCTCAAGAGAATCCTCATTTCTTTCATTCACTTTATTAAGCGGATAAAACTGAAGATCAATCCTATTTCCATCATCAAACTGCATTAAAAATATGGGATATGTCCCATCTTCAAGATCAATGTCATTTTGTTGAGTAATAAGTGTATTCCCAAACTCAGATATCCAAGACTGATTATGCTTATACTTCGATGAATTCTCAGTAATATAAACTATATCGTAGTCTTGAAACTGATCTTTTTTTACATTGGGATTAACTCGTGATCCATTTATAAGAGCAGCACGTATATCAGCTCTAGACTCTGCAAAGTCTCTTATAAGTTTCATCATGACGTTTTCGCATCTTTGTGAATTTATATCATCATAATCATTTTGAACGTTATGACCATCAACTAACTCACCAAATGATCCTGTTAATTCAAGTTGAGAAATCATAACTTTTTGCTCTATTTCAAACTCCCGCATTACTTTAAAGCCTAGTTTGTTATAAAGACGTATTGCAGGTTTATTCTTTGAACCTGTTGCAACAATAACTTTCTGTGCATCTTCATGTTCTTCAATTACCTTTTTTAGCAGATTATACGCTATGCCATTTTTAAAAAATGATGGTTTTACTGCTAACCGATGAATGTCTAAAATACCATACTCATACTTATATGAAATCATGCCCACGAGTTCTCGATTAATTTTGAAACCCATAAACACTTCATCAGTGTTTTTTATGCAGTCTACAGTATCATATAAAGTAGGAATACAGTTCGATCCAATAATTTTAGACTCAACCAAGTATGACTCTAATTGAAGCGCAACAATTTCACGGGCTACAAATTCATTTGTTGTTTTAAGTGTGTCTATGTATCCTTTTTCAATGTCTATCATATTCATGCCCTTTCTTTGAATTATCTACTATAATTTTAACATATGAGAAATATTATTAGTTAGACAATTGCATAATTAGCACTACAAAAGCCCTGTTTTTCTCGAAAACATCGGAAAAAAACAGGGCTTTTAGTCTACTTTCTATTATGTTATGCAGATATAGAATACTCTAGTGAGTTTTTCAGCTTTTCTATTTGATAATTTAAGCTTTCTATTGCATCGTCAGGTAACTGATCAAAATCGTTATGCGTTTTCTGGTCACTTTGAAGAAAGTCCACCCTTCTACAGAATGACTCAATCACTGACTTTATGTATTCTTTTGAATTCCAGTCAGATTCATACCCCGAAACTTCAAGAGCTTGAATGTCTGTTAATCCCCCCCAGTTGGCAAATACTCCCTTATTCTCAACTAATTTTTCTAGACAGGAAAGTGTCACTTCCTTCTGTATTTTTTTTCGACCCAAAATAACCCGTATTAAATATATAGCAGTCTACATTACCAGACTCAAACATTTTGAGAAACTTATTGAAGTCATCCTTCAGTGGATATGTTCTAAAAGGATTTGCATAGGGCTCGATGACAAGATTATTCTCATCCACATTTTTTACAAGTCTCTCCGCCGACGAACGCTTTGTAGCAAGTGTTGCTCCTAGAGTCGCCGCCAGAATAGGATCATTGACCTTTAATACTGGTGGCATTGTTGGATCTTTCATAAGCCATATTATTGAGTTAATAGGTTCTTCAAATCGATCCACTCTATTGCTGGCCCAAAACTTAGATTTAATTGCACGTCCATTTCCATTACGTATGTCCTCTGTCAACAATACACAATTACCAGACTCATCTCTTGTTGCCCCACAGTTTTGAGCAGTAATTAAAAACTTGTTGTCAGGAGACCCCATTGGATAATCCTGAGTTTTGTCGAAGTAAGAAGGTTCAAGAGCTACTGTAGATCCATCTACTAAAGAAATTATAAAAGCGTCGTCGTGGAGAATTTCAATATCATATTTATTCTCATGACCATAATGGGTTAGTGTTGACTTGCCAGAACCAGATAGACCAAATATTCCAGCTACAAATGTTTTATCTGAACCAAGACTATATTTCTTTAATCCCCCATGACAAGGAATATACTTGTTTCTACTTGCAATGTTCCAAGCCAGTGTAAGAGTACCTTTCTTATGCTCACCGAAATATTTCATTCCCAATATTGCTGCGCAGTTATGATCAGGATCAAATAAAGTTAGTCCTAATTCATGGTCCTTATGTATCCAATCTGGGTTAGAGAATATGTAAATATCCCCTTCAGTTTTGTAATCCATTGAAGATAAGTACATTTCTATAATGTCATCAGTTAAGTGTTGGAAGTTCAACATCCAATTATAAAGTATATTTTCATGCCCTTCAGGGATAAGTAAATGTGCCTTCACAGTAAATGCCTTGTCAAGACCAACTACAACTTCCGTATGATATAGTTTTCTGCCTCTTGTCTCATAAACAGCATCCCTGATCTTACTTGCATATGTTTCTTGAGATGTATTGTTTTGACCAATTATTTTCCTTGCTTGGGCACACCTGCCTGTCACCGCACCATCGTTAAATAGTAGAACCTTAGCGTCTTCTTGAAGACCTAGATCAACTGATCTATGAACTGGCATATCCGTTACTATAGTCCCTGCTGAGTTTTTCGCTAATTCATATGCTTGTTGAATACTATGTATTTTTATAACATTGTTCCCAAAGAAAGCTGTTTCAATAGTAGTTCTAATTCTTGACATCATCTGAGCATTTTCTGTTCTCATGATATTGCCTCCATTTTATAAAGTGTACACTATTTCTAATTTGTTATCCTATTTTGATTCCTAATTATACATAAACTGCATTTCAAAGTCATTATAGCAAACATAGATTTTAGCGCAATAGGGATAAGTAAATAAAGTGTATCATAAAGAAATTTGCTAATTTAGCTTAACTGGGCAGTTGGGAAAACGTTTTACCTAACATTTTATTAGGCAGTTTCGTTATAGTGTACACTATACAATAGTTAACATAGATATTATTGTACAAAAAAACAGTTAGTTGCTTAAGATCTCAGCAACCAACTGTTTAATTAACACTCATTTGAATATACAATTCTTAAATTAATGTGTATGGCAAAAAGAATAAATTCAGAACAGTCACATCTAACAACATATATATTGCTAGGCTCTTCATAAAGCTTTCATTCTTATGCCTTACTTCGTAATTTCTCCTTAGTGAAATTGCAATGGTCAATACAGAAATTCCAGCAAGTACACTCCAGTGTCCAGATGCAGACGCCAAGTAACCAGGCAGTATTTTTGCCGACTCGAATGCATCAAAAATATCTTTTGAATAGACATATAGCTTGCTCACCGTGTACATTCCAAGTATTAACAACATAGTTTTGTTCTTGTTTTGCTCAACCCAACTCAATTTGAGCATTAGAAAAGGCAATCCAATAAACAAAACTGGAAGTAGAATACTTACTGTCGGTAAAATTCCCGAGAATAGAATTGCTGGGTAATTTACGATTGTTCTTAGGAAAATCTCAAACAAACCTTCTTTTCCCATCGACATGCTTTTTTTAATGACCTCAGGATTCGTCGAAGTCATCATAACAACGGAATTTCCTTCGGTATGTTCGTTGTGAATCAAATACTCATAGCCATCAATTCTAATGAGCGATGGATTTCTGCCTATGCCTTCAGTATTTGTTAACTGCTTGTATCCATTACTGTCAAAATCTTTCGTAAGATAATAGTTAGGGTAAACTGATTTGCCTCTGGCAACTTCTGTCCGGCCCAAGTTGTTATCGAATATACCAATAATGTACCTACCACTTAAGCCGTCATAATGAGGAATACCATTGTAAGTAAAAAGATCAAATGATTCCATTTCAGCTTGTTCGAAGCTCTCATTAAAGGTATAAATATTAAGTGAAATTGAGTTTGTTTTTGAGTCCGTCATTGTAATAAAAGCTTTCAATCTACCATTTTCATTTGTCAATTGGAAATGAGATGGCTGGATCGTTCCACTCCCTGAAAAAGTATCAATCAGTTTCAACTCATTATTATTTGATACTTTGTTTTGAATAACGAGCTCATTTGTACCTGTATTATTTACAATAGCAGCAACATACTCTACATCATCAATTATGATACTCGATGCCATTTGAACTGGATTGGACTGATCAAATTCATACTTGTGCACAGTGTCAATATCATATACCTCAGCAATACCACCGTAATATGCAACTACATTTTTTTCTTGAAGCTTGTAGTTTTCTGCTACAGTAATATAACTTTTTTCCCGCACCACTTCAAACGTTTCAATATCTAGTTCTAGGAATTTTAGATTTTTCATGTTCTGGGATACAGTTGACAAATATATCTTATTTGCATCAGCTACACCATTTATTTCTGTTATCGGATATTCAATCTCAACGTTTGTCGACCTCAGTTTTTCTCCAGTAGAACTAAACGTCTCAAAGGATACCCCTTTATCCTTTGTCGTGATAATTACAAGTTGATCCCCACTTGCTAATGCCAGAGATGTCCTTCTGTCAGGATTCTTAAAATCTAAATCAGCCTCATAACTTTGAATTGGTATTGATCCCGACCATCCCTCACTTGGCTGTTTTACTGACTCGTAGTAGATAAAACCATATAGAGACAAAAATACACCTATTACAAGTACAAAAGACATTACTTTCCAACTCTTAACACCCTTCATTATAACTCCCCCTCTCGTCTGGTAAACAGACTAGTATGGAAGATATTATACCAACCCACCTATGGAAATTATCCGTTTTAATGGAATTTTAATACATCATTAATACAAAGGACATGTGGTTCGATGTCAAGCTCACCTGTCTTTATCTGCAAAGAACAACCATAAGATCATTTACGTTTGTTCCTGTTGGTCCGGTTATGATTAAATCTCCACTTGCATAAAGAGCCCTATATGAATCATTATTTTTAAGGTAAGTAATTGGATCTACATCTGATTCCCGCATCATTACAGCAGATTCTCCATCTACAATTCCACCTGCCGCATCTGTGGGTCCATCTGTACCATCTGAGCCAATTGAGAAAATAGTAATGTCCTTAAGACCTTCAATTCCAAGTGCCGCAGATAAAACCAACTCTTGATTTCTGCCACCCATTCCATTTCCCGACACATTCACAACAGTCTCGCCACCCATGATAATCGCACATGGTCCTTTGGGATAAATCGACATTTGGTTATCACTTTTCATCTCTTTGGCAATAGAAGCCATCATTCTACCAGCTTCTTTCGCCTCACAATCAAGCATTGTAGTAAGCACAAGTGGATGGTAACCAAGATTTTTTGCAGTGTTCGCGGCCGATTCACATAGTTCCTTGACGCTACCAGCCAAACAAGATTCTACATTAGTGATTCGTTTTGGTGTCTCAACTTTAATAGCTTCGCGGACATGTTCCCCGGCAAAAACATTATATTTATCAACAATCTTTAATGCCATTTCGGAAGTGGTTTTATCAGCATGAACTGGCCCAGACGCTATGGTGTCAAAACTGTTACCAATCACATCAGAAAGTGCAATTGCAAGAATTGGTGTCTCTCCACAATGTTCAGCGAAACGACCGCCTTTTACATCTGACATATGTTTTCTAACTGTGTTGATTTCATCTATACTGGCTCCAGAAGCAAGTAGTTGATCCGTTACTATAGTTATGTCCTGAATAGTTACACCTTCAGCAGGTTTTTCGAATACAGCGGAACCTCCACCAGATATTAAGAATAGAACCAAGTCGTCTTTTGTAAGCTTTTTTACTATATCAACAGCACGTTGTCCTGCTTTTAAGGAATTATCGTCCAAAATTGGATGGCCTGCTTCAATTTTTTCGTATGTATTTAAACCATTTTTCATGTGGTCATATTTTGTAATTATTAAACCCTGATCAATTTTCTCACCTATAACACGGTCAGCTTCGGCAGCCATAGTATAAGCCGCTTTACCAATCGCAATTAGCACAATTTTGCCTTCAACACTTTCTAAATCCGCCTCTCTTTCTCGTAACGCTTTTTCAACAGCAGATTCCGGCATTACAGAGTTTATTGAGTCTTGTATAATTTGAAAAGCATCTTCACGTAAAGTGTTCATATATCTTCCTCCAGTTGTATTATTCTATTTTCAATTATAGCAAATATATAGAATCATAAACCTTTTTAATTCAAATATAAAAAGCCTTAGTTAAATTCCATTTAAATTGGACATTTAACTAAGACTTCTATAATTAAACTATTCGCTGCTTAATCGGTTTTAATTTGCTCCCTTAATTCTGGCTTCAACATCTGCGATAAACGCGTCTTCCTCGTCATGAATAATCCACTTCTCAAAAACATAACCGAAACTTTGGCCTTCATTCATTCCACATTCACCAAGACAGTTTATCTCAAGATTATCTGAACCAAACTTTGCTTCAAGAACATCTACGTCCACATTTGAGCAATTAGGGCATACTTTTATCATATTTATATCTCCTTCATAAAATCATTTTAATAGCTGCATACGCAGTAATCTTTCCTGAAGACATAATATAATAAATAGAATTTTAAATCAACACCTTTTTGGTATAGTTTATTCATTCACAAACTTTTCGCTTGTTTCTACCTTATCAGCTTCTTAACTTCATCATACATATTAAAGTGAACGTCCCAAGCGCCATCTATTGTATTTGCCAAAATAGTGTAATACACACCTGTCGATGGAAACATAACCGACATAAATGATACACCTGGATCCTCACCAACAAGATAAATCGATTCTAATCCTGAGTCATTTCGTTTTGTCCAAAACCCAAGAGAATAGTGAATATTTTTAGAAACATGAACATGATGTTCGTCGAAAAGGTTAAAACTCTCCTTTTTAAGGATTTTATTATTTAGAAGAGATGACCAGAAAAACTTCATGTCTTTTGCATTTACAAACACACCACCGTCTGCATTCCCCTTCACTGGGATAGAGTATATATTACTCTTCCACGCGCCTGTGTTTTCATCGATAATGTACCCTACAGCCGAGTTATGACCAAGTGCGTCTAATCTATCGTAGCCTGCTGTCTTCATTTCTGCCCTATGAAACACATTCTGACTTACATTTTCGTCTAGTTTCTCTCCACTAATTGCCTCAATAACGAGTCCTAAGGCTATGAATCCCCCATTATTGTATTGAAACTTCTCGCCTGGAGTAAACATCATGTCTCCATCAGCAAACATAGGTAGTAGATCTTTAGGGCTTTCAACCTTATACATAGGAAGTTCATTCCACAAAGCAGAGAAATCCTCCATGACTTCTTCATCAAAATAGTCGGGCATCCCCGATGTATGCATTAACACATGTTGAATTGTGACTTCATCAGAGACGTTCTTAAAAACATTAGGAAGCACGTCGTTAAGCCGTGTGTTTAAACTCAATTTTCCTTCTTCAATAAGCTGCAATATTCTAATTGCAGTGAAACCTTTTGTACCAGACGCAATTCCAAATCTGGTATCTGCATTAATCGGAACTTGAAAAACGCGCTCTGCTAAACCTTTAGCATAGTCAGCACGTTCTCCACCCAAATCTGATATTGAAATCACGCCGTGAAAATCGTCTTGTCCAATCACAGCTTTATCTATAATATTCTTGTATAAGTCCTTCATATTATGTCTCCTATCATTAGTCGTATATAATGTTTAGTCAACTATCTCAAGATAGCTGTATTTCTTGAGGATCGAAAAAGCATCCAGTGTGAATATAGGTGTCCACCACGGCAAGTCATCGTATACATTCACCAAGTGTCCTTCCCTTGTTAATCCATCCACCACACGCCAAGCTTCCGCTTCTACGACCTTTTGAGGCAGCACTTCCATTGCATAATGCCAATACCTGCTGAATAAGGGATAATGGCCAATATTGTTTTTTAGAAAGTCTTCCATTCCATCAAGATAATGATTCAATACTTCTTCTCTTCTTTCAAAATCGTGATGGTAGATAGCATATATAAATAGAGGGTAATCATAAATACTGATCTCCTCTGGTAATGGAACTGTTAGTGCGTATTGATGTACTCTTTCCTCGTCTAATATGGACTCTACACCTAATTTCTTAAGAAGAGCTGAAATACTAAGAATACGTTTTGCATCTTGGTTTTCCCACCATGGCTGATGAGGATATAGTTTTATATCTTCAATAGGATGAGATATCCATCCATTTTGGTTCATACTTCGACTGACCCAATGAGCAATTTCTCTGATAATCGCACCATCATGCACATCTGCCATATCGATTAAACAAAGTGCAGTTTCAACTGAAATTGCGTTGCTCGTAGGTGTTCTAAGGTCTGGTTCAAGACCATGTGCAAAACCACCATCTGCATTCATGTAGCCACGAAGTGCATTTAGAAAGCCTTCTGGTGTGCCCTCGCTAAATACCAGTTCGAACATTCGTCGTTCAATTAGGCGTCCTTCTTCATACATGTAACTCCTAAACGTTTCAAATGCATGCTGAGACAGTTTCATATTTTACGCCTCCACTCTTTGGTTACATTATTACGACGTCCACTTAATAACGACTTCATCACCCTTAACTTGAAGTGTAAAAATCATACTATCTCTCCCCTCGTCTTCCCATAATACGCAATTGTAGTTTGAGTTTTCTGATAACTTTGGCTTTATTTTACCATATTTATAGATTGCTAGACCATTCCTCATTACTCGATGTCATTAATTTGAAATATTCAGATTTTATTTATGTTAAATCTATTTTGACGTTGCTCTTTATATCTAATTGTACATCTAAGTTTCTATTTCTACCTCAATAAAAAAAGCGGTATATCTTAGATACACCGCTTGTAATAAACTCATTTTAATTCAATTAGTCTACGCTAAAAGCATCTTTCATTTTGCCAAAGAAACCCTTTTCGTCTCTAGACTCCTCTTGTTGCTCAACATTGATTTTGTGTTCATCAATTTCACTCTTGTAGCTCGCTTCGCCCATTACAGATGCGAAGTCCTTAAGAGCTGACTTCTGCTTTCCATTCAGGTTTTTCGGCACTTCAACAAAGACTCTAACATACTGATCTCCACGACCGTAGCCATTAAGAACTGGTACACCTTTGCCCTTTAATCTGAACTGCTTTCCACTTGGCGTTCCAGCTGGGATCTTAAACTGAACTTTGCCGTCAAGCGTTGGAACACCAACTTCGTCACCTAAAACCGCCTGCGCGTAGCTAATAGGCATTTCAAGGAATATATCATTACCATCACGTTGGAATTCTTCGTGAGGTTGAACACGAATAACTACCATCACATCGCCACGAGGGCCGCCTTTTTGACCTAGATCAGCTTCAGATCTAAGGCTCATCTGAGCACCGTTAAATACACCTGCTGGAATATCAACTTCGATGGTTCTCTTCTTTTTGACGCGACCTTTGCCTTTACATGTATGGCATGGTTTATCAAAAGTCTTGCCTTTGCCATTACATGCATCACAGGCACGTACACTAATCGTTTCACCAAATAGCGAACGCTGAGCAACACGCATTTCACCCGTACCATTACATTTAGAACATGTATGAGTTGACGTACCAGGTTCAGCACCATCACCATCACAAGTAGGACAATCCTCAGTTCTGTAGAACTCAATTGTCTGTTTCTTACCAAATGCCGCTTCCTCAAATGTAAGTGTTATATCTACACGAAGATCTTGGCCTTTTCGAGGTCCTTGACGTCGTGACTGACCACCAAATCCGCCCCCGAAACCACCACCAAACATTTCGTTAATGATGTCTTCAAAGCCGCCAAATCCAGCTCCGCCGTAGCCTCCGCCGCCACCCATGTTCTGGTTAACACCTGCATGACCAAATTGATCGTACAGGTTGCGTTTTTCTTTATCGCTAAGCACTTCATATGCTTCATTGACTTCTTTAAATTTTGACTCTGCTTCCGTATCATCTGGGTTGCGGTCTGGGTGGTATTTCATCGCCATCTTGCGATAAGCACGCTTCAGTTCAGATTCATCCGCATTTCTATCCACACCAAGCAACTCATAATAATCTTGTTTATCACTCAAAGGTAATACCGCCTTTCTTCAGGGTATTATTCATAATCGCCTATCAATTATACCCCTAATTGGAGCATTTCAACTGGTCAACATTATACCATAGCTTGTCTAAGAACCATATTAGATTCGAGTAAACAATTTGTGAACTGAAAAATCTAATTTTCAATCTTATATTTTACTTCAAAATGTATAGAAAACAAACATGCACGCTTGGTTCTAAACACCAGCGAAGTATCACATTATATACATTTTGAGGGCATCTAAGTTATTAGATGCCCGTCAAAGTAGTATTTTACACTATAGTATTAATAGTAAAGTTTCGCTAGATTAGTCAACAACTTCGTAATCAGCATCAACTACGTCGTCTGCTGCACCAGCGCCAGCTGCACCTTCTGCGCCAGGCTGTTCTGCCTGAGCTTCAGCGTACATCTTTTGAGCGATTGGCTGGAACGCTTCTTGAAGAGCTTCTAGAGCTGTCTTCATAATTTCCAGTTCATCTTTTTCTAAAGCGTCTTTAGCTTCTTTGATTTTTTCTTCAACGTTTGTCTTCTCTTCATCTGTTGCCTTGTCACCAAGTTCTTCAAGCTGCTTTTCGCACTCGTAGATCATAGTATCAAGCTGGTTGTGTGTTTCAATTTTTTCTTTGATCAGCTTGTCAGCTTCAGCATTTTCTTCTGCTTCTTTAATCTTAGCTTCGATCTCTTCTTCAGAAAGATTAGTCGATGCAGTAATTGTAATATGTTGTTCCTTACCAGTGCCCATATCTTTCGCTTTAACATTTACGATACCATTGGCATCAATGTCAAATGTTACTTCGATTTGAGGTACACCACGACGTGCTGGAGGAATTCCGTCTAGCTGGAAACGACCTAGAGTGACGTTGTCCTTAGCCATTTGTCTTTCACCTTGCATTACGTGAATATCAACTGCAGTTTGGTTATCAGCCGCAGTAGAGAAGATTTGTGACTTTTTAGTAGGAATCGTTGTATTTCTATCAATTAGCTTTGTAAATACTGAACCAAGAGTTTCAATACCTAGTGAAAGCGGAGTTACGTCTAGTAGAAGAACGTCGTTCACATCACCTGAAAGAACGCCACCTTGGATTGCAGCACCAAGAGCAACACACTCATCTGGGTTAATACCTTGATGTGGATCTTTACCAGCAATTTTCTTAACGGCTTCTTGAACAGCTGGGATACGCGTAGAACCACCAACTAAGATAACCTGGTCAATATCTGATTGAGTTAGACCAGCATCTGACATTGCTTTTTTCATTGGATCAACTGTCTTTTGAACTAGTACTTCTGTCATTTGGTTAAACTTAGAACGTGATAGATCCATGTTTAAGTGAAGAGGACCAGCTGCAGTTGCAGTAATGAACGGCAGGTTAATGTTTGTTGACATCGTAGTAGAAAGCTCTTTCTTAGCTTTTTCAGCTGCTTCCTTTAGACGTTGAAGGCTCATTTTGTCAATTCGTAGATCAACACCATGCTCTTTAGCGAAGTCTTCTGCCATCCAGTCAATGATCATTTGGTCGAAGTCGTCTCCACCAAGGTGGTTATTACCGTTCGTTGCAAGTACTTCAAATACGCCGTCGCCGATTTCAAGAATCGAAACGTCAAATGTACCACCACCAAGGTCATATACGAAAATCTTTTGGTGTGATTCTGACTTGTCCATACCGTACGATAATGCAGCAGCAGTAGGCTCGTTGATAATACGCTTAACTTCTAGACCAGCAATACGACCAGCATCTTTTGTTGCTTGTCTCTGTGAATCTGTGAAGTATGCAGGTACTGTGATTACTGCTTCAGTAACTGTTTCACCAAGGTATGCTTCTGCATCTTCCTTAAGCTTAGTCAGTACCATTGCAGAAATTTCCTGTGGTGAATACTCTTTATCGTCAATCTTTACATGGAAATCATGACCCATTTCACGCTTAATAGAAGCGACTGTTCTTTCTGGGTTTGTAATTGCTTGACGCTTAGCCGTTTCACCAACTAGACGCTCACCGTTTTTAGCGAATGCAACGATTGAAGGTGTTGTTCTGTTACCTTCTTTATTTGGAATTACTGTTGAGTCTCCACCTTCAAGAACGGATACACATGAGTTTGTTGTTCCTAAGTCAATACCAATGATTTTAGCCATTGTTCATTTCCTCCTTAAATTCTATACGAGTTTACGAATTTTTGTTTTATTTAATTTAGCCTAATGTTATTTGATTAAGAAGACACCTTAACCATTGATGGTCTTACTACTTTTTCTCCAAGCTTATAGCCTTTTTGGAACTCTTCAATAACTACATCGGAGTCACAACCATCTTTTTCTTCTGTCATAACGGCATGGTGCATATTCGGATCAAATGGGTTGTCAACCGCTTCGATAGCCTGTACACCTTCTTTTTCAAGTAGATCTTCAAAGGATTTTTTAATCATTTCAACACCGTTAAGGACATTTTGATGATCTTCTGCATTGTGAGAAATCGAGTCAAGTGCCCTGTCTAGATTGTCCATTACTGCAAGTAACTCAACAACAATCTTTTCATTAGCATACTTGTAAATTTCCGACTTTTCCTTTTCAGTTCTTCTCTTATAATTCTGGAACTCTGCTTGTTGACGTAGTTGCGTCTCCTTCAGAGTAGCATTCTCTTTTTTCAGTGCTGTTAGTTCATCTACTTCTTCAACAACTGTTTCTTCAGTTTCTGTATTTGCTTCAACCTCAGCCTCAGTTTGTTCAGCACTTTCCTTCAGTTCATCCTCAAGGATTTCCTGATCTTTTTTCTTACTCAATCGTGACACCATCCTAACTAAATTTGAAGCATCTGCTTCTACTATAAGTTAATACCTGAGAATATTTCCGATAGGGTTTCACGAATATAATCGACTACAGCTACAGAAGCTCCATAGTCCATACGCATAGGCCCAATAACAGCTATACTGCCTGCAACTTCATTATTCACCTTATAATTGGCTTTTATCATACTGCAATCAGAAAGTTCTTCAAGTCCAATTTCCTGTCCAATGCGAACCGAAATACCTTCAATATCGCCATTTTCAAGAATGCTGCAAATTTTTTCTCTGCTTTCCATTGTATCGAAGAATGCCTGTGCTCTTCCAACTTCCTGAAATTCAGGTAAATTAAGAACATTATGAACACCTTCAACATAAGTTTCCACTTGATCAATATCTCTAAATGTATCCCTAAGAATTGGCATCAAGTAATCTATAAATCCACTGTACTCTTCAAGATCAGACTTAATAGCACTGATCGTTCGCAGTGTGATGTCTTTAATTGTTAGTCCATATAGTCGCTCGGTCATGGCATCTGTTATCATATCAAGAACCTGTTGACTAGAACTCTTAATTCCAAGTGGGATTGATTTAAAATCGCCACTGTCTGATACAAGTATGAGCAGTACCTTTTGCTCATTGATCTTAACCATTTTTATATTTTCAAGCTTACTAAGATTAAACTTCGGAAGAGATATAATCGCTGTCATACCTGTGATTTGTGATAAGAGCTTAACAGCTTGTTTCACCACATCGTCAAGTTCAATAAGGTTACTTAGTAGTAACGTCTTGATTTTTTCCTGTTGTGATCTGCCTAGGGCAGAATACTTCATTAAATTGTCCACATACATTCTATAGCCTTGACCCGATGGAATTCGGCCAGCAGATGTATGAGGTTGTTGGAGCAGTCCCAAGTCTTCAAGATCGGCCATTTCATTACGAATAGTTGCTGAACTAATGCCTAATGGATGATTCTTAGCAATTGTTCGCGATCCCACAGGTTGTGCTGTGTTAATAAAATCATCGATGATGGCTTTGAGAATGAGGAGTTTTCGTTCATTTATGTCCATGTTTTCTCCTTGTCTCTCCATTGTTAGCACTCATTAATTTCGAGTGCTAATATCTTTCTGTAATTAAGATACCACCACCGCAATTCCTTGTCAACAGCAGAACTCCCATTTTTTCGTGTTTTAACAAATCGTTCACAGAATGTTAATTTACTTCGTTTAGCTCACCATTTAATGGATATAATGTTAAAGCAGATAAGTTTTTCTATGAACTGATCGTTTGGTGAAATTTTGGTGTCTGATGTGGATAATGTATAAATGGTACAAGATTCACTTGGGAATACAACGATGATCAGTCAGCCGGCGCAAGCCGGTTTTTTTATTGCCCTGTATTTGCTTCTTATAATAGAAGAGTCATTTACTTATAAAGATCAACAACCCCTTGAGCAGTTGCCTTTAGCTTTTCCACTACAAACTTTGGCGATAAACACTTTACATTTGATCCGTATCCTAACAGTGAGTTGTAACTATACTCGTCGTCAGTAAATGGCATAGTCGCCTTGAACTTATTCTCATCAAGTCTTTCAATATTCCCTTCACCACACTTTTCTGAAATAGACTCATATATATTCTTATTAAACTCAATTTCAATGTCGAATAGATGCTCCTTAATCCATCCCTCCCGATCATGCTCTATTGGAACAAAGTTTCTTTTATTAAACTTTGTATTTAAAAGATTAACACTGCTCATTCTAGTCAACTTAAACATCCGATAATCTTCACGATCTGTGCAGTATGCTTCTAAATACCATTTCATTTCTTTGAGCATAAGTCTATAAGGCTCAACCACTCGAAGTGTCTCATTTCCCTTTTTATCAAAATATCGGAACTCAATTAAGTATGACTCCTGCATACCTTTACGAATAGACTTTAATTTGTCTTTTGAATCTCCATATTCCTGCCATTTCATTAAATCAATAAAGACTTGCTCAAACTGATCAGTAAAGCCATCATCTGTTGTATCTGGCATGAGGCTTTTCACTTTTTCATAAGCCGCTGTCACAGAATGATCGGGAATAATTGAAGATATACCTGACAGGCCAATAAGTAACGAAGACAATTCATTACTGGAAAAGAACTGTTTATCAAGTTTATAATCTTTATCTATTTTTACACCGCCTTGATTTCCTTGTTTAGTTACTATTGGAAATCCAGAATACAGCAATGTGTCTAAATCTCTATATATTGTCCTCGTACTAACTTCAAACTTCTCTGCAAGCTCTTTTGCTGTTACATCATCCCTATTTAGTAGAACAAATAAAATCGCAATAAGTCGATCAAATTTCATAGTTTCCTCCGTCACTTTTCAAACTTGACACACAGATGTCATGTTCGGTTTGTTATATTGCTAACATAACACAAGTTAATGATAATGAAAACTAAGGAAAACGAAAGGTCAGGTATTATTATGGATCAACTCGCTACATTTAATGAGGTTATGAACTCAAGTTATTTAATTGCTTTAGCTACAAGTGTTGAAAATATTCCAAATGTAAGAGTTGTCAATTTTATTCAGGACGAAAACACACCTGAAAAATTGTACTTTGCAACTTTTAAAAACAATCAAAAAGTAAAAGAATTTGAGCGTAATGATTCAGTTTCATTTACAACAGTCCCCGTTGGAGACGCCGCATTCGTTAAAGTAGAGCACTGTAAGGTAAAGCTCACAGAATTTAGCATTTTCGATTTGGAAAATCAGTTTGTTTCGAAGATCCCTTCATATAAAGAAATCATCGACGCAGCAGGCCCTGCATTAGCTATTTACGAACTTATTTATTCAGAAGCTACATTAACTACAGATTTCAAGAATATTAACAAGATTACTTTTTAATTATTTCGATTGAAGATAGACTGTATAGTAAGCATATTCTGATCCTAAGTTAATACATGTAGCACTATAATAATCAAAAAGAAAGAAGGAAGTGAGACCACACTTCCTTCTTCAATATTTCGTCAAGATATGTATAACATATGCACTTTAACTTACAAGAAAACATATGGTAAAAAAACATGCAGGGTTATCAAAACCACAATCAGGATAGACATGAACCGATGCGTTTTAACATTTTTTAGTTCAATCTTTTTAAAGTGCATAAGAATGCCAAACACAACAACAATCAACATCGTTAAAAATGTTAACGTACCAGTTAGGGAAGGACTGATATTTGTGAACGCTAAGTTAGCGTGGACCAGCGCTATAACAAGTGTTACAATTCCAAGTGGTTTATGAAACTTTACGAGAAAACCTTTTAGGGGTTTTACTGCATCCATTTTCTTAAATGGCCCTATTCTTAAAAAATAACGGTCTACAGATAGCAAATAAAGTACTACAACTAACCAGCCTAAATACCGAACAACTTGATACATACTCTACCCCTTTCAGAGCTTGATCTGACCTGTTTTCAGCCTACAAATGGCTTCTTCAGCGGTCAATTGGAATGAATATTTGTCTTTCATGTCATCAATCGTCTTGTAGATTTGCTTTTTATACTCTGGATCAAGCTTCCCATTCTGATACAGTCTTAATGTCTGACTATACAAACTGGGAAAAAGATTCTTAATCTTATTGAAATAACATTCTCGTGTTTCACCTCTTAAGTAAAGGGTTCCGATCAACATATAGCTTGGATTGTTTTTCATTGACAATTGATAACAGTCTTCAATTTGCTTATACCCATCTGTTATAAGTGGTAAAATAGGAAATAAATGAACACCTGTCATTACATCTGTTTTTGATGAAAATTGACCAATCATTTTGAGGCGGCTTGTAGGTGGACTTGCACCTGGCTCAATTTTCATTGCCAGTTCATCGTCAATTGTTGAAACACTTGCTACTATATTCACATCTGTTAGTCTAGATAATTCTTCTATTAAATCCATGTCCCTAAGTACAAGATCAGATTTAGTGGATATAACAATCGGGTTTCTATACTTAATCATCAGCTTCAAAACACCACGCATAAGTTTAGTGGTTTTCTCTGCCTCTTGATAGGCATCTGTTGCACCGCCCATATTAATGACATGTCTATTACCTTTAAACTCATACACTTCCTTTTCTAAATGTTCTAATACATTCGTTTTAGCATATATAATATTCTCCCTGCCTTTATCAGGCATGAACT
>LQAE01000230.1_pt1 | contig 16849 bp, 15 predicted proteins | sample 1535771 | NCBI WGS metagenome assembly LQAE01 (sample SAMN04331582, study PRJNA305678) | bioreactor metagenome | isolation source: bioreactor_1 inoculated with Wadden Sea sediment 1st replicate of a... | place: Germany:Bremen
GTTGAGAACTCTCTGTGACTCGCTTTTCTTATTTCCTCAAGCCACTGTGGATCATACTTGAAGTTTTCAGGATCCTTGTAATATTCATCGATTGCTTTTCTATAAACTCTCACTATATTTGCAACATAGTAAAGACTCTTCATACGACCTTCAATTTTAAGACTTGCTAAACCAGAATCAATCAAGTCTGGAATATTCTCAATCATACATAAGTCTTTTGCATTAAAGAAGTACGTTCCTGTTTCGTCTTCTACCACAGGATAATACTCGCCGTCACGCTTCTTCTCCATAAGAACATACTCCCAGCGACATGCATGTTTACACTCGCCGCGGTTAGCGTCCTTGTTAACCATGTAATTGCTTAGTAGGCATCTGCCAGAGTAGGAAATACACATAGCACCATGCATAAAAGCCTCAAATTCCAAATCAGGAACTTTAGTGACTGTATTCTTAATTTCTGCCATTGATAATTCTCTAGCAAGAATTACACGTGCAACACCTTGTGATTGCCAAAACTTAGCACTCATGTAATTTGTGTTATTGGCCTGCGTGCTCAGGTGCACTTCCATATTAGGAATATGTTCCTTTACAAACATTAAAGTACCCGGATCTGATAGAATAATCGCATCAAATCCAATTGATTTTACTTCTTCGATGTAATGTTCTAGAGCATCAAGGTCCTCGTTATGCGGAATAATGTTCATAACAAGGAAAACTTTTTTACCTCTAGTATGGGCAAATTCAACGCCCTCTTTCATTTGATCGTATGTGAAATTACGTGCAGCTGCCCTTAGACCAAATATTTGACCTCCGATATAAACAGCATCAGCACCATAGGTTATGGCAAATTTTAATTTTTGAAGATCGCCAGCTGGTGCCAGCAGTTCTATTTTATTCATTATCTGATCCTCCATGGTTCAGGATACTAATTGCCAGACCATCTCCTAAAGGAAGAATTGATGTATCTAGATCTGGGTGTTCCATCAAAAACGATAGATAATTACGCATACGTCCATGAATAGTACGCACACGCCTTCTAACCGATTCTCGTGGCTCAGCAATCATACCTTTAAAGAGTACGTTGTCAGAAACAACAATTCCACCTGGTTTCAACTGCTTAATACAGTCATCTAGGAATTGTTTATAGTGTCCTTTTCCAGCATCTATAAAGATCATGTCATAAGGCCCACGCATTTCTTTAACAAGTTCAAGTGCGTCCCCCTCATGTAAAGTAATTTCTACAGATTTTGGGGCTAGTTTTAAGTTTTCCTTTGCTCGCCCAATCATAAGCTCACTTCGCTCAATGGTGTCTATTTTTCCCTCACCCATTGCGTCAGCAAACACTAAGGCAGAAAAACCAATCGCCGCACCAATTTCTAATATGCTATGCACATCATTCATTTTAATGAGTTGTTCAATAAACCGTCCAACCTCTGGTTGAATAATCGGTACATTGTTTTCAGTTGCAAAACTTTCTAGTTCTTCTATTTCATCTCTATGCTTTGGTAACAGACTTCTAATATAGTCAGTTACGCTATCAGCATTGATAAAGTATTTCATATATCTTCCTCATTTTCAGGCTGTAGACTTTTTACTCCCAACCAAAGATTCTAATAAAAGAATAGATCTAAGTCAACTATTAGGACTAAAAGAATTCAAACATTTACTTTTTTCTTGATTTAATTGCTGCTTCATGCTCTTTAAGGGTCTTCGAGAATATATGAGATCCATTATTTTCTCCTGATGCAACAAAGAACATATAATCCGTTTCTTCAGGATACAAGGCTGCAATAATAGACTTCTCACCAGGTGAGGCAATTGGAGACGGTGGAAGACCTGCATTAATGTAAGTATTGAATGGCGACTCAATAGCTATGTCGTCGTACGACAAAATGTCTTTTCGTTCACCCAATATATACTGAACCGTTGCGCAAGATTGAAGCTTCCAACCTTTTTTATTCGGTTATGGAATACACCAGATACTAAAGCGCGTTCCGTATCTAACTGTGCTTCTCGTTCAATAACTGAAGCAAGGGTAATCACTTCATTTATTGACATTCCAAGATCTTCAGCACGAGTATAATACTCGTCCTTAAAAACAGAGTCAAACTGACCAAGCATTTTGTTTATAACTGCTTTTTCATTTGATCCAGTTTTCATTTCGTAAGTTTCAGGGAATAAAAAGCCTTCAAGATTCGTAGATGGATCAATATCTTTTAGAAATCTGTAGTCAAAAGATTCTGTTGCAAGAAGTTCCATGAACTTCTCTTTATTCACAATTTGATCACCACTGAGCTTTTCAATTATGTGTCTTGTCTCGAATCCTTCTGGAATTGTAAACATAAACGTTTCAATGTATACATCCCCATCAACAAATTTATCTATCATGTCCTCTGAAGACATTGATTTGTTAAGAATGTACTCACCTGCTTGCATTTTTCCATCTGCTGCAAGATCCTTAGAAAGCAGCTTGAACATAGTTGCGTTCCTAATAAGCCCTTCTGACTCTAATAGCTCAGAAATCTTTGTAGTACTCGCACCACTCGGAATAACAATATGAATTTCTGCATTATCTGTTACATCAACTGGTTCGTTCATTGACTCAACCACGCCTGAACAACCCGTTAAGGCTATACCTGCTGTTAGCACAGTCACTAGCATAACTTTCTTTGTATTCATTCTTATTCTCCTCATCAGTATCTATAAGTGATTATAAGCTAATATGACTCCCATATTTTTATGGTCTTATATCCTTGAAAAGGCTCAGGATTATTTCTAATCCTGAGCCAAACTTTCAATGATTTAACTATCTTATTAATTATAACACCAAATGAGTGTTTATTGGATACCCATTGCGTCACTAATAATCTTAGTAACGTCACCCATCATTTGATTCAGTTTCATTTCAGCTAGGAAATACTGATTAGCAACCTGATCTTGTTGAATTAGCTCAAATAGACTCTGAGCTTCTTTCATTTTTTCTTCGTCAACAGATTGACCTGTCATTTGAGCTGTTTGAATTTCAATTTGAAGCTTTTGGAAGTTATCAAATTGTGATTTGATGTCCTCTTTAGCAAACATTTGTGCTTGAAGTTCTTTAAACTTAGTTAGCTCATCAGACTCTTTAATTGCCTTTGCAAGACTGTGTGCTGCATCATATACGTTCATATTCTGCCTCCTAGACATCCATAATGATCGGTAGGATCATAGGGCTTCTCTTTGTATTCTGATATAGATACGTTCTTAATGTATCTCTAATTTCTGCTTTAATCGTTGACCACTCTCGAATGTTTTTAGTCTTACATTTTGCAAGAGCTTTCAGGATCTCTTTTTTAGCACCGTCCATTAAATCTTCAGATTCTCGTACATATACGAAACCTCTTGAGATTAAATCTGGACCTGAAATCACTTCACCAGTTTCGTCGTTAAACGCCACTACAACAACCATTAGGCCGTCTTCTGCAAGGTGTTTTCTATCACGAAGTACAATATTACCAACATCACCAACACCAAGACCGTCAATTAGTATGTTTCCATGTGGTACTGGCTGTACTTTTTGAGCGCCTTTTCTTGTGATCTCTAGAACTTCACCATTTCTCATAATGTACACATCTTCTTCATCCATACCCATACGAATGGCCATATCTCTGTGCTCTTTTAGCATAGAGTATTCGCCGTGTACTGGTATAAAGTATTTTGGCTGTACAAGAGAGTGGATCAGCATTAATTCTTGTTGTTTTGCATGGCCAGAAACATGAACGTCAGCTAGAGATTCATAAATTATATCTGCACCACGTTCATTCAGCAAGTTCATGATATTATACACGCTTTTTTCATTACCAGGGATCGGTGACGAAGACAATACAATAGTATCGCCAGGCATGATTTTAACTTGTCTATGTTCTCCGTTTGCCATTCTAGTAAGAGCAGACATTGTCTCGCCCTGGCTACCAGTAGTAATTAGGCAAACTTCATTTTCTGGGTATCTATCAATATCTTTAATATCAATGATTACGCCCTCAGGCACCTTCAGGTGTCCTGTTTCAAGTGCAACATTCGATACATTGATCATTGATCTACCGCTAAAAGCAACTTTTCTGCCATAGATTAGGCATGCATTAATAATTTGCTGGATTCTATGCACATTCGATGCAAATGAAGCAACAAATATTCTGCCGTCTCTATGAGAAAAGATGTTTTCAATTGTCTCGCCAACACGGCTTTCAGACATTGTATGACCTGGTCTTTGTACATTTGTACTTTCACAAAGCATTAAAAGAACGCCTTTACTGCCTAGCTCTGCAAATTTGTTTAGATCAATTCTTTGTCCATCAATTGGTGTATAGTCAATCTTGAAGTCACCCGAGTGAATTACTCGGCCTAATGGAGTGTGTAGGCATAGTGCTACAGCTCCAGGAATTGAGTGACTTACATGAATAAGTTCAACTTTAATGTGACCTAGTTTGATTTTGTCGCCAGGTTGTACGACATTTAACTGCAGTTTATCCAGATTTCTGTATTCACTGCACTTTCTTTCTACTAATCCCAAAGTCAGTCTTGTACCATAGATCGGAACATTCATCTCACCCAGAACATATGGTATTGCACCAATATGGTCTTCGTGACCGTGCGTTAGAACTATACCTCTTACACGTTCACGATTCTTTTTTAAATAAGTGATATCCGGGATAACGACATCAATGCCGAGCATATCGTCATCAGGGAATGACATACCACAATCGACAAGGACAATATCCTCGCCGTATTCGTATGCAGTCATGTTTTTACCGATTTCGTACAAACCGCCTAAGGGAATAACTTTTAACGAGTTCGCTTTCCTTTGACTCATTGTTATTCCTCCTGTTTATTCATCCAAATTAAGCCTAGTCGTATACTAGACTCTTTGGATATTATCCATTTTTACGTCCAAAAAAGTAGCTTGTAACTGAATTACAAGCCGCTTTTACATTCTTTACAAATCCCAAAGAATTTCAGTTTGTGATCACAGATTTCAAACTCATGATCCTGTTCAATACGAGCTTCAAGCTCATCAAGCAGATCTTCAACCACCTCTATAACCTTGCCGCAGCTTGTGCAGATTAAATGATGGTGGTGATGGTTATCATCGTGTTGATTCAGTTCATAGCGAACCAGTCCATCTTCTAGATTCAGTTTAGAGATGACATCAAGTTCCGCTAATAAAATTAATGTTCTATATACTGTAGCCAGTCCGATTTCTGGATGGTTATTCTTTTTAACAAGTTCATAGATTTCTTCTGTGCTTAAATGCTCACCTGGATTCGAAACGATAATTTCCAGTACAGCACGTCTTTGAGGCGTTAATTTATATCCTCTGTCTCTTAGCTTGTTTTTCAAAGTGTCCATTGAAAAGTCCATTTTCACACCTCACGTCTAAAGATTTGTCATATCAATAATAGCACTAATGACAATAATTTTCAAATCGATTGTAATCATCGTAACCAAAACTATACGTTTTTAGTCTTCTTGATTCATAATCTCTTCATAAACGCGAGCAACCGCTTCAAACTCAGCGTCGTCAATTACAACTTCAAAACTAGGCTCTTCATCACCATCGTCTATTACTTTAAATAGGATAGCCTCGTCCTCGCTGCCATCTTGAACAAGCACTGCGTACTCTTGACCTTCTACTTCGAAATCAACTACCACCTCAAAGCTTACTGACTTTCCATCTTCATCAATTAATTCTACCATTTTTCTTTCGTCCATTCTTTCACCTCGTTTACTTCTCATCCGTTTTGGTTAATCTAACGTGATCCAGATACCCTTGTAATATATACACAGCAGCAAGCTGGTCTATCACTTCTTTTCGCTTTTCTCGTCTCATATCGGCTTCAATGAGCGTTCGCTCTGCTGCCTTAGATGTCAGACGCTCGTCCCACATCACGATTTCGATTGCCTTACCTTCAAGCTTATCAGAGTACTTAATTTTCTTTTCTAATTGCTTAACAAATGCAAGCGTTTTTTCCCCTTGAGGTCCAATCGTTCCATTCATATTTTTAGGAAGTCCAACAATAATCTTCTCAGATGTTGTTTCGATAACCATTTCTACGATTCGTGCAATACTTTGTTTATTGGATTCCTTTTTAATTGTCTCAACAGGAGATGCAAGAAAACCTGTAGGATCACTAACTGCAACACCTATAGTACGATCTCCAACATCTAAGCCTAACATTTTCATGATTATACCACCTTAATACAAAACTCCGGACAAACAGCACTGCAATATGCACATAAAACACATTTGCTATGGTCTACAATTGCCTTGCCATTTGTAACATTTATAGCATTTGACTTACACTTTTCTTCACAGGCTTTGCAACCTATGCACCAATCATCTATATGGAGTCTTCTTGGTGTAGTTCTAAGTTGACTTTGTATTTCATCAGGTATGCTGTCACCTGAGAATCTCGATGTGTTTGCAATAACTTCACTTACTCTTTGCATACCAACTGCTATAGAATCTATCATATCAAGCCCAAGAACAAAATCGAAACATTCATCAACACTTGCTAGCAAATTTCCTCCACCAAGTGGTTTCATGCCAAATATGCCCCCACCCTTATCTTTAAATATTTGAAGTTCGTGAAGCATATCGTTAAGCGTTCCGTCTTGTATACCCAGTCCCATTTTGTTAAGTATAGGATGCACAACTTGAATTTCAGGCGTTTTATTGGCAGCCTTTACACCTGCTACGTAATGTGTAGATAGGCCAACAGCACGTATATCGCCTTTTTCTTTACGCTCCAAAAAGTATGCCAGTGCTTCTGCATGTCCTCTGAGGGTATGTTCGCTTTCTTGCTCATGAAGCATGAACAAATCTATATAGTCTGTTCCAAGCTCATTACAGGCTTTTAAAAAGCTTTCCTCAGCGGTTTCACGTGACCAAGCATACGATTTAGTGGCAATTATAAGTTTGTCTCTTGGAATTGTTTTAAGAGCTTCTCTAATATGTGCATAAGTTTCGTATAACTCCGCGGTGTCAATAAAATTCACACCACGGTTATATGCTTCTACAATAACCTTTGCCCCCTCTTCAGGAGAAAGGTTAGCTTGCAATGGACCAACAGTTAAACCGCCAAAACAAAGCCTGGATACCTCCAGGCCTGTATTTCCAAGAAATCTTCTTTCCAATTTAACTACTCACTTTCAAGATACGTTTTAAGCAGTTCTTCTAAAATTTCATCTCGTTCAACGCGTCGGATAATTTTACGGGCGTCGTTATGGGTCGTAATATACGTTGGATCACCGCTCAATAGGTAGCCAATCATCTGATTAATAGGATGATAACCTTTTTCTTTAAGAGCATTGTAGACATAGTTCAGAACTTCCTTGCGTTCGTCCTCTTTTACTTGATCTACGTCGAACTTCATTGTCATGTTTTTATCCATAACTATAACCTCCTTTAAGATTAAAGTTGAAAATATAATAAGGACGGATGATGCGTATATGTCTTTAAGCACCATCCGCTTTGTCCATATATATCCGTTTTCTCGAAGGCGTAAAACGATTTTCTAAATAAAAATAAATATTTTTATATTTTAGTAGCCTTCAACCACTTCAATAGCTTTTTTCAGTGCATCTTCTATCTTAGAAGCATCCTTACCGCCTGCTTGAGCCATGTTTGGACGACCACCGCCGCCACCACCAGTGACCTTTGCAACTTCTCCGACTAATTTACCAGCATGAGCACCAGCTTTAACTGCTTCATCTGTTGCCATAACTAAGAATAGCACTTTTTGACCGAGATCACTCGCCAGAACCACTACACCTTTTCCAAGCTTGTCCTTAATCTGGTCACCCATGGTTCTCATTGTATTCGCGTCGACACCAGTCAACTTTTCTGTGATGAGCTTAAATCCGTTAATTTCAAGAGCTTTATCGATAAGACCAGCTGAATTTGCGCTAGCTGCCTTAGCTTTTATACTTTCCATTTCCTTTTGTAACTTTTTATTTTCTGTTGATAAACTACCTGCTTTTTCAACAACATCGTGAACGCTTGATTTAAGCTCGTCCGCCACTTGATGTAACTTATGATCTAGCTCATTTACATACTCGTAGACCTTTCGACCAGTAATAACTTCAATACGTCTGACACCAGCAGCAATACCCGATTCAGAAACGATCTTAAACAGACCAACTTCTGAAGTGTTTTGAAGATGTGTTCCACCACACAGTTCGATAGAGAATTCGCCCACACGTACCACTCGTACTTCTGAACCATATTTCTCGCCAAACAGTGCTGTAGCTCCCATAGCTTTCGCTTCATCAATGCTCATCTGAGACGTGTTTACTTCATGAGGCATAAATACTTTTTCATTAACAATCGATTCAACAATGTCAACTTCTTCTGAAGTCATAGCTTGGAAATGTGAGAAGTCAAAACGCATACGATCTGGACCAACAAGTGAACCAGCTTGCTCAACATGATCACCAAGAACCATTTTAAGAGCCTTGTGAACAAGGTGTGTCGCTGTATGGTTACGTGCAATGTCTAGACGACGTTCATGGTCTACACATGCCATAACAGTTTCACTGACTTTAACTGAACCAGTCTTTACAAGTCCATGATGAATAATTGTACCGTTAGAGCCTTTTTTAGTTTCTGATATTTCAATTACAGAATCATTTGTTGTCATTTCGCCTTGGTCACCAACTTGTCCGCCGCCTTCAGCGTAAAATGGTGTACGATTTAGAATAACTCTTACCTTGTCTCCAGCGTTTGCTTCATTAGCAAGCTTGCCTTCTACATCAAGAGCTAAAACTTCACCCGACTCAGTCACACGATCATAGCCAACGAATTCAGTCGTAACATCATCTGAAAGTTCGCTGAATGCATCATCTTCCCAACCGAGGTCATCACCAGTACCACGAGCTGAACGAGCGCGCTCACGCTGGTCTTCCATTTCCTTAGTAAATGCTTCTTCATCGACACGCATTTCCTTCTCTTCTAGAATCTCTTTAGTAAGGTCTAGAGGGAATCCATACGTATCGTATAGTTTAAATGCTTGCTCACCCGAAAGTGTTTTTTCGCCTTGTTTTTCAAGTTCAGCAATATAGTCTTTTAAAATAGTTAAACCTTGATCTATAGTTTGCTGGAAGCGTTCTTCTTCAATTAGAAGTATTTTCTTAATGTAATCTTGTCGCTTTATTAGATCTGGATAAGCTTCGCCAGAAAGTTCTATTACTGTATCTACAAGGTCTGTTAAGAAAGCGCCCTCTATTCCAAGCAACTTACCATGACGAGCCGCTCTACGAAGAAGTCTTCTAAGAACATAACCACGCCCTTCGTTATTCGGCATAACGCCATCACAAATTAAGAACGAACATGCACGTATATGGTCCGTAATAATACGTGTTGAAATGTCAGTCATACGTTCAACACCATATGCTTTACCTGAAATTTCAACGACGCGATCAATAATCGCCTTAATTGTATCTACTTCAAATATTGAATCTACATCTTGCATTACACATGCAACACGTTCAAGCCCCATACCTGTATCAATGTTTTTCTTAGCTAGAGGCACATATTCACCAGCTTCTGTCTTTTCAAACTGTGTAAATACATGATTCCATATTTCAATGAAACGGTCACATTCGCAACCAGGTTTACAGTCTTCATGACCACAACCAAAGCTTTCGCCTCTATCTACGTAAATCTCTGAACATGGACCACATGGACCTTGACCAATTTCCCAGAAGTTATCTTCTTTTCCAAGACGCGTGATTTTCTCTTCTGGAACACCAATAACGTCTTTCCAAATGTCATACGCTTCGTCATCTTCAAGATAAACAGAAGGCCATAGATCGTCGACTGGAAGTTCAAGCTCCTCAGTTAAAAACTCCCACCCCCACTTAATTGACTCTTCTTTGAAGTAGTCACCGAAGGAGAAGTTCCCTAGCATTTCGAAGAATGTACCATGACGAGATGTATACCCTACGTTTTCAATATCACCAGTACGAATACACTTCTGACAAGTTGACATTCTTACTCTAGGTGGCTTTTCAGCACCAGTAAAGTAGTTTTTAAGTGGCGCCATGCCTGCGTTGATTAACAGTAGACTCTTGTCATTTTGCGGTACTAGCGGATAACTTGATTCAACATAATGGTCTTTCGACTCGAAGAAATCAAGAAATCTTTTACGGATTTCGTTCAATCCCATTTTTTCATCTTTTTTCCCTCCGTTTTAGTGGATACGCATATAACTGCTTTTATACTAACTTGCTACTGAATTAAAACTAAATAATTTGAAATAAAAAACTTAATTTGAAATGAAAAACTTAATTAGAAATACAAAAAACCTCTAAAGCAATAGACATAGGGACGAGTTACTCGCGGTACCACCCTATTTATCGTTTCCGATCACTTTAGAGGTTATATTCTTAACCAAGCACTATATCGGTTGCTAACCGTCTTATCCTACTCAAATTACATAAATAACCCTTCAGACAAGATGCTCAGGAGCTGCTTCAAATGCACGGTCATCTTTCACCAATCGTGACCTCTCTTTAGTCGCATTTTACTTACTCTCCTTCAAGGCAAGTGTATTAACTTATTTGTAGAGCAATTATACCACAAATGACTTGATATAAACACTCTTTAAAACAGATTTAGCTATATTTTAAAAGATCTAGCCAATGGCTAACTCTATTGTTGCACCACCAACCAACATGTTGTCGTTATAGAACACAACAGCTTGACCTGGAGTGATTGCACGCTGCATATCTTCAAACATTACTTTTATGTGACCGTCTTCAGCATTCTCAATGGTACACTTAGCAGGCTTTGCACTATATCTTATCTTAGCAAATGCATCAACCTTGCCTTCTAGTGTTTCAAATGGTATAAAGTTAGCTCCAGAAGCCAAGAGCCCCTGTGAAAACACTTTGTCATTTGTACCAAGAACAACTTCATTAGTAAGAGATCTGATTTCAACAACATACATTGGTTGGCCAAATGTTATACCAAGACCTTTTCTCTGACCTACCGTATAGTAAATGATGCCCTTATGTTTCCCAAGAACCTTACCTTCAGTGTCAACAAAGTTTCCAGGACGTATCGGTGCACCCATATTTTCTTTAACATATCTAGCATAGTCGTCATCTGGAATAAAGCAAATTTCTTGACTATCGCTTTTACCAGCTGCATTCACATCAAACTTTTCTGCGATTGCACGTACCTCTGACTTTGACTCCATATCACCAAGTGGTGTTAAAATATGCTTCAACTGATCTTGCTCAAGACTCCAAAATGTATAAGTCTGATCCTTTCTATCTTCTTTAGATAGACGAACCACATACCTTTCAAGAGAGTTGTCATACTCAACTTTGCTGTAATGACCCGTTGCAACATAATAGGCGCCAAGATCATGGGCCTTTTTAATGAGCGCATCGAACTTCACATGTTTATTACATGCAATGCAAGGATTAGGTGTACGACCATGTTCGTACTCATCAAGGAAGTAATCAATAACCTTCTCTTTAAAGACACTCTTGAAGTTTACTACATAGAATGGAATTCCTATTTTCTCGCAAACTCTTCTTGCATCTTCAACCGCAGACAAACTGCAGCATCCGCCTTCTTTTTCTACAAAATCCGAATCACTGTCATCCCATACCTTCATGTGAATGCCAATGACATCATATCCCGCTTCTTTGAGCTTGTAAGCAGCTACTGTACTATCTACACCACCACTCATACCCACAACTACTTTTTTCTTGTCTAACATTACTTTTGTCCTTTCAATTTAACTAGAAGATTGAAAGTCTTCCGTTCTTAATCGTCACAGTAAACGTCCTTACTGCAGTTTACAGAATAACATATCCTATACATAATGAAAACCCTGTTGCCTCGTCAAGCAACAGGGTTCAATAAACATAATCGGTCTCGCATTCATAATCAACTAATTTTTTCTACAAAGACACGCTGAGGGAAAATTTAGTATTCAATGTCTACATGATCATGATGATCATCTTCATGATCAGGATCAAAACCTTCTAGCTCAGGATATACTTTGCCAGTTTTTTGTGAGTAATCATACACAGCCGCTTTTATAGCTTGCTCTGCAAGAACTGAACAGTGAATTTTTACTGTTGGCAGTCCACCTAGTTCCGAAATAACTTCTTTGTTTGAAAGATTTAGAGCTTCTTTAACTGTTTTTCCTTTAATTAGTTCAGTAGCAACACTTGAACTTGCAACAGCAGAGCCACATCCGAAAGTTTTAAACTTAACTTCCGTAATGACTTCGTCTTCAATTCTTAGATATATTTTCATGATATCGCCGCACTTAACGTTGCCAACTTCACCAACGCCGTCAGCATTCTCAATAACGCCTACGTTTCTTGGGTTTGTAAAATGTTCCATAACCTGTTCTGTATACATGGTATGGCCTCCTTATTTATTCTGTACTGCTTCGTATAGTGGTGACATTTGTCTTAATCTGTCTACAATACCGTCTAAATGCTCTATAACATAGTCTACATCTTCTTCTGTTGTGAAATCACCCACTGTTAGTCTTAGAGAACCATGTGCAATTTCATGTGTAAGTCCGATTGACATGAGTACATGTGAAGGATCAAGAGATCCTGATGTACAAGCAGAGCCAGAGCTTGCTGCCACACCAACTAAATCTAAACTAAGTAATAGTGATTCACCTTCTATAAACTCAAAGCAAATATTCACATTACCAGGATGTCTTTCCGTTGGATGACCATTATATTTAGCATATGGGATTTTGCCCATAATACCTTCTCTTAGTCTTTCGCGAAGTGACGTCAGTTTTTCTATATGTGCGTCCATACCTTCAATAGCAAGTTCAACAGCTTTTGCAAAACCAACAATAGAAGCTACGTTTTCTGTACCTGCACGACGCTTTCTTTCTTGTGCACCACCATCAATAAATGCACCTATTCTAACACCACGACGAATATACATTGCGCCAATCCCTTTCGGGCCATAAATTTTATGACTCGAAACGGCAAGCATATCAATATTCAGTTCATTTACATCAATTGGCGTGTTGCCAAATGCTTGAACTGCATCCGTGTGGAATAGTACTCCATTTTCTTTTGCTATAGCGCCAATGTCTTTGATTGGTTGCTTTGTTCCGATTTCATTATTAATGAACATGATGCTGATCAGGATCGTTGTATCCTTAATGGCAGCCTTAAGTTCATCCAGATTGATCATACCAAACTCATCAACATCTAGGTATGTAACTTCGTACCCTTCTTTTTCAAGTGATTCACAGGCATGAAGCACTGCGTGATGCTCAATCTTTGAAGTGATAATATGATTGCCTTTGCTTTTCATCGACTTTGCAATACCTTTGATTGCCCAGTTGTCTGACTCAGTACCACCCGCAGTAAAGTAAACTTCTTCACGGTTTGCACCAAGAGCCTTAGCAATTTTCTCACGGCTTGTATTTATAGCATTCTTTGCATCTCTACCAAAACTATGAACACTTGAAGCGTTACCATAGTGCTCCGTTAGGTAAGGCATCATTGCATCCAGAACTTCCTTTTTCATAGGTGTTGTTGCGGAATAATCCATGTAGATTCTTTTACTCATGAATAGGTCCCCTTTCTGATATGTCGCCTACTAGGCTATAGACATTTGAAGTTTTCATCTGCCTGTTCTTTTAATTCTGCCATTCTATAATGATCATCAATCATATCTTTTAAAGTGATTGATGTCACAACCTGATCGATACTTTCTTTCATTTTTTCATAGATAAGTCTTGTCACGCAGTAGTTTGCATTGTCACATGAACTATCTTGCTCGTCCTTAACGCAGTCAGTTGGTGCCAAAGGGCCTTCAAGTACAACAAGAACTTCCTTTACAGTAATTTCTTCTGGACTTACGTTGAGTAAGTACCCACCTTGAGCGCCTCTAACACTTCGAACAAAACCTGCTTTTCTCAGTGGAGAAATTAGCTGTTCCAAGTAGTTTACAGATACACCCTGTCTGGCTGCGATCGTCGTTAGAGACACAGGATTTTCACCGTAGTTCATAGCCAAATCAAACATGGCTTTTAGTCCGTATCTTCCTTTTGTAGATAATCGCATTATATCAACCTCCGTTAATCCCGACCGTTTCACTAGGAATTCATCAATAGTATAATATGGGCATATAAGATTGTCAATACTTAAACAAACATTTTTATCATATGTTAAGAATCCTTCAATGAAGTGTTCCCAACTGATAACGGTTATCAATACCCTTATTCAAACCATGTGTATTATACCACTTTGACATTCATATGTATATAAGTTACTCGGATATAAAACACTCGGAATTAAATCAGGTATCGGTTAACAAATTTTTTGCCACTTCATGCTAATTTGAGCCCAATTTTCAAGTATGTATTAAGAACAACATAGTTCTTGCCGATAATGAATATAGAGAGTTCTGTTAAAATGTTGTAGCATAATATACTTAGACTTAAGAAATATATAAGGGGTGGACTCTAATGGACCAGCAAAAATTACAAGAGCTTTATAAACTGCATGAACGAGCCAAGAGAATGGAGCGTATGGGGAATGACTCTGAAGCTCTAAAAATATACTTAGACATACATGAAAACTTCTTCGCCAACACGTCAGACCTATATGAACGTCCTGCAGTCATACTTGAAAAAAAACACAGATTTGATGAAGCCATTGCTATGTGCGAAAAGGCAATTGGCCTCATTCAAGAGGACAAGATATCGGGAACAGTAGAACAATTTGAAAAAAGGATTGTAAGAGTACAAGAGCGAATGGCCAAAGACGCTCCAGTGCAAGAGGACTCACCAAAACGATTCCAATTGAAGCTCAATCCAAAAGAATGGGTTTTAAAAGACTGGATAAAGGCAATTGGCTTGATCCTTATTTTAGCTGTAGGTTTATTTATACTCCTTCCCCGTCAATCTGCATACGACGACGTGTATATTGATATGTCTGAAATGGAACGTGAATCTGAACTTGAAGGCAGTTTATTTAATGAAGAAGAAGAACCATCTGAATATGTTATAACCGAAAGTATGATAGAGATTGCTAAAAATGTTATTACCGGAAACATTGAAGTACTGGATGCTTCAATTGCACCACAAGATGGCACCATTGGTTTTGGTATCATCACCTCACCTGGAACGTCCAAGGACAAATCGGAAGCGCTTGCCATCGAACTTATTAAAACATTATCTGGCGTTGCTTCCGCTGAATACACTGAGCTCGCAGGACCAAATGCACTCTCATTGGGCGAGTTATATAAACACTATGATATTGTTATAGCCGTTGGAGACAGCCCTGAGAACATAATTGCTAAAGGTACTAAAAGCAAAGGGGCAAGTTTGATCAACTGGAGAGATTAATACATTCACTATTAAAAAAAGCAAGACCAAGTCATATTGACTCAGTCTTGCTTCATTAATTACAATCAAGTTGATTAATTGCAATCAACTTGATTGACTGACTAGCTCAGTATGGTTTTTTATCCAGTCTCCTTTTTTGAACCTGTAATACGACAGCCCCAGCTTTGCAAACTCCTCGATTGCTACTATTAAATATACCTGTTCTACAGGCCACTTTAACACAACTGTTCCTATATAACATAGGGGAACTCCAATCCCCCACATTGTGAACATTTCTATTTTGAGTGCACCTTTTGCGTCACCCCCGCCTCTGAGTATGCCAATTATGAAAAGAATAGCCAATCCACGTACTGGCATTATACAAGCGGACAAATACAACAAGTATGCTGACGCTTTATATACTTCAGCCGAAATTGAAAAAACAGACAAAATAGGTTTTACACCAGCAATAACCAATACTGCAATGAATAAAGTTATTGCAAGAACAACTTTTAGAAAATACTTGGAAAGCTCATTTGCATTCTCATGATCTTCCTCTCCAACTAGTTTACCGATCATTACACAAGCCGCACTTGATACAGCAATTATTGCAATCATAAACATTTGTTGTACAGTTGTCATAATTTGAATAGAAGCTATAGCACTCGTTCCAATACGACCATAAAGCATAGTATAGATAAGCATTCCAAGCACCCAGCAAAGGTCATTCATTACCACTTGTGACATTGGTGCTAAGGCTTGAGCAAACACTGCGCTATTCCATGCTATTAACTTTGAAATGTGAATAGACAACAAACCTTTATTTGAATAGATGTAAATTAAGACAACCATCATCTCAACAAATCGTGCAATTGAAGTAGCTATGGCCGCACCTTCTACACCTAATGCTGGCAAACCCAGATTTCCGTATATAAACCCATAATTCAAAATGACATTTATACTCAACGCCACTGCACTTGCTATCATCGGAATCGTTGTTTTCCCAATACTTCTACTTGCAACGCCATACCCTGCAGCAATCGCATATGGTATGTACCCAATTATCACTATTCTTAGGTAGGACGCCCCTATTTGTACAACTTCATTATCAGTCGTAAATAACCCTACAATTTGATCTGGGAGTGTCACCCCTGCTAGAGCAAATCCTATAGATAGTACAACGCCCAACTTCACTTGTAAAGCTGTTAAATCCTTAATACGCTCTCTGTCGCCTCTTCCCCAGTACTGTGATATAAGAACACCGACACCTGTGAACAAACCAGTAAGGATTATGCTATAAAGTAAGAAGTACTGATTTGTGATCCCTAGGGATGCGATCGATTTTTCTCCTAGTTTACCAATCATCATAGTGTCAATGAGATTTACCGAGGCAGTAATTAATGACTGTACCATTATCGGAACCGCTATAACCAACATAGTTCGTGTAAACTTATTTTTCTTAAACATCTTAACCT
>LQAE01000232.1_pt1 | contig 16752 bp, 16 predicted proteins | sample 1535771 | NCBI WGS metagenome assembly LQAE01 (sample SAMN04331582, study PRJNA305678) | bioreactor metagenome | isolation source: bioreactor_1 inoculated with Wadden Sea sediment 1st replicate of a... | place: Germany:Bremen
GAGTCTCAGCCTCAAGCAGCTGCGCATAGCCGAGGATCGCCATGATCTGATTGTTGAAATCATGGGCGATCCCGCCTGTGAGCTGCCCGACCACCTGCATCTTCTCAGCCTGGCGCAGGCGTTTCTGCACTTCATGCTGTTCGGTGATCTCGATGACACTGGTCATGATCGCATCATGCCCCTTCCAGAGGAACGGGGCTTTATGCACAAGATAATGCCGTTCCCTCTGATCTGACGGGTCAATGAAGACCCGTTCGGGGAAATCGATCGGGGTACCGGCAGCCATCACCTGAGCATCGAGCGAATCGAACCCCAGATCCCCGAAGGTGCTGCGTACCGCATCATGGAGAGCTTTTCTCCCACCGGCCACGATATCCCGGGGATCAGCATGCAGGATCTCACCGGCTGCGGTATTGACGAAGAAGATATGGTTCGATGGTCCGTACTGTTCAGCGACCACCGGATGGGGGAACATATCAAGAGACTGCTGCAGCATCGCCGTATGCTCTTTCTCGATCTGCTTCGAGCGATAGACCAGCAGGGTCAGCAGTACTGACCCTGCAGAGAGGATCATCAGAGCTGAGAGGGCCCAGATCACAGACGGGTCGAGTCCTTCCCTGCCGTTGATCACCGTACTCCCGGCAGGCAGGTCGGAGACGGAGATCCCATGTTCCTTCATGGCAGGGTAATGGAATATATAGGAACTGCTTCGATAGATCAGCGCAGGGGATGGACTACCCGTAAGTACCTCCAGAAGGAGACGGGCAAGCCGTCTGCCGTCCTCTCTGCCGCTTCTCACATATCCGCCCACAGCGGAGGTGGTACCGAGCCCGAGATCGTTGATCAAATAGATCGGGGCCTCTGAGCGTTCTACAGCTGAGAAGTAGGTAGCGGTATCTATATAGGTGCCGGCTGCATCGATCACGAAGTGCATCGGGACGATGATGGCATCCTCTGGTATCATGCTCATCTTTTCAGCGAGCTCATCGATCGTCATATCGGTGAGATAGGTGACCGTATACCGCTGCTGCAGTCCCTGCTCACTGATGAACTGCTCTATATGAGAACGGTCACTCAGACCGGTCGCACTCCGGTCATGGATGAGGATGATTTCGCTGGTTTCAGGATGCTGCGATACGGCAAAGAGCAGCGAGTGTTTCAACCCATCTTCCTGTACGATACCGTAGAGGTGATCGATACCTGCTGCCATAGCTTCATCGAAGTCATTGATCCCCATGAAGACCACCGGGATCTCGGAGCCGAGCACCGCTCTGTACGAGCGCAGCAGTTCGAAGGCACTGTCATCAGAGGTCATGATCGCATCCGGCGGGGCTGCCACATACTTACGTTCGAGCAGGCTGAGGAATCCTTCAGTGATCAGCTGAGATGAGAACCGTTTGGCATCGAGATGCTCTATGAACAGTTCGACCGCGGGTTCCTCGTTGAGCACCTCAGTGATCCCCTCGGTGATACGGTCAGTCCACTCATATCCCTGATGATAGGAATCGATATAGAGCACACGAAACTGCGGCTCAGCCGAAAGACCGGAGAGGAGCACAGCCAGCAGACACAGCAGGATCATTCGTTTTTTCATCATCTCCATTCTACCCTGTCCCTGCTCACTCTGGCTACCATGAATAGTGAGCCTGAAGAAAAAACATCGGGTACGGCTCTGCGCACGGACAGGGAACTCTGTATATAGATCAACAGCTACGGACTATATAGAGTGAGACAGGCCTGCATGAAACGATCACTGTCCATCCTGCCTGAATATGTGCGGGAATTCGGGTAAAACCTGTAATCTTCTGGACATAGACATGTTAAGATACTATATAATGAGAAGTGAAAAATGAGTAATGAGGAAGCACATGAGAAACAAACCATGGTTGACAGGAGCTGTACTGCTGGTCCTTGCCACGATGAGCGTGAGTGCAGCTGATGCCCGGTATCAGGCGATGGGCGGGGCCTTCACCGCCATCGGCGATGATGCGAACACGATCGTTGCAAACCCCGCAGGTCTGGGATTCCTGAGAGACAGCACCGCTACCTTCGCAAGCACCTTCTCCCTCCACCCGACCTTCTCCGCATTCACCTTTGAGGAGGACTCTGTTGCTGCACTCGGAGGGGCATCACCGTTCGACCTGCGATACTACAGGCCCCATGGGAACCAGCATGTCCCGGACTCCTATGTCTACCACTATGATTATGATTCATATGAGAGTGACTACTATATAGATGAAGGAAGCACGACCTTCGATGATGCGCTCATCGGTCTTGGGTTCGATACCGATGGAGATGAACAGATCAGTGAAGATGAGTATGAGGATATGCAGTCCTGGGCAGGGACTGTCGCCCTCTTCGATATCATCGCATCCCACTTCAACTCCATCTCCTTCGAGAGTGACACCTCGTTCATCGACCGGAATGTCGGTTTCTCCTACCAGAAAGCCCTCTCAGCTGCCGGTTCACTCGGAAGCACAGACCCAGAGAGCCTTACGCTGTTAAGTCGGAACACCTACTCCGGGGCACTTGCCCATCAGATGGGTAATCTCTCATTAGGAGCGAGTGCCACCTATGCCTCGGTCAGGACGATCACCAGGGATACTCCGCAGTTCGCAGACTATGAAACATCCTGCGCAGAGTTTCAGGAATACTTCAATACCGATGACCCCGATGAGATGGGCATGATGATGATCGATGGACGGCTGTTCGATGATGCTGAGAAACACACCTCCTTCTCTCTGGGAGCAGGGGTCATGGTATCGATGGGATCTCTCACCGCAGGTGCTGCCGTACAGGACCTGATCCCGCTGGTATTCTCCGAACAGGAGATCCCTGATGCAAGTCAGTGGATAGGAGAACACCTGAATGTGGGTATCGCCTATGAGTCCAACCGAAAGAAGGTCGACCACAGCGATGATCTGATCAATCTGCTGCTGGCAGCTGATGTGAAGCAGGCAGGCAGCAGAGAGCATAGAACGCTGCACCTTGGTGCTGAACTGGGACTGAGTCTTGCCGAGTTCATCACCGCAGATGTGAGAGCCGGCTATATGCAGGAGCTCAACCAGTCGTTCGAGGAGATCCTTGATGGAGATCTGTGGGACACCGAAAGTGGTATCCTGTCAGTGGGGATGGGGGCCAAGGTCTTCATGGCTCGATTTGATATGGCGCTGTCACTACCGGCGGTGTTCTTTCAGGAACTGCTGATGCACGGAGATGTGGATGAGCAGTTCATAGCAGGTCTGCCTGCTACTGCAGGACCTCAGTTCACCATGACCGGCAGCATCGTCTTCTGAGACTGCCGGGAATACCACATCTGTCCTGATAGTACGAAGAAGGGACTGTCGAAGCGGTCATCTCTGACCGGTTCGGCAGTCCCTTCTGTATGTATATACCTCGTGGCATCACCAAATGTGATCGATCAGTCCCTGCGCTCCCTAGGAAGAGGCCTGCAGCAGGGTCGTATCAACCTGAGCACAGTCCTGGCAGTAACCGGTGCAGTAGATATGTTCATCGGTGATCGAGAAGCCTTCCGGGATCCCGTACATCAGGGCATTCTTCTGTACCGGGAAGTCATAGACCTCTCCGCATGAGAGACATTTGAAGTGTCCGTGGATGGAGGTATCGGCATCGAACCGTACTTCGTTGTCTTCGATCATGACTTTCTGCACCACATTGACACTGTGGAACAGTTTGAGCGTATTATAGACGGTAGTCTTCGATAGCGTCGGAAGCCCCGGTGAGAGTTCCCGATAGATCGTGTCCACTGTCGGATGATTCTTCTTATCAACAAGATATTCATAGATCTTGATCCTCTGATACGACGGTTTGATGCCGTGCGTCTGCAGTATCTGAACAGCCTCTTGTCTTGACATACTTTTTGTATCCTCCGATTGAATACTCATACTATAGCAATAGCATAATCAATTCAATTGTGTAAATGTGCGTATCGTGCAGGTTGGCCCCTCCTCTGGGGGATCGCCTGCGCTCATACTCAGCAAGCCCATTCTCACCTATATGAAGACTCTGCATCATGACCATACCGGCAGATCCTCCAAGCCCATGGCACCGAGAGGACTGCTTACTTATATGTGATAATAAACCATAACTGTAATTATTACAATGTCGATCAGCTATGACGAAGGCAGTTTTCCCATTACTCTATAGGAAAAGAACAGAGAATGTAGTACTATTGTTGCTATATGAGAAGGAAACCGTTACGTTACTGCCTACTACTTGTGATCTCCTGTTCATTGATGATTGCTTCAGGCTGTGCTACGACCGCACAGACTCCTGCAGACAGATCCTATAAACCGATCAGCGGTTCCATCCCTCTCGATAGTTCCATCATCCTCAAGAAGGCCGTCGCAGTCGAGATCCAGCTGCTTGATGTGACCATCCCCAGTGAAGAGGCAAAGCAGCTCTCCAAGCAGATCATCAAGAATCCCAAGAAGACACCCGTGAACTTCTCACTGCGCTTCGAGGAGACCGATATACAGGCTTTCGGCTCCTACGTGGTCCGTCTGGCGGTGTTCGAAGGAGAGACGAAGATCTATGAGAGTCTGCGCGATATCGGGGTACTCACCAAAGGCAACCCTGATACGATCGATATACCCCTGCGGCAGATCTACTGAAGATCTCTGGCATACTACCACTCCGGGCACATCGCATGAGATGAGCTGTACACGTTCCCCGTATGCAGCTGCATGAAAAAAATCTGTATATATATTACATAATATGTTGACTTTTTTGTATTTTTTGCATAAATATACAGTATGGAACAACAAATACGGTTGTTTCTGTATAATTATTTACTAGTACCCAAAGGCGAAGGTGAGAAATGAAGAAAGAAAAGATTATTTTAGCGTACAGCGGCGGACTCGATACCTCGGTCATCCTGAAATGGCTGGACAACAAAGGGTTCGATGTCATCGCATATGTTGCCGATGTCGGACAGAATGAGGACTTCAAAGCCATCGAAGAGAAGGCGTATGCCACAGGGGCTTCCAAGGTATATGTGGAAGATCTCAAAGAAGAACTGGTCACTGACTACATCTTCCCGGCTATGCAGGGAAATGCCATATATGAAGGACGCTACCTGCTTGGTACTTCGATCGCCCGTCCGCTCATCGCTAAACGCCATATAGAGATAGCCAAGAAAGAGGGAACCCGGTATGTCTCACATGGGGCCACCGGAAAGGGGAACGATCAGGTTCGTTTCGAGTTCGGGTTCTATGCCCTGATGCCCGATGTACAGATCATCGCTCCCTGGAAGGACCCTGAGTTCCTGGAGCAGTTCAAGGGACGAAGCGACCTGATAGCCTATGCTGATGCCTACAACATACCGATCAAAGCTTCCACGGCAAAGCCCTACAGCGAGGATGAGAACCTGCTGCACATCAGTCACGAAGCGGGGATCCTCGAGGACCCTGCCATGAGATGTCCTGAAGATGTCTTCTCCCTGACAAAATCACCTCAGGAGGCTCCTGATGAGGAAACGATCATCAAGATCACCTTCGAGGACGGTATACCGGTACAGGTGCTCAATGAGAACGATGGTACGGTGAAGACCGACCCGCTGGAACTCTTCCTCTACCTCAATGTCATCGGTGGAGAGAATGCGATCGGCAGGATCGACATGGTCGAGAACCGATACGTCGGAGTGAAATCACGAGGAGTCTATGAGACACCGGGAGGAGCACTGCTCTGGGAGGCACATAGAGACCTTGAAGGGGTCGCCATGGATAAAGAGGTGATGCACCTGAGAGACATGTTCATTCCCAAATTCGCCGAACTGATCTATAACGGTCTGTGGTTCTCCCCTGAGATGGATTTCATCCTCAGTGCGATCTACAAGAGTCAGGAAGATATTACCGGTGAAGTACGGCTTGCCCTCTATAAGGGGAACATCATGACCATCGGCAGGACATCCCCTACCTCACTGTACAATCAGGACCTCTCGAGCATGGAAGTCGAAGGCGGGTACAATGCCGTTGACTGTAAAGGGTTCATCAACATCAATGCCATGAGGCTCAAAGCCCATAACGTGGTGCTGAGAAAGAACGGCCCGTACAACTGGAGACTCGAAGGACACGAAAGACAGCAGTAGGCTCAAAGCAATCCATTTCCATGTATAGCATGTATAGCATATATTCGGGGCGGTCTGGTATGACCGCCCCATCTTCGTTCTGCAGCCTGTCACTGAGGCGATCAGGAACACTCCCTGCCTCATCGGAGGTACTCAGAGCGTGTGCTCCACGTGAGGATGCCTCGGTCTGAACGATCTGATGATCAACCCGAGTAGCAGCACCGAGGTGGTGACCGACCAGAACGAGATCAGTTCCTGAGCATCTGATGCCCCGGCTGAGAAGACGAAGGTGTCGAGCTGCGGGAAGACCGCAATGAGCCGATCGAGCAGCAGTCCGAAGACCAGACTTCCGATGACCAGCACCGTGACATACTGCACCGCATACCTCCTGCCCATCTTCTTCGAGAGGACCAGCAGTGTGGCGATATTGGTCGCAGGTCCTGCCAGCAGGAATACGAAGGCAGTCCCGAGCGATGCCCCTTTCGCGATGAGCAGCACCGCGATCGGTATGCTCGAAGTCGAGCAGATGTAGATGGGGATCCCCACAGCGACCATGCTCAGCATGCCGATGATCCCGGAACCGAAGACACTCCCTGCGAAGAACCCCTCGGGTATACTCACCGAGAGCAGCCCTGCGATGGCCAGTCCGATGAGGAAATGCTTCCCGATATCATCGATGAAATCGAGGAATCCGTATCGAAAGGCATCTGATAGAAACTTCAGCACAGCACGGAACAGCGAAGGATGGCCAGCAGGCGCCTGAGCACCGTGGGTATCGGTGTGACAGCTGCTGCAGGTGCAGCTATGCTCTTCAGCAGGCTGAGCAGGACCTTCAGATCCAGAGGGATCAGCCGTTCTTGCAGCGGGGACGATGAGTGAGACGATCCCTCCGATGGTCCCGAGCAGGAAGGCACTCAGCGGTCTGTAGAGTGCCATGAGCGGGCCCATCATCCCATAGGTGGCGGCTATGCTGTCGACCCCCGTCTGCGGAGTGGAGATGAGGAATCCGGTGACGGCAGGGGTGGATGCACCGCTGTCCCGCAGGAACAGGGCGGTCGGGACCACACTGCACGAACAGAGCGGAAGGGGTACTCCGAACAGGGAGGCCTTGAGCACTGACCCAAGCGATGCGTTCCCGATGTGTCTGCTGATGAACGAGGCTTTCATCGTCTGAGAAAGGACCCCTGCTATCCCCATGCCCAGCACCAGATACGGGGCCATCTGCAGGAACAGCAGCAGGATCTCATGGAGCAGCTTCAATACGATCATCGCTGTGCCTCCTGTACATGCTGCATCCCGATCTGCAGGATCTGTGCGATGTGCTGATCATTCAGGCTGTAGTAGACCTTACGCCCCTCTTTCCGATAGGCAACCAGCCTGAGAAGTCGCAGCGTCGAGAGCTGGTGACTGACAGCTGCCTGCTGCAGACCGATCGCATCGGTCAGAGCCTGCACATGCTGCTCACCCTGCAGCAGTTGAAAGAGTATCCGTAACCGTGTGGTATCACCGAAGGTCTTGAAGAAGTCCGCCAGATCACAGACCTCCTCTTCTACCGGCAGTATAGGTTCATCCATTCAGGTCGCTCCTTATATATGTTTATATGCATATATAAACATACGTACATATCTTATGTCAACAGGTTGCGTGAATCTACCGGCATATGATTCACAAGAGAATGAAAACCAGCTATGATGATCAAAAGAACACGAAGCTCTGCAGAAAAGGAGAACCTTCATATGCATACTGACACAGCAGCGATGAACACGATAGGATGGATCGGGACCGGAGTCATGGGAAGATGGATGTGCAGCCATCTGCTCAAGGCGGGATATCAGGTCGTCGTCCATAACAGAACGAAAGAGAAGGCACAGCCGCTGCTGCAGGAGGGGGCCCGATGGGTGGACTCCCCTGCTGAAGCAGCACGTCAGTCACAGATCATCTTCACCATCATCGGCTACCCGAAGGATGTACAGGAGGTCTATTTCGGTCCTGATGGCATCATCGAAGCCCTCAGTGAGGGGGCGATCACGATCGACATGACCACCACCTCCCCGTCCCTGTCAGTGAGGATCGCTCAGGCCTGTACCCACAGGGGAGCTCATGCGCTTGATGCGCCGGTCTCAGGAGGCGACGTGGGGGCCAGAGAAGCACGGCTTGCGATCATGGCAGGTGGAGAGAAGCAGGTATTCGACCAGGTCCTGCCGCTGTTCGAGCTGATGGGCAAACATATCATGTACGAGGGAGCAGCGGGTTCAGGACAGCATACCAAGATGTGCAATCAGATCACGATCGCTGGGACGATGATAGGGGTCTGTGAAGCGATGCTCTACGGGGCCCGGGCGGGACTGGATATGGAGAAGATGGTGGGGACGATCAGCAAGGGTGCAGCAGGCTGCTGGACGCTGGACAATCTGGCCCCGAGGATCATCAAGAAGGATTATGATCCGGGATTCTTCGTCGATCACTTCATCAAGGATATGGGGATCGCCCTCGAGGAGGCAGCCCGCATGGGTATCGCGCTTCCCGGACTGGCGCTGGTCCACCAGCTCTACCTTGCCGTACAGGCTTCAGGTCACGGGCTGGATGGGACACAGGCGCTCATCGGGGCGCTTGATCGCCTTTCGCAGGCACGAATCTTCTCGTGATGCCCTCCTGCCTGCGGGACCGGCGTACGATACGGTCCATCAGCATCCTGACCAGAGAGGGGAACAGCTGGTTGAGCAGATAGATCATCTTCCCCGATGAACCCGGGATGATGAGGAACCTCCCCCTGCGCAGACCGCTCATGCAGGCTGCGGCCACCTGATCGGCCTGCAGGAGCGAGGCATTCCCGGAGATCGCGAAGGTCTCGGGAGGTTTCGTCGTATTCTCCTTCTCCAGCTGCGGGGTCTGGGTATCGGGAGGACAGAGGACCGAGACACCGATACCTTCTGGCTTCAGCTCGTTACGCAGAGCCTGAGAGAATCCTATGATCCCGAACTTCGATGAGCTGTAGGCTGTGTACCCGTAGGTGCCTATGAACCCGGCCACTGATGAGACATTGACGATGTGGGAGCCGTCTCTCATGTGAGGGATGAGAGCGTGAGTCACTGCGGCAGTACCAAGCAGATTGATGGTGATCGTCTGTGTGAAGACTTCGAAGGGCAGCTGGAAGAAGTGATCAGGATGAGCCATCCCGGCACTGTTGATCAGCAGGTCGGGAGCCCCGTAGAGCCTGATGGCTTCAGCCGTACGACGGAGGACATCATCCTGTGATGCCACATCCATGGTCATGGTATGGACTCGTGCCTCATCAGCAGCGCTGCACAGCTGTGCCGCCGCTTGACTGAGCCGCTGCTGATCACGGGCGAACAGCACGACCGCACTGCCTTCAGAGAGCACCTGCTGTGCTATCGCATAGCCTATTCCGCTCGAACCGCCGGTGATATAGACCAGATCCCATGTCTTTCTCATAGTTTACGCCTTTTTTGCATATGTTTATGTATAAATATACAGAATCAAGAGCTCTTGCCAAAAGTTCTGAATTTTTATACACTATACCTACAGCTGGTGAAGGAACCAGCATACCAAAGTATATCGTATAAGCGAATGTATGAACACCGATTTTCATCAGAACCCTGTATCACCGTATCAAGCAGCCTGTGAATCATGACGGCAGAACTGTTCCCGGAACTGCCCGCTTGTATCGCAAGAACCATAAGCATATGATGCAGCCTCGTCTGATCATGATATGATTACTGAAAGAAGTCACGTTACCAGGAGACCACACCGGAACAAGCGCATTAGGAGGTATTTCTGTATATGAAAAAAGCAAAACTCTATATTGATGATCAGGAGGTGTATGAGATCCCCGTGTTGGAAGACAACATGAAGGCATATCTCTCGACATCAGGAACATTCGCAAAGATACAGGTATGATCACCTATGATCCGGGTTTCGGTAATACGGGATCCTGTCAGAGTGCCATCACCTATCTTGACGGTGAGAAAGGGATCCTCCAGTACCGGGGCTATCCCATCGAAGAGCTCGTCGAGGAGTGTGACTTCGTGGAAGTCGCCTACCTGCTGATCCACGGAGCTCTCCCCGATGCGAAGGAGCGGTACAAGTACCAGGAGCTGCTCAATCAGCACTCCATGCTCCATGTCGATATGCTCGATTTCTTCAGGAAGTATCCCGATCATACTCACCCCATGTCCATTCTCGCGGCAATGGGTGTCTCGCTCTCGGCATTCTATCCTGAGATCAACCTCGAAGAGACCCAGAAGCACAGATGGACCTTACCGTAACGCGGCTGCTGTCCAAGATGCGTACCATCGCAGCCTTCACCTACCGGAAACTCATCGGTGCAGAGTTCGTCAACCCCAGCTACCAGTACTCCTACTGTGCCAACTTCCTCAATATGATGTTCCATTCACCGGTACGGGAATACACCCCCAACCCGGTGCATGTCAGAGCACTGAACAAGCTGCTCATCCTCCATGCCGACCATGAACAGAACTGCTCTACCACTGCAGTACGGCTCATCGGCAGTTCTGAGGCGAATCTCTATGCAGCGGTATCTGCCGGTATCTGTGCCCTGTGGGGACCGAGACACGGCGGGGCGAATCAGGCAGTCATCGAGATGCTCGAACAGATACGTGATGACGGTATCACCGTCGATGAGGCGGTGAAGAAGGCCAAGGACAAGGATGATCCATTCCGCCTCATGGGATTCGGTCACAGGGTCTACAAGACCTATGACCCGAGAGCGAGGATCGCACGGAAACTCTGTGCTGAAGTCCTTGAGGATCTCGGCGAAAGTGATCAGCTGCTCGAGATAGCTATCGAACTTGAACAGCATGCACTCAGTGATGAGTACTTCATCGAACGTAATCTCTATCCCAATGTGGATTTCTATACCGGGATCATCTTCAGAGCGATGGGGATCCCCACGAACATGTTCACGGTCATGTTCGCCCTCGGCAGACTCCCCGGGTGGATCGCCCACTATCTTGAATGGAACCATGACCCCTATGAGAAGATCGGCAGACCGAGACAGCTGTACACCGGACCGACGGTACGGCATGTGATCCCGCTCGAAGAACGCTAGTCAGGGCTGTTGCCGGCTGCACGTTCAGCCGGCTGCTTCCCCATACCATCAGCTCTCTCAGCTCTTTGATTGAACAGGCCTCCATCTTCTGCAAGATGGAGGCCTGTTTGCTCATGCTCCGGGATTCAGCTATACCTCAGTCCTGAGGGGTGATCGGTCACAGAGCTTCTATGATGGACTCCATGTGTTCTGCGAAGGCGCTGCAGGATACCTGCACCGCGTCTTCCATCTGAGATGAGAAATCGATGGTCACCTGTCTGCTGTCGATAGCCTTCCGGACCCCTTCGAGTACCAGATCAGCTGCTTCGGTCCAGCCGAGATAGCGGAGCATCATCTCACCGGAGAGTACCAGTGAGAGCGGATTGGCAAGGTCCTTCCCTGCGATGTCCGGGGCTGTCCCGTGAGTCGCTTCGAAGATGGCGATACCGGTGGTATAGTTGATGTTCGCCCCGGGGGCGATACCGATCCCCCCGACTTCCGCAGCCAGTGCATCGGAGATATAATCACCATTGAGATTGAGCGTGGCAACCACGTCATAGCGTTCAGGATTGAGCAGGATGTTCTGCAGGAATGCATCGGCGATACAGTCTTTGATGACGATCTCTCTGCCGGTCTTCGGGTTGGTGAAGACCTTCTCTCCTGAGTTCTTTCCTTCTGTCGCACCGAACTCACGGACTGCCAGATCATAGCCCCATGAACGGAAGCCGCCCTCGGTGTACTTCATGATGTTCCCCTTGTGCACCAGTGTCACTGAAGAGCGATCATTCTCGATGGCATATGCGATAGCAGCACGTACCAGACGTTCTGTCCCTTCCTGCGAGACCGGTTTGATACCGATCCCCGAGCTCTCTGGGAAGCGTATGGCCGTGACTCCCATCTCCTGCTGCAGGAATGCGATGACCTGTTTCACTTCATCACTGCCTGCAGCCCACTCTATCCCGGCGTAGATATCTTCGGTGTTCTCCCGGAAGACTATCATATCGACGTTCTGCGGTGATCTCACCGGTGAGGGTACCCCTGAAAACCACTGTACCGGCCGCTGGCAGACAAACAGATCGAGTCTCTGGCGCAGGGTAACGTTCAGGGATCTCATCCCCCCGCCTACCGGTGTCATCAGCGGTCCTTTGATAGCGACCCCGTACTCCTCGATGGCATCGAAGGTCTCTTCGGGAAGCCAGATGCCTTCTCCAAAGGTCTCTACCGACTTTCCTCCGGCATAGATCTCTTTCCAGACCAGGCGTTTTTTCCCACCGTAGGCTCTCTTCACTGCAGCAGAGAGGACCTTCTGTGCTGCCGGTGTGATATCTCTTCCGATACCATCACCTTCGATGAAGGGGATGATCGGATCATCGGGCACTTGAAGGACCCCTGCTTCTCGTATGATCTTCGTTCCTTCCATCATGCCTTCTCCTGTAGTGATCGCGTATAGTTCAACAGACCACCTGAGAGCAGCAGAGCGATCTGACGTTCAGTGAAATCTGCGATGAGCGGGATGTCGATCCCCTTGGTCTCATCTCGCAGCATGACGATATGATCATGCTCTGCAGCTGTTTGTATGACTTCGCGCAGATCCGGGATGAGCAGCTTGTCATCCTGATCGATCCGGTCATAATCGGCTTTGTCTGCGAAGACAAAGGGTATGATACCGAAGTTGAACAGATTAGCCGTATGGATCCGTTCGATCGAGGTGGCTATGACGGCTTTGACGCCCAGGTACATGGGGCAGAGCGCAGCATGTTCACGGCTGGATCCCTGTCCATAGGAATCATTGGCAATGATCACATTGTGCAGACCCTGATCCCTGGAGGCTGCAGCCCGTGCAGGGAAGAGCGGATCCACCGGTTCGAAGACGAAGGTTGAGTAGACCGGTACGTTCGATCGGTATTTCAAGCGTGATCCTGCCGGCATGATATGATCGGTGGTGATCTTCTCTCCCACTTTTATCGTCGCGGTCCCGACAAGGTCACTCGGCAGCGGATCATTGACAGGAGGTTCTCCGATGTTCGGTCCTCGCAGGATCTCCACCCCGCTGCCCTCCTCGGGAGGGAATATGAACATGGAATCATCGATATCGAACGATGCAGGCATCTGCACGTTCGGGTACGCGATGTTCTTCTCATCCAGAGGATCGGTGAAGACCCCGTAGATCGCCGCAAGTGCTGCAGCTTCAGGACTGACAAGGTAGAGCTGGGCTGACGGGGTACCTGATCTTCCTTCGAAGTTCCTGTTCGAGGTCCGCAGGGAGACCGCATCGGTGCCGGGAGACATATGGTTCCCGATACAGAACCCGCAGGCACTTTCGAGGATCCGTGCACCTGCTGCGATGAGCTTGGCCAGATACCCCTCTTTGGCGAGCATGTTCAACACTTCCCGGGACCCGGGGGCTATGCCCAGACTGACATGGGGACAGACATGCTGACCGTCAAGGATCTCAGCTACGGTTCGCAGGTCGCGGTAGGAGGAGTTGGTACAGGAACCGATGAGCACCTGGTCCACCGGTTTACCGCTGAGCTCAGCGATCGATATGATGTTTCCCGGGGAGTGAGGTGCTGCGGTCAGCGGTTCGACCTGTGAGAGATCTATGGTGATCGTCTTGTCATAGACGGCATCGGCATCTGCCTGCAATTCGATCCACTGCTCTTCCCTGCCCTGGGCCTTCATGAAGGTCCGGGTCCGTTCATCACTGGGGAACAGTGATGTGGTGACCCCGCATTCGGCGCCCATATTGGTGATGGTAGCCCGATCGGGAACATCGAGTGATGCGACCCCGGGTCCGGAGTATTCGAACACGGTCCCCACATTGCCCTTCGTGCCGAACTGCTTCAGGACGGTGAGGATCACATCTTTTGCTGAGACCCAGGGTCTCAGCTCAGACTGCAGCTGGATGTTGACCACCTTCGGGGCGGTCATATAGAAGGGACCGCCGCCCATGGCCACAGCGACATCGATCCCGCCCGCACCCATGGCGAACATCCCGATACCGCCGCCGGTGGGAGTATGGGAGTCAGAACCGAGCAGGGTCTTTCCGGGGATACCGAATCGTTCGAGATGCACCTGATGACAGATACCGTTTCCCGGTCGGGAAAAGACGATCCCGTACTTCTGTGCCACCGACTGGAGGTATCGGTGGTCATCTGCATTCTCAAAGCCCACCTGAACGGTATTGTGATCTATATAACTTACGGCAAGTTCGTTCTGTGCACGTTCGATGCCCATGGCTTCGAACTGAAGATATGCCATGGTGCCGGTGGCATCCTGTGTCAGGGTCTGATCGATTCGAACAGCGATCTGGCTGCCTGCTTTCAGTTCGCCTTCGATCAGATGCTCCTGCAGGATCTTCTGCGCAATACTCTTTCCCATAAGTCCTTCCTTTTATCGTGTCTTCACAGGAGATTCCTGTGAAGACCGTTCACTGTGCTTCCTGATACTGATACATGTATACCATGATTATGCAATAATAAGCCATTTTCTGTATATTTATCAAGTCTATATGCGGTTTGCACGAGCGCTTAGCCGGTTGTACCGCAAAAAGAGCAGCTGCAGGAACAGGATCAGCAGTGATACTGCGATACTCACTCCCATGACAGCGGCAAAGGATCCATACTGATAGATACTCCCTCCGAGTGATGATCCCAGGATCACCCCGGCGGTCAGCACGGCTTCATGGATCGCCATACGGGATTCACGGTCGACACTGCCTGCAGCACCGTGAAAGATACTGTTGGTATACAGTGCTGCGAAGGCGACACCGAAGAGCATGAAGAACAGGGACAAGGTGATGAACGTGGTAGAGAACAGACCTGCCAGACAGGCACCGGCAAGGAAGATCTGTGCGAAGAGCATGAGCTTCCGGTTGTACTGCCACAGGGAGCTTCTTCCCATCAGCACGAAGAACCCGGCTGTCACCAGCCCCCTGATGAGCAGGAGCATCCCGATGGTACTTTCACGCAGCAGCAGCTCTGCACGGGCATAGAGGGGAAAGACATTCATCGTGACCCCGAAGATGACATAGGCTGAGAACAGACCAAGCCAGGTGATATAGCGAAGGCTGGTGCTGCTGTCCTGCAGCCCGTGAGTTTGGTATGGGCTTGACTCGATACGGTGGCTTTGATCTCTGGAACCGCTGCGGTAGCAATCACGATGCCGAGGAAGATCACTCCCATCAGGGCACCGGAGACCAGCACCGCAAGCGCTGCATGGTATTCAGTGAGGACTCCTGCAAGGTAGGGAGCGAACCCGATGCCGAGACTCCAGGAGAGGTTGAACCAGGAGATCCTTCTCGAGAGTTCTCCCCCCTCCATGCCACGGGTGAGCCAGCCCATGATGGGCGGCCAGTAGAGCGACATGAACAGGCCGTAGGCCATGTAGCTGAGAAAGGCAATCCACGGCTGTGGTGCGAAGAGGATCAGGATACTGGTGATCATCATCCCTGAGGAGGCGATCTCCACGGCATGTCTGGGCTTCAGCCGGGATACGGCCTTCTTCAGGAACAAGCAGCCGAGAAAATAGGTGAGCGTAGCCGAAGAGGCAAAGAGCCCTATGGCCTGAGGACCCAGCTGGAAGGTATCTCTCATGAAGAAGACCAGTCCCAGCGTCAGCATCCCTATGGACATCTGCCCGATCAGGGCAGCACTGAGCAGGACGACTGCCTGTATATCTCTTTTTAATTTCATGATTCTGTTATAATCGTTTACATGATAAATGACAATCATATATACTAGAGCTATGGAATCAATACTTGGCAATAAACCGCTGGTATCGGCCTTCACGGCAATGGTACTCGCTCAACTCCTGAAGATCATCTTCAACCTCTTTCTCGAGGGAAAAGTCGTGGTGGAACGTGCTACGAGTACCGGGGGGATGCCCTCCTCCCATGCAGCGACGGTAACAGCCCTCGCAACGAGTGTAGCCATCGTCCACGGGACAGCATCCACCTATTTCGCCATATCCTTCGTTCTGGCCGGGATCGTCATCTTCGATGCGGTCGGTGTGAGAAGAGCCGCCGGAAGGCACGCTGAAGTACTCAACGAATGGAGCACCATCTTATCAGAGATCTATGAGCACGGAGTGAAGCCCGCGAACCTCAAGACACTCCTGGGACATACCTTCCCTCAGGTCATCGCCGGGACTGCCCTCGGGATCTTCCTCGGCACGCTCATGACCCTCTACATCTGATACGCTCCACCTCAGAGCATGAACGGCATCTGACCATTCCTACATCGATGTCATTTGTTATGTATATTTATTCATTTCTATTGACTCCTTACCGTATATTTATGTAATATTCAACGTATTACATCATATACCCTGTTTTTTCAACAATAAATCACGTAAATGTCTATGAATAAGATAAATAGGACCGAGGATTTTACTAATAACTGTATACAGTCCTCAGCTTTTCTTCTTCATTGCACCGAATAACTTCTTCAACTCATCCGGAGTCCTGACCTGCTGACCGAAATCAATACCGATCTTCTTGCCAATATGAGCCAATATCCCCATGGGGTCCTCATAGTCAAACAGGAACCATCCCTGCGGGAGGCGGGTTCCCCAGGAATTCGACAGTTCATTGGTC
>LQAE01000234.1_pt1 | contig 16716 bp, 14 predicted proteins | sample 1535771 | NCBI WGS metagenome assembly LQAE01 (sample SAMN04331582, study PRJNA305678) | bioreactor metagenome | isolation source: bioreactor_1 inoculated with Wadden Sea sediment 1st replicate of a... | place: Germany:Bremen
TCGGTCATCTCTTTGGGATTTTCAAGTGCGTAATACCACCCTTTAATGCTCGCCCTTCGAAAACGTTCAACCAGTTCAGGGTCATCACTTGCTAACTCTAAAGAAGTAAAAAGTGTATCGCCATAAAAATCAATGCCGTATTCTGCGGGCTCAATAACCTTTAATGCTGTATTCTCTTTTAAAGCAGTATATGAGACTTGACCAAGAAACTGAGGCACAACGTCATAACTGCCATTCTTTAAGTCTTCAAGGGTAAAGTCCTCTGTTTTATCAGAAGTACGATGAACAGTCGATGAAATGCCTTCACTTGCAAATAATGCTTGAAGTTCAAGGTCCATCAAGTCCCCTGGCCGTCTTGCAATATTCATTTGAGACAAGTCGTACACTGTGTTCCCACGGTTACTTAGCAACGTGCAATACTCTACTGCACTTCGTTGAAATATGGATGCTACAAGGGAAAACTCTGTTCCAGTGTCCTGAGCAATTAATATGTTAGCTGCACCAACACCAAAGTCAGCACGTCCTTCTCCGATTTCTGTAGGCACGTCAAGTATCTCTCCATCTTTAAATGCAGAGCGTATTTCGACACTTAGCCCCTCTTCTTCATAGTATCCTAACCACTTAGCTGCATAGTACCCCGCAAACTGAAATTGATGATCCCATCTAAGCTGTAATACAACATTTGTTTTTTCCGAAGTGTTAGATAAGGCAAAGCTGGGCTGAATATTAGTAAAGAGACACAGTATAACCATTAAAGCACATACTAATTGATAAAACCGATTCGATGGAGCCATGTATTCTCCTTTGTTTAATCACAGTATTCGATTACCTGTCTAAATTTGCTCGTATTTTAACACAATTGCCTCGGTTAAACAATGTAGGGAATTACTAGAATTAAATGGACGACAATAAAAAAAACACCCCCAGCTCAAAGAACTGAGGGTCATTTTAGATAAAATTATGCAGACTTTTGAACAGAAGCTGTTTCTTCTTCAACATATTCTTCTTTTAGAACTATATTCAAGAATAGAGCAGTAATGGTACCAGCACTGATCCCTGATGAGAATAGACTCTTAACTGCTTCTGGTAAATGAGATAAGATTTCTGGTCTGAAAGTTACGCCTAATCCCATTCCAACAGAGATAGCAAGAATTAGTAGATTTCTATTGTTTAAAGGTACATTAAGGATTGTCTTAGCACCCGCTGCGAATACCATACCAAACATGATAATTCCAGCCCCGCCTAGTACAGGGTTAGGCATAATAGCCACTAAAGCACCAAACTTCGGGAAGATGCCCATAATGATCAGGATGACACCTGAAATTATAACTACAAATCTACTAGCAACCTTAGTTAATGGAATAAGACCAACGTTTTGACTGAATGATGTATTTGGACCAGCATTAAAGAAACCAGCAATAAAACTACCTACACCATCTGCAAGAACTCCAGCTTGGACCTCGTCCATAGTTAATTCTTTGTCTGAAGCTTCACCAATTGCCATCAGGCACCCAACTGTTTCTATTGTCGTAACCATGTATGCTGTAACGAATGGAATAACCGCGGCCAAACTAAATGTTATACCATACTTAAAAGGCGTTGGTATTGCAACCAGACCCGCTTCAGCAATAGGTGTAAAGTCAAGCATACCCAGTGGATAACAAATAACATAACCAAATATAAGCCCGATAATAACTGCCGCCGAACTTAGAATACCCTTGCCATAACGGTTTAAGAATGTAATCACAAGCATTACTGCAACTGCAACTGAAACGTTCTGTAGACTACCATAGTCCGCAGCGCCATACCCGCCTGCAGCCCAGTCCATAGAAACAGGTAAAAGTGTTAAACCAATTAACATAACAACTGTACCTGTAACAATTGGTGGGAAGAATTTTTGTAAAGGCTTTAAAAAACGACTAAGTATAATTTCAATAAATGAACCTAATATTGTTGCCCCAAAGATTCCGGGCAGTCCGAATGCAAAACCAACTGCAATGGAAGGACCAACAAATGTGAAGTCCGTTCCCATAACACATGCAACACGTGCACCAACTGGACCAATTCCGCGTGATTGAATAAATGTTGCTATACCTGCTGCAAATAGTGCACAACTTACAAGGTAAGCCATATCTGTTACTGGTAATCCAAGTACTCCGCCTATTACAAGCGGTACTGCAACAATTCCCCCGAACGCTGCCATAATATGTTGAAATGCTAATAAAATAGATGTGCCTATAGGTGGCTTGTCATCAATTTTATATAAAATGTCTGCGCCGTCTTTAACAACTTGATTCATAAAACGTCTCCCCCTTGGTTATTAACTGAGTAAAATGACCATTTCGGTTGTTTAAAAGTGCTCAGTACTAAGCTCTCCCCCTTTTTAAGAAAATAAAAAAGACCGACAAGCAAGGGAAACACCCCTTGATTGTCGGCCATATGAAGCTTGAGAATAATTCATCTTCACAATTGCCTACAGTGGTTAAATAGTCTTTAGTTTAGTTTTAGAAAATTACGAACTTATGAAATCGTCAGTTTGGCGAGCCATAGCTTCCATACTGCTTATAGACCTCGTCAGTCAATAATTAATATAACCCTATCATATTTTAAATTTTCTGACTATTATTAAAAGTATCTAAAAAGTTAGTAGGCTTTCAATTTACTTAGAATGTATTTACCACGATTGAGTGGATCAACATAGTTTTTCTTTCGCTCCTTAAAAACACCCTCAGGGGTTTCCATATACCTATCAAAAATTTGGCTATACATCCCCATGCCACTTGTAATATCGACAAACTTCTTGTCATATGAGTAACTTGTTTCTACTGGAATTCTTCCAGTAATCATTACTTTTTCATTTTCTTCCACAGTGTCTAAGTCAAAAGCTTTCATACTCAGAAGGTCAGAAATAATCTTTCCGTAATGCTCACGTTCAATTTTCATTGTAAACTTGTTGACTGGCCAAAGTAGTTTTGTGTCAGCAATATTCAGTGCCTCCATGAAAACAATGGGCGTTAGGTCACGATAAGCGGAAGGGGTACTGTCTACACTATTAAAGGCCCCTTCAGTTATGGTTATTCTTGCATTTGTAATTTCCCAGCCTTTAAGTCCTTCTCTAATTGCACGGTGAATGCCATCATGAATTCCATTTTGGAAGACCTGAGGCAAGTGACCTGTCGATACTTCCGAGTCAATAACTATACCTTCGTCATTTGGTTCCACACGAATTCCAACAGTCGCTCTGAAAGGATGCTCTTCCGTATAAATATAGAGCGCAAACGTGCCCATACCAATCGGCATTTCTTTATAAATAATCACAGGGTCGCTAAATGTCACATCTACACTATGTTTTTCTTTAATAATCGACTGTATGATTTCCATTTGAATTTCACCAAATAGACTTAAATAAAGATCTTTTGAATGAGCTTCTATATCATAATCTAAAAACGGATCACTCTCCGCTAAAGAGTCAATAATTTCAGCCAGTTCTCTTTTATTGTCTGCACTGATTTTTGTTCGAAGTGTTGGTGTTCCTAACGATATTTTTTTATAATCCTTAGGATTCCCAATGACATCTCCCACCCGCAGTTTATCTGGTCCCATAAGAACAACGATGTCATTACCACACGCTTCTTTTACAAATTCTAGTTTTCCATTTACCATCTGTTTTATAAAGGATATTTTTTCGTCGTTCAGAACCTCTCGACTTCTAATACTGCCCTGATAGAGCCTTATATATATTTCTCTTTTTCCTTGAGGGTTTCTAACGATTTTGAAAACAACGCCTTCAAGTGGTCCCTCAGATACTGGGGCCAGTTTAGGTAGTAACTTATAAATAACATCAAGAAGTTCCTTGATCCCAGTATTGTTAAGTGCACTACCATAACACACTGGGAAAATAGTTTGAGACTGTGTTCGTGTTCTTATGCTATTTTCTATATCTTGTTTACTAATTTCTTCGTCATTCAAATAACGTTCTAAAAGGTTATCATCATACATTGTTATATCATCAATAATTGATTTTAAATCAAATAAACCACCAATATGAATCTGATTCTCTTTCTTTTCCACACTCTGAATTTCAACGATGTTACCACAAAGGTCAGCTTTTATACTTTCTAAAAGCTCATTCTTATTCACACCACTTCTATCCATTTTGTTGATAAAGAAAATAATTGGCTTACCAAGCTTTTTCAGAGATTCAAACAATAAAATTGTATGTGACTGAACGCCTTCTTTTGCTGATATAACAAGTACTGCGCCATCTAATACACTCATGGCCCTTTCCACCTCGGCAACAAATTCGACATGACCAGGTGTATCTATTAAGTTTATTTTTACATCGTTATAGTTAAACGATACAGGTGTAGACTGAATTGATATTCCACGTTTCTTTTCAAGATCCATGGTATCTGTTACTGTGTCACCTGAATCTACCTTGCCTATTTTTCGGATTGCACCCGCCTCATATAACAGATTTTCTGTTACTGTCGTTTTACCAGCATCAACATGTGCAAATATCCCTATATTCATAATCTTTTTTGTCAAATTCTACCTCACTTAAGTTCGTTTGTTTTTCCACCAATCCCGAATTAAGTTTGTTCATTAACATACCATCACGCTCCTTAAGTGAGTTCTTATTGTAAAGTACACATTAAATATATTATATCATTAAAATTTGTATAACGTCAATTTGCTGTTTTCTTTTATTAAACATACGTCTTTCTAAATTCATACAAAAAAAGCCGAGCAAAAATGCTCGACTTTCATTTGTTCAACTATTAATTTTACTATTACAACTTTTAATATAATAAATTTTGTTATGCCTTCTGATCAACCATATTCATTAAGTGCTCAACTAAAAGTGAGCTTTTTACTGAAAGGGCTGTCTGAACGCCAAGTATTTTTAAGAAATCCAGTTTATTGTCATCTACTGAATCTGCACGATTCCAGTAACCAACCAGATAACCATTAAACTCATTTATCAGTTCCAGTCTTTGAATAAACAGGCATCCTTCATTTAGATCAGCGTGAGTCTCTTTACTTAAATCCTCATAACAAACAAACTCATCAATATCCATCTTATCAACTAGATCAAACGTTATACTAGTTCCATTAATTTTACATGTGTTGTCATGGTTACTAATAAGTACAACAGCCTGGTTAACACCAACTGTAGCTTTCATAGCATCTTCAACAATTGGTAAAAGTTTTGAAATCTCTAAGTTTTTATTCATATACTTATTCACATCAAATAGTGTACTATACATACTTATAGTGCGATTCAGTTCTTGAACCTCTTGATTTTTGTCAGCAACATATGAGGAAATCTCCATCATAAAATTCATTGTGTCTTCTATACGTTTACCTATAGACATATACAATCCCCCTTGTATCTTTCAAATCCCGAAGAATTACTTTTTCAGTTAATAGTACCCATACTTGATTCAATTCAACATATAGACCCATGAATCCTCTTTTGAATTTACCCGATATTGTTATAAGTTCACTATTTAATTGAATAGAACTACAGATTTTGAATTGATTTGATTGACTCGTAAATATCTCTTCTGAATCGGCTCATAGGGTAATTGTGTTCATTGCTACTGTCTACAATTCCAAATATCCGTTTAAGATATCTTTCTTTCTCAGTTTCATCTAACTCAATAGACTCACTTCCAAGTTCCTCTGAATGTTTTTTAAACATATCGGATATAGAATCTACAAATGTTTTATTATACTCCTGAGCCGTATCTACCATATCTTGAACTACTTGCTTATGCTCACTGTATACATCATTTAGCTTAAAATACTCAACTGACTTCACCATATACTTGCACCCATTAGAATCTGTTGTAACCCCCCATACATCATTGTCTAGATATGTTCTGTCTTCTTCAGAATTGTAGCAAACTCCACTTATTTTAAACTTAACTTCCGATTTATCGAAATATGGGTGGTGGTGCATAGTATTATGATCGGGTTTATTTCCCTTTAAACTATTGCAAATACTACAACTTGGAATCAAGTTATAAAACGAAAGGGCTAACATTGGATATTTTGATTTTGGCAAGTAATGATCCAGTTCTGGTCTAATAACATAGTCGGTTGTTTCCTCAGCAATTTGAACACTATTAACATTTTGATTAGTACTAGTTGTATCAGTGTCCTTTTTTGTGATAACCGTTAATGTATATGACCTATTACAGTACGGACAAACTGAAACACCTAATTTCTCAGACAATTTGTATGCCCAATATCCCTTTTTTTCTTTTATAAATGCGTCGTAGTTAAATACTTTTTTTAAAACATCATCAATAAAACTCTGATCAAGTCCACTGAAACTATAAGTATGCACATCAATAAGTTCGAGCAATTTACTGCGGTCACCACTAATAATATCGGTGAGATCTTTTTCAATGCTCTCGAGCATTCGATAAAAATCATCTGCATAGTCAAAATACTCTTGTTTTATGCATTGGACGTTTGTTGTTATGGTAGAATTCTTTGGGCTCAAATATTGTATAGTTTGCTTATTACCATCCAGATTTATAAAAGGTGATTGATTCGGTCTACATGATTTTAATACATTAAACACTCTCTTAAATCTTGTTACTTGCCGCTTAACAGTTTCAGTCATTTCACTAATATGCTGTTTCTTCGCAGCTTCAATTTTTGAACTCGGGAGATTAATCATTAACTCGCTCCTTCTGATTCGTCAAGTTCTTCTAACGTCTTGTTAAGAGCCTCAATTTTTTCCTTTAATCAACCTCATCTTGTTTGATTTAGACGTCTTTTTTTTCATACATAGATTCGAGTTTAAATCTAATAAGTGGTTCACCAATCATTTTTATAGATCTATATAGTTTCCCATCTTCATCAAAAACTAGATCACTATTTAACTGCTTTATAACTTCAGATATATGTTCTTCTGCAATACTGCCTATTGTTCCAGAGTCCATAAAGAATGATGATTTAAGTATGTCGTGAATATTTTGTGCAAAAGTTTGCTCCAATATATTTTCACATTTAAGCGTAATACTGTGCTCAATTGGAATGTCTGACATTATAAACGGTGAATTTGATGTAACTAATAAGTGGATTGTTTTAACAACTTCATGATCTTTAAAAGCATAGTTTAAGAGTTTTCTGATATCGTTTATAAAACTTCTCTGCCATTCTGGGTGGAAGAACATATCACCTTCGTCTAACAATATTAAAAGATTTTCGTTAAGTTGCTCTGGCGAACTAATAATTCTATGATTGCTTTCTTTATTAAGCAGATAACGTGACGCTCTACTTAATGCTTTAGTCATTTTTACTACGGATTTACATCCACTTTCATAAAATAGTTTTGAAAATAGAGTCATTTTTGCATACTGTCCAGATGAATATCCCAATAAGTCTATTATGCAAATTTTGTCAAAACCTTGATCTTCTTTTATAATGAAATCATATAAGTCTTCCAATTGCTCATAAGATTCAATTGAAATCCTACATTCAAAATCGTAAAGTTCCTCACTATGAACATATTTACCAGTCTTAGAATTGTTTATTTTTCCAAAAGGCGAAGCCATTTTAATATTTATTTTACTATGGAACACTTCACTCAAATCTTCTACTACAGAATTAATATACTCTTCTTCATTTTGAGATGATCCACTTATTTTCTCTCTGTTTCTCTTAATTTCTATTCTAAGTACAACTTCATGCGGAAGTGGGAGTTTTTCCTTAACTATGTTATTTACAATTTGCGCCTCTTTATATAGTGCCAATTTTTTATAGTTTTCGAGATTAACAAGCTGTTTTCGAATCCCTTCACGAATGTATATATCTGTCACTCTCTCAAGGCTTTCATACTGCTCCCCTATAGATATGTCTATAAGGTTTCTTCTACTCTCTTGGTCTTTTTCCGAACTATAGTAGTTTGAGAACTCATTATGGCTTGTAAAACTAATTATGTTGGTACTTGATAGTATATTTGTCCTTGAATTATTTTCAGCTGAATCAAATGGCAATATCTTATGATTTCTCATTATGCTAACATCAAAATTACCATTTCCTAACTCTCTACTATGTTGAATCACTAACTCATTTCCAAATTCATATATAATGAAAAACTTTCCAAAATCTTCCGAATCGCTTTGATAGTTAAAGTGGTGATTAATCGCATCAAGCAAAGTGGTTTTCCCTGATCCATTTTTTCCTATAATGGCATTGGTCATTTTTACTTTCTCATCTTGACTTTTGTAGACTATTGATTCAAGTTCATTTGGGTTTTCGGTGACTATCCATTTCCCATCAGCATGCTCAATAGTGTACTGATCTGAAAAATTAAGTGATTGATCCTTTAGTATCTTATGCTTCTCAAACCAAAAGTAAACAAGTTTTCTATGCTCGGAAATTTCAAGTTCTTCATCGTCAAGTTTCTGCCTCAACACATCGAGTAAATACTTATATATCTTTTTGAAACTACGAGGATTAAAACTGTGAACCTCCTCCTTCTCATCAATTATCTCAAACATATTTTGATTCATTGTCAAAGTGAAGAGTTTTGTATTATTCAAATATGCCCCTCGGCTACAACTACCGCTATCATAACTTGATATTGAAAACTTAAATTCCTCATCACTTGTGGTTGCCACAATATAGTACTCCGAATTCACTATTTTTTTTGAATCCTCATAGATTTCAACACCTTTTTCTTCTGATGTTACTGAGTAGATAGCCCTTTTAAATGCATTATCAAAAATTGGAGTGTTAATACAAATTAGCTTAATTTCATTTTTCTTGTCTTGGGAAAGACTAGCTGCCTCAATAACACTTATTGCCTGTGTGACCTTAATCTCTATATTATAATTGTCATTCAAATTCAGTTTCGTTAATACCTCTTGTACAAAATCAGATTCATCTACTAGACCAAATACAGATTCTATCGTTTGAATTCCTCTGTAATCATAGCCTCTATTGCCCGATTCCCCTGCGTAGGACACAGAAAGCACAAGCTTTTCAAACTCTGAATTGGTAATCTTTCTTCCTGTAATATAACTAACGGTCATCATATCAACTATACAATTTGAATAATCCTCGAAGTTCTTGAACGATTCAATCTTATAATTTGACTCAAGTAAGTTGTATAAACTAGCTTTACCTGCATCATCTAGGCAAAACTTAATTGCGTCTAAATCATATTTAAGAGCATTGATATCATCATATGTTTCATCATGAATCTTCCAATATATTGTCTGTACAATAAATGATTTGTAGGCAACGAAATAGTACAAATTGTCTCTCTCTGCTGTATCTAGCGAGATGAGATACTCACTAAGATATGTCTTAAAATATAATCTAAAATCATTATTCTCATGTATCGTTATAAATAATAGATCATAAACTTTTACTAGATCTGCCCTAACATGAAATAGCTCACTACTTACAGTCTGATCATGAATCCTATTAAAAATAGAAATAATCTTACTATAATCAGGATTTTCTTCAATACCTTCTAACATTTGAGTTAACTCATCTATTGAAGTCGTTATATTGTCATACCATTTTTTAAAATTATCCATGTCCTTCACCCCTTGGAATATTATGTAACGTTACTATACAACTTTATCCGATTTATATACTATCTGTAAAGCATCATATAAAAAACCGATTCAAAACTGAATCGGTTCATCATACTCTATGCTAATATGTTCTTCTTAGTTGTGTATAGCTCTTTCACATACCCCATAGTAAAAGTAAATATAAACAGGCTAATTATTGTGCCTTCTCGTACGTACAAAGGTAGGGTGTAGACTATTGATACTGCAATGGATAACACTATCGAGACAATATCAATGGAATACCTTAATTTGGTGAATGAATGTCTTGTCTTCTTCTCAAGTTCTACACACACACTTTCGATTGGGAAAGTTATTGTATTGTAGTTAATGATCATTCCTATAGATAAACCACCTATAAAAGTCCCGACTGCCACTGTAATAAGTCTTAAAGCATAATGCTCTATAGTTAGACTTCCGAATATATCATATGTGAACAGGTTAATCACTGAGCCAAAGAGCACTACTGAAAAAATCTGAATTGCATACTTTTTCTTGTGTTTCATTCCTGTCATGTACATATACATTGCTAAAAAAATCATATTTATTATCATTGTTATAGTGCCCACTTTTATATCAAAGGCATTAGAAAATGCTAAGTTCATGGAGTTAAAGCTACTCACTCCCACACTGGCCTTTATCGTTAGGCTTATGCCTAGTGCTGAAAGCACATAGAATAAATAAGATTTGACTACTTTGCTTGCTTGAATCATAATTACACAACCTCTCAACTGGAGTTATTCAGGTGGTGATCGAATACCTCTATAATACTTTCTATTTAAGATGCGGCGCGCCTTGTTAATTTCATTATATAAGGGATATAATAAAGAAAGTATGAGATATCTCACACTCAGGAGGTTTGTTTTGAAAAATTATTCATTAAAAGAAGCGCAAAACTATCTAGGATTTGATCCTAGCCCTCATTTGAGCTTATTCAAGTCTGTACTTGACCATGTCATTGTCAACGAATTTGAAAACAAAGATCATATAGTGCAGGCAGAAGTTCCAATTTCAAGGCTTTATCTCCTTGTAGAAGGCAAAGCGAAAATCTCTATGCTTCATGAAGACGGGCATAGCTCTATTGTTTATTTTGTTAAACCAAATGAAATGATTGGAGAGCTTACACTAATTGGAATTGAAGATCGGCCTAAAGATGTTATCTCTATCGGAACTTGTATATGTCTTTCTGTTCCCATGGAAGTCGCTGAATCGTCCCTTCTTAACGACAAAGATTTCATGTTATTAATGAGCCGATTCATCGGTACAAAACTTTTAGACAGAACATGGTTTAACGCCAAACAGCAACACTACGAACTAAAACATAGGCTCGCTGCTTATATTCTAAAGTGTGAATGTGATGGACTTTTTAATGAAAAACATACTGAAACTGCAGAATATTTGGCTGTGAGTTACAGACACTTGCTTCATACCATTCAAAGTTTCAAAGAAGACAACATTCTTACAAAAAACAAAAAAGGCTATACCTTTGACAGGTATGCCCTCGAAGAATTGGCTAGTGTTTTAGAATAGTCTGTTTATGTGGTTCATTCGCAACACTTTTAGTTGTACAAAAATACCGACTCCATATTAAATATGAGTCGGTATTATCTATTATTAAATTACACCAAGCTTGTCTTTAGCGTCATCCAGTCTTTTCTCAAATACTTTATAAAAATCTATGCTTTCTTCCAGCGCATAGTTGAAAAAGGTGTCTTGGATATACTTATTGATTTCACTTAACGCCTGTTCATCTCGAACGAACTTTAAACGAAACTTGAGCGCTTTTATAAAATTATGCCAGGACAGTATGAATACCTTGTTTTCTTTGTAGTTCTCTATTCCAATCCACTTCTTTACTTTAACTTTCCCGAGTTTTGATTTCGTACAGGCACCCACTTGAAGAAAGTATTTGAAGTCGTCCTCCATGTAAACTCTGCCCAGAGGAAACAGCCTACATATATTGGGGCGGTGATTATGAATGGAACAGCGTCCTTCAGGGTTTAAAAAACTACAGCTGTCTTTCTCTCCTTGCATTTTCAAGTGTGGCAGCATAATTTTTTTATGGTTATGCAGTTCTAGTTTTACACCTAATAATTCATCAAACGTCTTATTTAAATGTTTAGTTATTTCAAATACATCAAAGGGGGTCAGCTCTACAAGGTCACCCACACCTTCACAACAGGCACTACATTTATCACACCCACCAGCATCTGCTTTTACCATATCTTTTATATCATAGATTTTTCCGTCTGAAATGCCTTCTAGTGATTCTAATGTTCTCATATATAATCCTTTACTTTCATATTATTCTCTAAAGTCATAATATCAGATTTTTCACTTCAAAACACCATGTTTGATCGAGAGACAAATTAACAAAAAGGAATATAACTTAAATAATGCTAAAAGCGTGACACCTTATACGTCAGTTCAGGTGACACGCTCCTATTATCATTTAATTAATTGTTCTAACAGACAGTACGTAATTATATACATATCTTACATCCCCTTGTGGACCAAAGTAATCCGGGTAATCTGAAGTGTCACCCGACTTTGGATCACTTCTTACAGCGCCGCACCCGTGGACATCTAACAAACTTCCATGCATTTCACCTTGGGCTTCACCAAATGCTACATAAGAGGCACTATCCGAAGTGTTATTTCCATCCTGATGTGTTGTCCCTGTCCAGTAGAATCCATAATTGGATTCCCCATCTGGATCTTTTATTTCTGACAATACAAACATGTTATCAATTGCTGGGGTGCCAGTTGTTTGAACACTTTTAGAATAATCCACTAGACTCTGGAGTTCTTTAACATTTGGGAGTCTCCAGTCATCATAACCAGCTAGTTCTAGATCTTCTGAATACGCAAGCGCCTCTTCCCAGTCACGTGTTTGACCATCATCAGCCATTTGCCACATAAGACCTGTTGCAAGGTCACTAATTGTACCGTCTCCATTATCAACATATACATTTTGACCATAAGACTCATTCCCGCGTACTAGTCTAAAATATGCTGTATTTTCATCACGTGTTCTAGGATTTACAGCTCCATACCCTTTGATTCGGCCATCAACGAAATTTACACCAAAAACTGTGTCGTCAGCCTTCATTGTTTTGCCAACATATTCTGTGCTGGACCATACTTGAGCATCTATTTCACGCTCTCCTATACTTGTATCTCCAATTGGTTGATCAAAATAATCTGTGTCAATATATAGTTCTTTAGCCACTTCTCCACCCGACTTGCCTGTAAATAAAATTAAGGAGAAAAGTTCTTTTATTGTCGGCATGCGCCAATCGTCATAACCACCAATATTGCTGCTATTGGCGTACTCAATAGCCTCATCAAATGTCATTTTTGAATCCATAGTTTGTTGCCACATTAGTCCAGTTACATTGTCTGTTACTGTGCCATCACCATTATCGGTATAGCTTGGTTGATACCCATCATAGTTTGCATCTTGACCAAAGAAAGCATCACCTTCAGAAATACCACTCGAAGTGGTTTTATCGGTGTGCAGTTTTGTAACACCTGTGTCTACTATTTTGTATGTTAGTGCCTCTCCACTTACTATTTCACTTTCGACTTCGGTTTCGACTTTGGCTTCTTTAGACAATTCACCCGAATAAATCATTACTGATCTTGTGTCCGCGTTCCACTCAACCACTGCCCCTGTGTTTTCTGCAACAAACCGAAGTGGCACCATTGTTCTACCACTCGTAATATAAGCAGCTGCGTCAATAGTTACAGAGTTTCCATTCACTTTTGTCTGGCTAGATCCAATAATAAGTGAAATGCCTAAACCTTCTTTTTCAGCAGTCACCTTCTGAAGGTCTGCGTCCCAATTTATTTTCATATTCAGTGCTTTAAATATTGTACTTACTGGCACCATGGTTCTGCCATTTACGATTTCTGGATTGGTATCAAACTCCAACTGCTCACCATCGAAATAGACTTTAATGTCCTCTACGGTTTCTAAAGCAAAACTCCCAGACAAAGTCCCCAAAACAAGGGTAATTATTAAAAATAGAAATTGTTGTTTGTGATTTTCTTTTCATCATCTTGCTCCCTTCCTCTTGTTGTATACCACTTTAGAGTATAGATATGTGAGGAATGTGAGAAGTTTGTGGAAATTCCTCTTGCTATTATGCAACGATCGTTGTATAATGTTTTCGAGGTGATCCTATGGCAAGACCCATTGAGTACAACAAAGAGGAAGTTTTAACAAATGCCATGAAGGTATTTTGGCATAAAGGCTATGAATCTACTTCAATGAAAGATCTTGTTGAAGCCACTGGTATGACAACTCGAAGTATGTACAATATTTTTGGTTCAAAGAACGGACTCTTTAAAGCGTGTCTTGAATGGTATCATAACATTGGATCAAAACTCCGTATTGAAAAACTTAATAATGAGGATGGATTAGCTGCTATTCGACATTTTATTGAGTATATTGTTGAAAATGGATCAGATAATGGCTGTTTATACGTCAATACAGTTTCTGATCGCAATAATATTGACAATGAAAGCCTTAACATTGTTGATGACTACTTCGAGAATCTTGAAAACTCATTTGAGTCAAAACTACTTTACGCCAAGGAACACGAAGGATTTATAGGCGACCCAAAATTACGGGCAAAACAGTTGGTGCTACTCCTTCAAGGACTCTCGGTACATTCAAAGAAAGACAGAAATAGCAATGTTCAAATGATTGAAGACTTTCTATCACTTATGAATATTTAAATCAAATAAATGAGACTTTACAGTTCTCATTTATTATTTTAACCATTGTGCAACAATCATTGCATAACAAGCTGTAACCGTGCAACTTCTCTTTTAGAAGAGATTCACTATAAAAAAAGGCTAAATAAAACAAGGAGACGACTATGAAACTTAATCAAAAACTTGAACAACTTAAAAACGAAAATCTAAAACACATTCCTGCCGATATAGCGGAAGTCATTCTTAAGGATGTGGAAATTCAAGTTAAAAAGGGCATTACAAAAAATGCTCTTAAAACAGGTGATAAAATCCCAGACTTTGAACTACGAAACGCTGTAGGTGAACTGGTTCATTCTACTGATCTTCTTGAAAATGGTCCACTTATTCTCAGCTTTTACCGTGGTGCGTGGTGCCCATACTGTAATGTTGAGTTAAGCTCCTACCAAGAAGCTCACCCTGATATTAAAGCGGAAGGTGCACAGCTTGTAGCAATTTCACCAGAACTGCCTGATACATCTATGTCTCTTGTTGACAAACACTCTCTTGATTTTGAAATCTTGAGTGACCTCAACAACACTATTGCAAAGCAATTTGGCATTGTATTTCAACTGTCAGATGAACTAAATGCAACATATAAAAAAATGGGGTTAGATCTTGAAACAAGCCAAGGTAATGCTAACTATGAACTACCGTTTGCCGCAACATACGTCATTAATAGCGACGGTACAGTTCTTGAAGCCGCAGTTAACTACGACTATACTGTACGTCTTGATCCACAAGACGCAATTGAAGTGATTCGCACTTGTGCTTACTAAACTATAATAGAGTTTAGCTGTAGAAAAATAACTTACACTCAAAAAGATCGACTCAAATAAGTCGATCTTTTTGAGTGATTATATTTTTTACACATATTTCTATGATAGAAATATTATTCTTATCAAAAGTTATATTAGTCCTTGAATTTCTCAATAATTCCTGAGGAAAACCTTCTGGCATGATTTAAATCATCCTCATTCGGTCTACCTTTATTCATGCCTCCGAAAAACTTCAAAAAACTATTTGTGTTAAATCCTTTACAGCTGAATTCGTCCAAAATTTTGAACCCCTTTGAGTTTAAGCTCTCCCTAAGAGCTTCGTGATCTTTTCTAACTTTGTTTTCTCCTTGTATGGCACTTGTTGAGAATATGAAAGACTTCTTGTTTTCAAACTTTGGCAGTTTTTCAGCAAGTTCAAGAAGGGGCTTGTAGTGTTTTGCACTGTCTATACCTGCTCCAAACCCAATTAAGTCATACTGTTTAAGTTCACCAACATTCACCTGGCCTGGTGTTACAACTTCTGCATCTAAAACATCTGCCATTACTTGCGCAACTTTTGCTGTATTATTGTGATGATAAGAATACACAATTACCAAAGTTTTCATTTTCAAAGCCTCTCCTTTCATACTTGTAGCAGATAGCTACTTGTCAAAACTGAACATCAATTCCCGACGTTCTCCAATTAGTTCAAATCCACACTTAGAATACATGTCCCTTGCTGTATCGTTGTGGTCTGTTACTAAATACGCTTCATCAACACTTTCTTTTTCACATATCTGCAGTAGCTTTCTTAGAACATGCGAACCAAATCGCTTTTTCTGATGTATTTCAATAATGTCGAAATCCTCAATTTTTGCAATTTTGTCGTTGAGAAAAAGTTCACAGTTTCCAACGGGTTCACTACCGTCATAACAGACATAAAGGTTTAATGGCATAGTATCGTCGTTATAGACCTTAAACTTTCTATCGATTCTTCTAATTGCAAACTCAAGAGTCATATGCATATAATTTGCTACAATATCGACCATTCTACCATGTTCTGCACTTTTGGGTGTATTTGCTAACACCAAGTTTGCGCCGCTTCGTTCTCTTATAGTTTCATATGTGTTCGTTGAAGTTCCAAAATAATCATAGTGATCCACATCGGGTTTCATAGGTAACCTTTCAATTACATCACCTACAAATGATGCATTAGATACGATTTTCAAGTATGTCTTACCATTCGCTCTACGGTGCTCTAATTCTGCCGCAACAATAGAAATAAACGCCTCTTCTGTCACATCCTTATTTATGTAAGTGAAATTATGAGAATACATATCTTTAATGCTATCATCTGAATATCGTGTATAACCGTCAAATCTCTCTGCGTCACAAAAACACTCGATATATTTCAGTTCTGTGTCTAATATTCTATTTATCATTCTCCCTCACCTATCCTTCTAATTTATAATGTACACTTTAAATGTATTGTACTACTCGATTATTAAAATCTTTTGAGTTTTTTCAAATAAATCAGAATATTATCAACCTTGGTTTTCCGCATTCCATATGGACTCTAATAAAAAAAC
>LQAE01000239.1_pt1 | contig 16217 bp, 19 predicted proteins | sample 1535771 | NCBI WGS metagenome assembly LQAE01 (sample SAMN04331582, study PRJNA305678) | bioreactor metagenome | isolation source: bioreactor_1 inoculated with Wadden Sea sediment 1st replicate of a... | place: Germany:Bremen
TTTCCCATTTAAACCAAGACTGATTTTCAGCCTGGCCTCTATTGACAAAAACAGCATTCTCAACTACCAAACAGGATGACAAAAATTTTAAGGCCCGCAGGATATTGTTTTGACTCTTTCCGTACAACGATTTACCGCAAACTTGAGCCTTAGATGGAAACTGATTGTTTCCATCATTTTGTTCGGTACGGTGGTTACCGGCATTCTTTCTGTTTTGCTGTACCATACGACCCGGACCCGTATACGGAATGATTTCAGAAAGCACCTCCAGGAGATAGCCGGGCTCGGTGCCGCGATAGTTCCGGCCGAACTTCACCAGACCTTGAAACACCCGGACCAGGAAAACGGTCCGGCCTATATGACCGTAAAACGCTATTTGCAAAAGGTTCAAAGAACCACCCCGGACATCCACTTCATCTATACCATGGCAGCTGATAAGGAAGACCGCATCCGGTTCGTGGTAGATGCGGAAACCGATCCTGAAAATATCGCACATCTCGGAAAAGAATATACCGATGCCAGCCCTTTTCTAAAACAGCATTTCAAAACCATCAGCCAGCCGGTCAGTGAAGCCGATTTTTATACAGACTACTGGGGAACCTGGCTTACCGGGTACGCCCCTATTTTCAACACTCAGGGGGAAAAAATCGGCGTTCTGGGAATTGATGTCAAGGCCGAACGCATCATCCAGTACGAAAAAAGCTGTTGTTTTTATTTACAGGGGTATTCTGCATCAGCATCCTGTTATCTGTTCTTTTGGGAATCTGGCTTGGTAACCGCCTTTCTGCCCCGGTCCTGATGCTCAAAAAAAGTGCCGAACAGATCAGCCGGGGTGATTTCAGTTCCCGGGTCGCAGTCACATCAAATGATGAACTCGGTGTCCTGTCCCGGACTTTCAATACCATGTCTGAAAGGCTTCAATTGTCCATGCAGCAGCTCAAGGCTGAAAACCTGAAACGGAAGGCGGCTGAAAAAAAATACCGTTCCATTTTTGAAAATGCCATGGAAGGAATTTTCCAGTCTTCTTTTGATGGCAGGTTTGTCATGGCAAATCCTGAACTGGCAAAGATGCTTGGGTATGATACTGCGGATCATATGGTCAAAGAGATCTCGGATATTTCCCGGCAGCTCTATGTTGATTCCAAGGCCAGAAACGAGATGCTTGAAAGACTTGAAGCCGGTGAAACGGTCAGCAATTTGCGGGTTGAACTTCGCAAACAGGATGATTCCTGCATCTGGGCCGAACTGACCGCACGCGTGGCCAAAGATGAAAACGGCGAGCCCTGCATAGAGGGTTTGATCAAAGATATCAGTGAGCAGATCAAAAAAGAAGCTGCCCAGGAAAAAGAAGCCGAAGCCCGGGCCGCAACACGGGCGAAAAGTGAATTTCTGGCCAACATGAGCCATGAGATCAGGACTCCCATGAATGCCGTAATCGGCCTGACCCACCTGGCATTAAAAACCGAACTGTCTCAAAAACAGGCAGACTATCTTAAAAAAATTATGGGATCGGCCCAGCACCTTCTAAACATCATCAATGACATCCTGGATTTTTCCAAAATAGAAGCCGGAAAGCTCTCCATGGAAACCATCCGGTTTGAGCTTGAAAAAGTAATGGATCACCTGGCCGGAGTATTGAGTTTCAAAGCGGAAGAAAAGGAACTCGAATTGCTGTTCCGGCTGGATGAAAATATTCCGCAGGTCCTTTCAGGGGACCCCTTCCGCCTGGAACAGATCCTGACCAACCTGATCAACAATGCGATAAAATTCACGGATAAAGGTTCTATTCTTCTTTCTGTAAAGAGAAAAGCCATTGACCCGGACAAGGGGCGGATCTGCCTGGAATTTAAGGTAAAAGATACCGGTATCGGTTTGACCCGGGAGCAGATGGACAGACTTTTTAAGTCCTTCTCCCAGGCAGATGAATCCATTACCCGGAAGCATGGCGGAACCGGCCTGGGGCTTGCCATATGCAAACAGCTGGTCGAGATGATGGGCGGCCGGATCCGAGTGGAAAGCCGCACCGGTGAAGGGTCAGCCTTTATTTTCACTGCCTGGATGAACCTTTTAAAAGACAGGGCCAAGCGGATTTTCTCTTACCCGCCTGATCTTGAAAAAATGAAAGTCCTGGTGGTGGACGACAATTCCATTGCCCGGGAAATCCTGTCCGACATTCTTGAAAGCTTCTCCTTCAGGGTAACCCTTTGCCCTTCAGGCGACGAATCACTGGCCGAACTTGTGCAGGCGCAGAATTCAAATGATCCCTTCAAGCTTGTGGTCATGGACTGGAAAATGCCCGGAAGAGACGGGATTGAAACCGCTGAATCCATCCGGAACCACCCGGACATCCCGACAGTCCCAAAAATATTGATGCTCACAGCATACGGCCGGGAGGATATCCGCCAGAAGGCTGGGGATGCAGGTGTCAGCTATTTTCTGATCAAACCGGTCAATCCCTCACTGTTGTTTGATGCGGTTCTTTCCATTTTCTCCAATGAAAAAGACACAATGCCTGCCAAGACCCATGAAAAAACTGCCCTTCCCGGCATGGAAGACATCCGCAACGCCCGGGTCCTGCTGGTTGAAGACAATGAAATAAACCAGCAGGTGGCGCAGGAATTACTGTCGTCTGAAAATTTTATTGTAAAAACTGCCGATAACGGCCGGATCGCAATCGATATGCTATCCGGACTTGCGGAAAACAAACTGCCGGATATCATCCTCATGGATCTTCAGATGCCTGAAATGGACGGTTTGACCGCGGCAACCCTGATTCGAAAAAAAACGGGCCTTTGGGCAAAATCCCAATCATTGCCATGACTGCCCATGCATTGGAGGATGAAAAGAAAAAATGCTTTGAAGCAGGGATGGATGACCATGTGGCAAAGCCCATAGACCCGGATGCACTTTTCAATACATTGATCCGGTGGATAAAACCCGGTACGCGAACTTCCCTGCCCCCCCAAAAGCCTGATGCGCTCAAGGAAACACCCTCCGGCATATCATTCAAAGCCCTAGCCTGTTTGATACCGGGGCCGGGCTCAGGCGGGTGGCCGGAAACCAAGCTCTTTACCGGGACCTTATCATTCAATTTGTTAAAAAACACGAAAACACGCAGCAAGTTCTTGAAGCCAGCATCTCCCGCGGGGATTATAAACCGGCCAGGGACCTTGTCCATGCTGTGAGAGGAAGTGCCGGCAACCTGGGGGCAGCTGAATTGAACAGGACTGCGGCTGTATTGGAACCGCTTCTTGAAAAAAAAGAGGACCAGGAAATACAACAGGCCCTGCCGGTTTTTCTTGGAACCTTTAGGGATTGCATTTTGCAAATACAACAGTTTATACTAGAAACAACACCAAAGGATGTGCCCTCCTCCAACGGCAGAAAATCGAATAAAACGGATTCAGGCAGTCCCCAGGAACCTGACAGTTCAGATCTTGCTGATGTTTGCGGGCTTGCAAGGGAGATCCTGGATCTGATCACTTCTGATTACGGCCTGGCCCTTGAAAAAACAAATAATCTGATTAGCATGCTGGAACGTACACCGGCGGCTGAACTGGGTCCTGTATTGCAGGAACAGATGAATCTGTTTGAAGAGGATGCAGCCCTTGAGACCCTTCGAAAAATGATTGGGGTGATTGAGCCATCCTGATAAAACTGGAGCATTATATATGAGTTCTGATACTGAAAAACCCCGAATAATGATCGTTGACGATCAAACTGAAAATATCCATATGCTTATGGCGGTTTTAAAAGATGAATATGCCGTCACCCCGTCACTCAACGGCAAAGCGGCGATTGAAAAAGCAAAAAAGGAACCCCGGCCGGATCTGATCCTGCTCGATATCCTGATGCCGGATATTGACGGGTATGATGTCTGTAAAGGATTGAAAAACGATGTGCAGACAAAGGATATCCCGATTATCTTTCTTACGGCGGTCTCCGAAGCAATGGATGCAGCAAAAGCATTTGAAATAGGTGCTGTTGATTACATTACCAAACCGTTCAACCCGGTTACAGTAAAAGCCCGGATCAAAACCCATATCACCCTGTCAGCCACATTAAAGGAACTGAAGGACGCCCTGGACAAGGTCAAGAATCTGGAAGGCCTGATCCCGATCTGCTCTTCATGCAAACAAATCAGGGATGACAAAGGTTTCTGGCACAGGGTTGAAAAATATATTGAAGAACATTCGGGCGTATCTTTCAGTCACGGGCTCTGCCCGGATTGTATTGACAAAATGTATGGTGATAAGGAGTGGTATCAAGAAAAGAAACAGGAAAAAGCTGATAACTCGGAATAAATCAGCTCTTCAAAATGATTTTCGACACACTTGTAATACGCGCTTGTCTCAACATTGCGCGGCTGATAAACGTCAAGATTAGATATTGTAGACTGATCCATATCGAAATCAAAATGATAAATGTTTCGTGGACATCTGATTGGAAATTAAAACCAGGGAGGAGAGGATACTGCATCAGTTGAATTAATAAAATTTTTCAGGTTCCGGGACCGGCGGGTGAGCCAACCAGCCATGTAAAGGCCTGGAATGGCAACCATCAGCACATTCGAGGACCTCATCGATGCCGACGACCCGCGCATCAGACAATTTCTAAAAAAAATTTACCCATGATCCCAAAGATGGTATAATCCCGGCAGTTGTATCGGAAAAAAAGAGGCGATAAAATCCAGAGGACAGCGCTGATCTGATGCCCCGCTGTTTACTGTTAGATCCCCTGGGAGGCGGGACATTGCTTATGGAATTCATTCCCGGCAGTCCCCCGGATTACGGCCAGGACCCGGAAAAAGCTGCCCGCATCTTTGCCCGGGTCCATACCATCCCGGTGCCGGACGGCCTCATTGTCCGGGCCGACCCCGTGGTTGCGATTGCTGATGAAAGTATCGGCCTGGTTCACCGGTTTGCCGACCACCCCCTGAAAAAAGAACAGGCACAAATCCTGTCCTGCCGCGATACGGTTCAGACCCTGGCGGCGGAGACCAGGCCCCTGTTTGAAACTGAAACCCTGTGCCTCGTGAAAACCGAGCTGATCTCCGACAATTTTCTCATCAGCGCGGAACGGGCCTGTCTGGTGGACTGGGAAAAGGCACCCGGGTTGCGGGTTTCCCGCATTAGATACCAAACCTGAAAGGAGATTTTATGACCCTGCGATTGAATATGACACTTTTTCTGCTGATGATGGTGATGCCATTCTTTCATCCGTTTGTCCCACCGGCAAGGGCATCCGGCATCACTCTGACCGACACCCCGTTCGACCGGATCCGGGAACAGGCCCGGGGGACCCGGGTTCACTGGTACATGTACGGCGGATGGGCCCATGTCAATACTTGGGTGGACACCTTTGTGGCCAAAGAAATGAAACAGCGGTATGACATGGATGTGAAACGCGTCCCCATGGATGCCGGGGTGTTTGTCAACAAACTGCTCAACGAAAAAGCGGCGGGAAAGGAAAGCGGCACCATCGACCTTTTGTGGATCAACGGGGAAAACTTCAAGAATGCCAAACAAGCCGGCCTGCTGTTCGGCCCGTTTGCCGGGCATCTGCCCAACGTCCGACAGTATGTAGACCCGGACAACATCACCCATGATTTCGGATTTCCCGTAGACGGATTTGAAGCCCCTTTCGGCCGGGCCCAGTTCGTGTTCGAGTATGACAACGCCCGGATGGACACCCCGCCGGACACAGTGTCTACCCTCAAACAGTGGATCGTGGACAATCCCGGACAATTCACCTATCCCCAGCCCCCGGATTTCACCGGTTCCGCCTTTGTCCGCCACATCTTCTATGCAGTGACCGGCGGACACGAACAATACATGGCCGGGTGGAATCCGGACCTGTATAAAAAAAATGCGCCGCTGCTGTGGGAATGGCTCAACGACATCCAGCCGTTCCTGTGGCAGAGAGGAAACACCTATCCCAGGGACAGTGCATTCCTGGACACCCTGTTTGCCAGGGGCGAGGTGGCTCTGGGCATGTCCTATCACCCTCCCCATGCCCAGAATATGATCATCGACGGCAGCTATCCGGAGACTGTCAAAACCTTTGTCTTGAAAGACGGGGCCATTTTCAACACTCATTTCACAGCCATTCCCTTTAACGCCCCCAACAAGGCCGGAGCCATGGTGCTGGCTGATTTTCTGGTATCCGTGGATGCCCAGGTGTCAAAATTTATACCGGAGAACTGGGGGGATTTTCCGGTTCTGGATCTGAACCGGCTCAGTGCATCGAACCGGCAGCGGTTTGACTCCGTGGATTTAGGCGCCGCCACCCTGACACCGGAAACTCTGGCCAAAACCGCTGTCCCGGAAATCCCGGCTCCCTATCTCGAAGCCCTGGAGCAGGACTGGAAAACCCATGTCCTGGACAGGTAACCCAGGAAGCCGTCAAGTCACCCCGGGGCTGATACTTCGACTCAGCCCCTGCTGCTGCCCTTTGGCGTGCTGTTCTGCGGCGGGGTGTTTCTGACCGTGTGCCAGTCCTTCGGCGTTTTCACCCCCTTCCCCATTCCGGCTCGTTTCTGGCGGCTTATGGCGTGATCCTGTCAGACCCCTCTTTTTTCGCTTCCTTTGGATTTTCCATAGGGGTGGCTCTGGCCTCCGCTGCCGGCTCCGTGGCCCTGGGCACCTTTCTGGCTTACCGGGTCTGGCAGCTGCCCAGGGCCCTGGCCGGAACGGCCCTGGTGTACAAGATCCCGCTGATCCTGCCCCACATTGCCGTGGCGTTCGTGGTACTGGTGTTCTGGAGCCGATCGGGCATCCTGGCTTCTGCGGCCTGGCACCTGGGCCTGATCCATTCCCTGCATGAATTCCCCAATGTGATGTATTCGGGCTGGGGCGTGGGCATGGTCCTGGCCTATACCCTGAAGGGCACTCCCTTTGCCATGCTGCTGATTCTGGCACTGCTGGTGCGGTTCGATATCCGACAGATCCAGACGGCTGCCATGCTCGGGGCATCCGGATGCCGGATTTTTTTACTATTGTGCTGCCCCGGCTGGCCCCGGCGATACACACCAGTTTCATCATTCTGTTTCTATACAGTTTCGGGGCCTTTGACATCCCCTACATCTTAAGCGAAAGCCGGCCCGGCATGCTCAGCCTGAATGTCTATAACCTTTATTTCAAGCATGATCTGGCCAGGCGGCCCGAAGCCATGGTCATCCTGACGCTGATGTTCTTTTTTGCTGTGGTGTTCATCATCGCCTATTCCAGAACAGTCACCCGCCTGGAAAGCGGGGTCAGAAAACTGTGAAAAAAAACAGCCCCATTCCCCACATGCTGACCCTGCTGGCGCTGGTGATCCTGTTCGCCCTGCCTGCCGGCATCCTGGTGTTGGTGGGCCTGGCCCCGGGGTGGCGGTTTCCGGATTTATGGCCGGAACGGTTTTCCATTGCCGGCATCGAGTTTCTGATCACTCACCGGGATCAGATTGTTTCCTCCCTGGCCTCTTCCTTTTTCTATTCCCTGGCCACAGTGTTCGTCACCTTGATCATGTGTCTGACCCCGGCCGCAGCCTTTGCCAGGCACCCGTTTGCCGGAAAACGGCTGCTGGAAGCGTTGTTGCTCACACCGGCCCTGGTACCGCCCATGACTTTTGCCATGAGCCTGCATCTGGTGTTCATCAAGCTGTCTCTGGCCGACACCGTAGCCGGTGTGGTCCTGATCCTGGCCCTGTTCAGCTACCCTTACATGTTCCGGGCCTTAGTGGCGGGATTCCAGACCATGGGACAAGAGTTTAGCACCTGTGCCCGTAACCTGGGAGCCGGCCCGGTGGCGATTTTCTGGCAGGTGGAGCTGCCGCTGCTGGTGCCGGCCGTGATTGCCGGCGGCAGTGTGGTGTTTCTGGTGGCGTTTTCCGAATACTTTCTGGTGTTTCTCATGGGTGGGGGGGCGGTGCCCTCGTTTACTGGGTTTTTGATGCCTTTGCTCTCCTCTTCCAACCGGTCACTGGCGGCATTGCTGACCTTGATCTTCCTGGTGCTGCCCATTCTCCTGTTTTTCATCCTGGACCGGACCCTGATGCGAACCTACCGCAAAAAAGGCATGGCCTGATCCACCGCCATCTCCCCGGCCTGCCATATTCATGGCAGGAATGAATCCTGCTCATATCGGTTCATGAAAACAATGCGTTATACTTCCCTGACCAAAACATGATAAGGTTTTCAATAAGTACGAAGGGGTCAATAATTCAACAGCCAAGGAGAATGAAAATGGCCTGCCCTACAAATGCATCAACTGCCGGCAGTGTGTGGAAGTGTGTCCCCGGGAGGCACTGAGCTTCAATTAGAAAGAAAAGGAGGAAGATCATGTTATATGGATACGCTGGACACATGCTGAGAATCGATCTGAGCACCGGAACCATTAAAAAGGACCCCCTTGAAGCAGGAATGGGAGGACGAATTTATCAGCGGACGGGGATCCCCTTTCGCCGAAAAACCGGTTTGTCATCGCCATGGGGCCGTTGAGCGGCCTGTCTCTGCCGGCGGCCGGGAAGACCCATTTCGCGGCCAAAACTCCGGCCACAGGCGGATACGGCGACAGCAACATGGGGGGACATTTCGTGGTCACCATGAAATACGCCGGTTATGACGTCACCATATTGACCGGTCGGGCCAAGGAACCGTCCTATCTCTTCATTGACAATGACACCGTGGAAATCCGTTCCGGATCCCATCTGTGGGGCAAAGGCTCCACAGAGGTGGAAGAGATTCTGAAAACCGGCATGGGGCAGGAATTCCAGATTCTGACCATCGGAGAGGCCGGGGAACGCATGGTCAACTTTGCCTGCATTTCCCATGATTTCGGGCGCCAGGCCGGCCGCACCGGCATCGGCACCGTCTTAGGCTCCAACCACATCAAAGCCATTGCCGTCCACGGTACCAAAAACATCCCCGTGTTCGACCCAAAAGGGCTTTTGAAAAAAGGCAAACAGACCTATGCGGCCTGCCGGGAAAAACCCGGGTTCACAGGCTGGGCCCCGGAAGGCACCGCCGGCATCACCAACTGGTGCAATGATGTGGGAGCCCTGCCCGCCCGCAACTTTGCCACCTCCCACTGCGATTATGCCGATCAGATCAACGGCAAGGCCATCCTTGACGAATTGAAAATCACGGACAAGGCGTGTTTTTCCTACCCATCCCCTGCGGCAAGTACGGGCTGGCCAAAACCGGAAAGGACAACAAATATGTGGAAGGCCCGGAATACGAAACCCTGGCCCTGGTGGGCAGCAACTGCGAGCTGTCCGACATCCATGCCGTGGCCCATGTCAACTGGGTGTGCGACGAACTGGGGCTGGATACCTATTATGCCGCCCGGGGCTGGGATGAAAACGGCATCCCCACCAAAGACACCCTGGAAAAATTCAACCTGGCCCCCCAATGATCTTCATCACCCTCAACCTGTCTGAAAGCCTGCTGAGCATCCTCAGGGATGCCGGCAGGCTCAAACGGCCGGAAACCACAGATCCGGTTGAACCATAATTCAAAACCAGTGTAGCACGTTTTCCCTTTTTGCCGGGTTTATAAATTCGCATCTGAAGAACGACCCGCTCTCCGTCGATCATCACCGGAACTCTGGATAAAAATGCAATGCTCTCCATGATTTTTATGTGCAAAGGTCTCATTCAGCAGCATCCGGAAAAAGATACCGGCACACTAAATAAAGCGGATTTGAATAGTTCTGCGGATGAGGAGGGTTACCTCCTGTCCCGATTGACTGCCGGTTTAAAGCCGGCGAGTCTTATCTTTAACCCTCTTGTTTCGATTTTTATTCAGCCAATCTATGTTGTCAATAGATTCTTGCTGGGCAAGATAGAATCACCCAAATGGGGGATGATTCACTTTTTTGTATGTGATAATTTTTCTTAAAAAAGGGATTTCAGGCTGATCCGATCCCATGCGTAATGATGCCTAATTGAACGGATCAGGCGGACGTATGTAGCGCCACAAATCCGATACAACCGGAAACCGGGTTATTCCGGTTAGAAATCTTAACTGATTCGAAAGGACTAAAAAAAGAATCTTTAAAAAAGCCCTGATGATCAATCACACTCTACTGATATCTTGATTGCAGAACCCGAATGGGAGTGATAATCATTCATAAGGATCACTAAGGGAAAAATCATGATGGCAAAAATGGATTCCGTTGAAATGGCTTATGACACATTTGGACGACCAGGCGATACGCCTGTAATCCTGATTATGGGCCTTGGGGAAAAAATGATTGCATGGCTGAAGCCCTTTTTTGAAATGCTTGCGGATAATAAATTCTTCGCGATTCGTTTTGACAACACAGATACGGGGCTTTCAACAAAATTCGGTGAACTGGAGATAGCTGATGTATTTCAAGCCTGGGATGCCTATTTTAACGCAGACCCCATTGATGCGCCAGATTCGTTTCAGGACATGGCAGATGACGTAGTTGGCCTGCTTGACAGACTCGGAATAGAAAAAGCTCATATCTGTGGATTTTCATTAGGCAGCATGATTGCTCAAAACATGTCATTTTTATTTCCTGAACGTACCTGTGGTATGGTCTGCATGGGGTCAAGCGCGGGACACCGTACCTTACCCCCGCCACGCACAGAAGTTCTGAACGCAATGGCATTACCTCCTCCAGATTCCCGTACCGGTTATATTGACCACTCAGTTTCAATATCTCAAACCCTTTCAGGCGGGTCTCCTTTTTATGATGCACAATGCCGTGCAGAAATAGCGGCTGCAAGCTACGACCGTTGTTATTATCCCCATGGGTTTCTCCGGCAAAATGTCGCCATGCTGGCTGATGGATGCAGAACAAAACGGTTGTCAACAATTCAGAGACCGACCTTGGTGATGCATGGAGTAACAGACCCTTTATCCCGGGTCGGCCATGGCCGTGCAATAGCCCGGGCGGTTCCTGAATCGGAAATACGCATTCAACCTGATTGGGGGCATGGGCTTGATTTCCCAAAACTGTGGCCACCAACAATACAAATAATGACCGATTTCTCTTTCAAATATAGATCATAAAAATGGGCATCAAACATTTTATCATCATGACTGTATTCTTTTTTCTGGCGGTTGCACCTGCGGCTTCCCCCTGTTCGGCGATAAATATTGTGGAAAACGACAGATCCGTGGTCGGGGCCAACCTGGACTGGCCGACAGGGAATGGTCTTATTTTTATCAATAAACGCGGGGCGGGAAAAACCGCTGTCGCAGATCCCAACAAAATCTTGAACCCAGCAAAATGGAAAGCCCGATATGGAAACATTACATTTAATCTGTTTGGGTGTGATTGGCCCTGGGGAGGAATGAATGAGGCCGGACTGGTGGGCTGTACACTCCAGCTTCCTCAGACACAATATCCGAATTCTGATGACCGCCCTTCCATTTTTATGAAGCAATGGCTCCAATATCAGCTGGACAGTCATCGTTCGGTAAAAGACGTGATTCAAAGTGATCAACTGGTGAGGATCCGACCCGTCTCTGACGGCTGGGGCATACATTTTTTATTTGCCGATCGCTCGGGAGATTGCGCTGTTATCGAATATCTTGACCATAACTGTGTGGTTTATCATCAAGCCTCTCTACCAGTTAGAGCACTGGTGAATCACGAACCATATTCCATGTTGATAAAAGCCGCTGGCTTTTTCAATAACGGGCCTGGCAAAAAAGAGTGCCCATACGGCAATATTCCGATCGGCAGATTTCTAAAAGCATCCCACCTGTTGGCCCATCAAAACACAGAGTGGTCAGGCCCAGACGGATCCATTGTAGAGAATACGTTTCAAATTCTTGAAAAGATATCTCTACGCTCCTTTGGAAATACTGCACCGGCTCACTGGCAACGCCAATCAAAAACCCAATGGTGTATTGTTTATGATATAGCAAATAAAATCATCTATTTTCATACAAATACTAATCGAAACATTAGGCATATTAATCTGAAACAAGTGAATTTTGAGTGCACAAGGCCAGTTCTGTATGCGGATATAAATGCCAATCTGTACGGAAATGTTAATCATGATTTTACTGTATTGACCTCTCAGACCAACAGAGTGGCTTTTGAAAGAGCATTTAAAAGCCATTCGTTGAGTATTCAAATTTTTAACAAGAAACTTGAGCGATTGTCTCAATATCCGAACACATTCGTCTGTGAATGACATTTTTATCGGCACCCGGGAAGCACAAATATGTCATTTTTTTATATTCAAAAATTCACATTAATCCCTGGGGGTCAATCCCCTGACTCAACCACATAATTATATTGTAACGGTCAGCCGCTGGAGGGACAATGGGCTATAAGCAAATGGCCGTCCGTTACTGGCCGGATGGATGGGCGAAAAACAAAGCCCAAGCAGTTAAAGAAACGATTTATAAAAAAAAGGAAGCTGTGATGGATGTAAATCAAGGAGATTTCATGAAACTGATCATCACCGGTGCTACGGGTTTTTTGGGTAGGAATTTATCCGAATATTTCCACCGGAAAGGTTTGTCAATTACGGCCACCGGCCGTTCTTCCGAAAATGGGAAAGCACTTCGTCAACAAGGCATCGTCTTCCATAAAGCGGATGTTACGGATTATCAACAGCTAAAGGAGGTGTTCTCACCTGCAGACTGCGTGATTCACTGTGCGGCAAAAACCGGGGATTGGGGCAGGTATACAGATTTTTATTCCGTTAATGTGCTTGGCACCCGCCATGTCATCCGTGCCTGCCTGGAGCATGGCATAAACAAAATTATCTTTATTTCAACGCCGAGTATCTATTTTAATGGCTGCGACCGGTTTGATATTGCAGAAAACGATCCTTTTCCGAAAAGACAGTTCAGCTACGGAAAGACTAAACTGATCGCTGAAAAGAATCTTCTGGCGCTGGACAGCAGGGGGATAAAAACCATTGTGCTTCGCCCCCGGGCGGTTTACGGCCGTTATGACAATACCATTGTGCCCCGTATTCTGAAGCTATCTGAAAAAAAGAAGTTCCCCTTAATTAATGGTGGCCAGGCACTGGTGGATATTACCTATGTGGGTAATTTTCTCCGTGCCGTGGAATTGTGTCTGGCTGCACCGGCTGATGCCTGGAATGAGGCTTACAACATTACCAACGGTGATCCGATAAACATTAAGGAATGGTTTGGTAAGGTGCTGGAAATATTTGGACGGTCTTTTAACCCTAAAAACGTACCGGAACCGGTCGCTAAAACAATGGCCGGGGTCATGGAGATGGCCAGCTTCCTGCCTTTTGGCAATAAAACACCGGCTTTAACCCGCTGGTCGGTCGGTTATATGGCCAAATCAATGACAATGTCGATAGACAAAGCCCGGGGAAAACTGAACTATTCTCCGGAAATCAGCAATGAACAGGGATTTAAAGAATTTGCCGAGTGGTACCATTCTCAGCAGTAAAAACGGCAGATCCCGGTTAAATAACGTTTCTTAAGATTTAACCGGGATCATAAAAAAAGGAAGGAGGTGAATATGACGACAATCGAATACTATATACTTCAAGCAAGGTGTGTGATCAGACAAAACTGGTGTTTTCCATTTTTGACAAGGGGAGAAAAACCTGGAAGGCAACGAAGTCAGCCAAAAATTATTGAGTGCGATAAATATGTTTGAGCCCCGTTAGTTGAATCCGGAAAAAACCATTCAATTGGTTGAGAAATAGATGCAAACCATCGTATCCCCGTTTGAGAGCACAGTATGCATTTTTACAGGCTTCCGGAGAATTCAGACCCATCAAAACCGGCAACGCCAATAGAACACCAGCGTACTTGACTTTTTCATCGGTGGCAAATTCAGGCGCTGCCTCCCCGATCAAGCTTCAGACTGCCATGATCCGATCTATTTCATTTTTTACCGCCACTCTGAATTCGCTCCCGGCATCTTTCTTTGATCTTGCTGACGGTCCCTTGTCCCGGGATTTCGGATCAGCCGCCGGTTACAACTTCATCTTAATAAGAGCAGAAGCCCGGCCATCCAAAGTCCGTCATCTGATCCCGTCATCCTTTTCTGCTCTTTTGTTTGATCCGACCAGCCTGCAGATTCCATTAACCTGGTGACGTCGATCCCAAAACCGGACATGGAGGGACGGGCTTTATCCGGATGCCTGCATATGCCGTCTTCCGAAACGACCCGGCAATTCGGATAAGCATCGCACCAGATTTTTTGCAGGAACCGCCGGCAAAAGATTTTGTCCCGGGATATCCTTTTGCTTTAGCGTATTTTTCCAATACGACCAAAGTCTCCTGCAAAAAACCCATCAATTCCCGCCTCTCTTTGGAAAACATGATGTCACTGGGGACATCTATTCGTAAAACAATCGAATACGGGCTCTTATCCCGCCAATGTTGAAATGATTCGGGTCCTTTTACATGCGGCGGGCAGTTCATGGACTTGCCATAATTTTCACAGGGCGGTTGCCCACTGCAAAGCTCGCTAAGTTCAGCGTTTACATGTATTTTTGCCGATGGTATCAAGGCGGCCTTTGAAATCCCCATTTGGATCGCCTGATCCTTCAGTTGTATCAGTTCCCCCGGTCGGTCACCGTTTTCTCCACAAAAAGCGCTATCACCGGCTTCTGGGAGCATAGGGTTTGGATGCAACACTACCATCCCACAGCTTGTACAGCGGGTTTTCCGCTCATCGGTCCAAATTTCCACCCACCGTCCACAGCCGGGACAAGGATGTTCTTCTGGACGGACTGCCAGTGTATTTTCCAACCCCGGGCATTTCATGTAATCAATCAAACTCATTATTTTTCCTTAAACCACATTGTTCCGCACAGCCCAAACCGCGGCCTAAGTGCGGTCATTTACATTCAATTTATTAAAGATATGGATGACATGGGATTTGACCGTGTGAAAACTGATGTTCAGCATACCTGATATTTCAGGATTTGATGCGCCTTCAGAGAGGCACTGGAGCACCTGGATTTCTCTTGCAGTCAAACCATATTGGATACGGATTCCATGCGTGTCATACAGGGGTTGCCTGGGCACCGTCATTTTGTTCACTCCTTCAGAATCGTGATTATCCTTTTGAACGCCGGTAAATATTTCGGATTCAGGGAGTTTTGTTTCGATTGAAAAAGTGGATTCCAGAGTTCCATCCGATCTGATAACAGGATAAACTGTTTTCACGACGACCGGTCTTACAAAATCCTGACATTCTTCCGTGAAGGCTTTTTCTTTTTGAATCATTGCCGCCAACACCGTGCATGTGGCAAATCCGCATTTTCTACAATTTGTACGCGGCAGGACTTTCAATATATCAACAACTGATGAAGGATTTCGGTAAAGTTTGCAGCAGGCAGTGATTTCATTGCTTCGTTCATGATTTCATTCAAAAAACCTATAATCTCAGGTATAAATTTTAATGCGGTTTCATGGCTCCGAAACGGGGCCGCTATAATTTCAGTCGGATATAAGGCACAGATTGCCGACTGAAATGAAAATCGAACAGTTAAGGGATGGCTTTCGTACTTGGCCCTTTCACCGCCCCATTGATATAGGGAAATGATTCACGGCTATCCGCATCAATTTTAAAAAACATACCAAACTGCTGATGACATTCAATCGCCTTCCTCACTCCCGCATCGGATATTGATACATCTGAATACCTTTTAACCAATTTTCCTCGAACGATCATCAAATAATACCTCGTAATACAGATAGTGCCAGACTTCAAATCACTTTATCCTGATGAGAACGAATCCGATCCCAGGATAAACTTATAAAAAAAGAAGGAGGATTGCAATCACCCAAATGGGTGATATTACTCCAGCAATGAAATTCCCGAATCAAGCTGCATATGCTATTTTGGGGTGGCGGGAGTAATTTCCACCCATTTTGGCATCTTTTGCAGCATCCTCAAATGTGACAGCGCGTTTTTCGATCATTGCTCTCTTGTTTTGACAGGAGCCTTCCTGTGCACCCCAATTTTCAAGTCATAGTTCAAATACTCATCCGGATTCAACTCCGATGAATACGACGGCAAAAAGAATACTTCTATTTCGTCTTTATGCTCTTGAAGCTATAGTGGATCCCTAAAAATTTTGAAATAATGAACGGTGTTGACCTCGAATACACAGCACACCCTTTTGACACCGGCGGAAATGTAAAAAAAGACGTTTAAATTGAATGAAAAACTGTCTTGACATTGGGGTCCACCATAAAAACCTTGCCGATATTGGTTGTAATCGAGTGCTCTCCTACT
>LQAE01000242.1_pt1 | contig 15866 bp, 21 predicted proteins | sample 1535771 | NCBI WGS metagenome assembly LQAE01 (sample SAMN04331582, study PRJNA305678) | bioreactor metagenome | isolation source: bioreactor_1 inoculated with Wadden Sea sediment 1st replicate of a... | place: Germany:Bremen
ATTTTCGAACGTGGGTTTGGGGATTTAATGGTTTTGTAATATGTAGGTAATATTTATACTATACAACTATAAACTAGACTTCTTTAAGATAATCTGTTATTACCTTTACAACATTCATAGCTCCAGAACCCAAATCCAACCTTGTTGCATTTTCATACATTCTCTTTCGCAACTCACGACTTTTAATGAACATTTCTAGTTCATTAATTAACTCATTTTCAGAAAGTACATCAAAATCACCGATATACTTTACCACACCATAATGATCTAAATGGTTCACAATATTTCTTTGATTCTCCGCTTGTAAAATTGTTACCGTTGGAATCCGCATCGACACGAGTTCATATAACGACGATCCACCTGCCGAAATAGCTGCATCAGCATTTTTCATGACTTCAGCTATATTTTCTGGATTAATAATTAGCTCAATACGCTTATCAGATGATGCAATTTCTACTATTGATTGAATGGTAGATTCCTTAAAACCAGGACCAATCACACAGTGAATTTTTCCGTTAAACTTATGAAGCGCTTTCAAAACTCTGATAGTATAACCATTTATATCAGCTCCGCCCAGAGTGACAAGCATGGTGCGAATAAGCGGACTAAATTCAACTTTACTAATTTGGAACTGATCTCGAAGCAACAAATAATTGTATCCAAGCAAACACTTCGTTTTAGACGATGTTTCAAATATTAAATCAGGCGCATGCCCATTACCATTTACAATAAAATCGCAATTATACTGTCTTTGAGCATTATCATCTATGCAAACTGATAATCTGCAATTTGAGCTAATAACTTGGAGTTCAGTATCACTTAACTCATAACTATCAATAAATAGAATATCATCTGAGTTTACTTGATCATTTATAAATCCAATATAACCTTCGTTTGAATCGCATATTAGATATTTCAATTCTGCACTATTTAAATACTTAATTACCTTATCATTCTTTTTTATCAAGTAAACGACAGAATACTGTTTTTTCTCATATTCTTGTACAAGAGAAGAGGTTCTAATAATATGACCTAATCCTGTTTGTTCTCCGCCATCTGCAACAATATAAACGTTCATATTTTATGTCTCTTTCATAGACACATAACCCCATTCAAGAGGTGTGCCTCTTTTCATATCACAGCTTGATTCTTTTCCAAGAATCTCTTCAATGAATTTCGGATGCATTCCATATCCAGGTCTAATCGACCGGACGTTTTCGTTTGTAAAGACTTCTCCTTTTTTGACGTCCTTGACTACGAAAAGCGATCTAGATACTTTAACATTTTTAGTCTTTTTTTCATGTAAGTCATAGTCAATTTTCCCAAGCGATTTTTCAGCTTCTCTGACAGCGTCAACCATTGATCGAAACTCCTCTTTATCTAAAGAGAATGAAGCATCAGGTCCTCCTATACTTTTATCAAGTATGAAGTGTTTTTCAATCACTTTTGCACCAAGTGCTACTGATACTATTGGTACTGTTATTCCAAGTGTATGGTCAGACAGTCCAGATACTACATCAAACGTATCCATTAAATTTGGTATCGTTTTCAAATTCGCGTCTTCTATCTTGGCAGGATAGGATGATGTGCATTTTAATAGTATGATCTGTTCATTATCCATTCGCTTACATGCATTAATAGCTTCGTCAATATCTGCTAGTGTCGCCATGCCTGTAGACATGATCATAGTCTTGCCTTTAGAAGCCATGTACTCAATTAAAGGTATATCCTGTATCTCGAAAGATGCTACTTTATACGCAGATACATTAAGTTCTTCTAGGAAATCGACAGCTGTTTTATCAAACGGTGTTGAAAAACACTCTAATCCTAGGCTGTTTGCGTATTCGATCAACTCTTTATGCCATTCCCATGGTGTATAGGCCTGACTATATAATTTGTACAACGTTTGTCCATCCCAGATTGTTCCGGAGTCTAGTTGGAAGTACTCATTATCACAATCAATTGTTAATGTATCAGCAGTATATGTTTGCAGTTTCACTGCATCCGCCCCAACTTCTTTTGCAGCTTTTATTGTTTCTTTGGCGATATTTATATCATTTCCATGATTTGCAGAAAGTTCAGCAATTATGAACGTCGGACTCTTTTCATCAATCGAATAATTACCTATACGGAGCATCATATTCCTCCAGTCTACTTATTGAGCCACTTAAATAGTATGTATAAATAAAATCAGGTAGCTCACCTGATTTCATTCGAATCTTATTTTGCTCAATAGCTATTCTTTGAGTTTCTTTTGTTTTATGTCTTTATTAATATCCATGATTTGAGGATTACTATCTAGAAACGTCACAATTTCATTTAAATAGAAATTATGTTCTCCATTGTACATTTCATTATAGATCCTCTTGATCACTTCAAAATCTTCAGTTGTATCTAAAGTTATCCTAATATGAGAATAATCTACCGCATTTCTATAGTAATGAATCTTTCCATTTTCATAAATATAAGGTGCGACGTGTTCTCTATAGTATTTTTCAGTTGCGTTTTTATCGGCATTTTCTAATGCATTATAGCTAAAAATTTCAACATCAAGACCTCTAGGGTAGGTCCGATTCACCTCTTGACCAGCATTTGTAACCAAATCATAATCGTTATTGAGGTACAGCTCCAACATTTCATCAATCACCTTTGGATCAATGAGAGGACAGTCAGAAGTTATTCTTACAATTACATCTATATCAAACGTTTCAGCAGCTAAAGAATATCTCGATAAAACATCCTCTTCACTTCCTCTAACATATAACCATTCTCTTTTTTCAGCCAGTTCAGCTATAGCATCATCATTGGGATCAACAGTTGTAGCAACTATAATATCATCTACAAACTCAGATTGATTAACTCTCTCTATTACATGTTCAAGAACTTTTTTTGTCTCCTAGTTGCATCATAACTTTTTCAGGAAGTCGTGTAGATCCCATACGAGCTTGTATGATTACTCCAACTCTCATAATCTACACCTCATAAAACTTGATGACTTTATTCACACCATCAATAACCAATTGAACATCCTCATCTGTCATTGAAGGGTGCAGTGGCAATGTTATAATTCTATCAAATACCTTCTCTGCATTTGGGCATAAACCTTTTTCAAACCCCAACGCTTTGTAATATGGATGATAATACACCGGAATATAGTGTACATTCACACCAATATTTTCTGCTCTTAACGCGGCAAATATTGTGTCTCTATCCACCGATAGACTTTCTAAGTTTAGTTTGATAATGTACAAGTGCCTCGCTGTATCAGATTCAACAATTTCTTTTTGGACAAATATTGATTTTGATAACTCAAAAGCTTTATTGTACTTATCGACAATAAATTTCCTTCTTTCAATAAACCTATCTATCCTACTTAATTGACTAATTCCCAATGCACACTGAATGTCTGTAATTCTATAATTGAAACCTAACGCTTGTTGCTCATAGTACCAAGATCCATATGACTTCTCAAATAGCATTTCCGAATTTCTCGTAATTCCATGAGTAACAAATAGCTTTAACCTATCATATAAAGCCTTTGAATTTGTAGTGATGGCCCCACCTTCGCCAGTTGTAACTGTTTTAACTGGATGAAAACTGAATTCTGTCATATCTGATATGGAACCAATTCTTCGACCTTTATATTGTGTCCCGATTGCATGAGCCGCGTCTTCAATAATTAGGAGTCCATGCTCATTTGCAATCGCTTGCAATTCTTCTAGTTGGGCTGATTGCCCAGTGAAATGTACAGGAATAATTGCTTTAGTTTTCTCTGTGATTTTTTTCTTAACATCTTCCGGATCAATATTGTATGTCTCTGGATCAATATCAGCAAATACAGGTACTCCGCCCATATACAATACACAGTTTGCAGATGCGGCAAATGTTAGAGGCGTTGTAATCACTTCATCTCCTGGCCCAATTCCCGCTGCAAAACAAGCTGCATGCAATGCTGCTGTCCCATTGGAAAATGCAACTGCATATTTCGCACCAACATAGGAGGCCAGTTTTTGCTCAAACTCACTTACCTTTGGCCCCGTAGTCAGATACTCACTAATAAGAGCCTCTTTTACAGCTTCTAAATCCTCATCAACGATTGATTGTTTCCCATAGGTAATCAAATGATCACTAATTGGCTTACCGCCATCTACAGCTAATTTCATATCTTTCATCTTCTTTCTGGTGTAAGATTCAAGTTTTCTATACCAAGTTTTAAGTCATCAACACTCAACCATTGGGCATTCGTTCCAGAATTATACTCAAATCCCTCATCTATTAATTTGCCACCAGCAGTGAAGTGTTTTTCCATATTCCACCATTCGAAATTTGGGTAAATTATATAATGCTTATCATACTCATAGGTTGATCTAGAATCATCACTTGTAATCATTACTTCGTGAAGCTTTTCACCTTCTCTAATTCCAACCTCAGTATAGCTTCCTTCAGGATTCATGGCATTTGCTAAATCGGTTATCTTAAATGATGGAATCTTTGATATGTACGTTTCGCCACCTCTAGATTCTTCCAAAGCTTTATAAACAAGTTCAACGCCTTCTTCAAGAGTAATCCAGAATCTTGACATTCTAAAATCTGTTATAGGTAATTCGAGGTTGCCAGCTTCAATTTGATTTTTGAAGAACGGAATCACAGACCCTCTGCTTCCGGCAACATTCCCATATCTTACAACAGAAAATACAGTACCTTTTCCACCTGCATATGCATTAGCTGAAATAAATAATTTATCTGATACAAGTTTCGTTCCGCCATATAAATTAATTGGATTTACAGCTTTGTCAGTTGAAAGAGCAACAACTTTCTTAACAGCTCTGTCAATTGCAGCATCTACTACATTTTTAGCTCCATGAATATTGGTTTTAATCGCTTCAAATGGGTTATATTCACAAGCAGGAACTTGTTTCATAGCAGCCGCGTGAATTACATAATCCACACCATCGAAGGCTCTGTACAATCTATCCTTATCTCTAACATCTCCAATGAAAAATCTAAGTTTATCTTGATGCTCGCGAAACATTTTTTTCACTTGGTCTTGTTTGAACTCGTCTCTTGAATAGATTATAATTCTTTTGGGATTGTATCGTTCCAATGTCATTTCTACAAACTTTTTACCAAATGACCCGGTCCCACCTGTGATCAAGATCGACTTATCGTTAAGCATTTTCTGCCTCCATATCTCTATAAAATTTTTCAACAATAAACCTCCTATGTCATTAATATAGGCCAAATAACAGTTTAGGAGGTTCATCTTAATCTATAAATTCATTGCTTTCTTCCACGTTTCTCGAAGATCAGTAACAAGCTTAAGTACATCATCTACTTTTTCTGTGCTTTTTTCAATATTAGCTTCTTGCAATGTCTCATTCATGAAAATATATAATTGTTCTAAATTCTCACTTATCTCATAATCCATATTCAAGGTTGATCTAAGCTCTGCAATAATCGCTTGTGCTCTAATAAAAGCATTATGGGTACGTTCAATATCTTTTTCACCCATGAAGTATTTAGCTTGCTTTAAAAACTTTTCAGCCCCTTCATATAACATATATGTCAACTCTTCTGGTTTTGCTGACATAATTTTCTGCTCCAAATAATTGGAAGCTTCTCCTTGAGTATTGCCTTTACCATTTAAGCTCTTATTTACAGCAGAATCAACAGCCTTTGGTGTTTGACGCACTTTATTATAATTTGTAGGTTTACCGTAATTGTAAGGATTTAAAACTGCCATTAACATTCACGCCTTTCTGTCTTGATCTTAACCTTTCTCATCAACAAATAATCCAGCTAACTCCCACATTTTTGCAATCATATCCTGAATTTTTTCGGTGGGAACTCTCTAATTACTTCGCCAGTTTTAGAATCCTTTAATCGATATAACATCGTTTTTGTAACTTCATGGACTTCTCGTTCAATCACTTTGTTATACTTTTCAAGTGATTTATTGGCTTGCTCTACAGATTTCTGTAATATCTCTTCATTATCAATTTCACTTTTGGCCTGATTCTGTGTATAATTCACTTCATTAGAAATAGAAGATGATGCAGTTTCATTCTGTATATCATTTGAAATTTCAGAGTTTTTAATGCTTGACGATTGTTGTACATTAGGATTCTTCCCAATTGAATCAATTCTCATTATAATCCCTCCGTTTTATCTTTTGATATCAATAAATGCAGATCCTGACTGTCCTCTGTCGAATGCGTAGCCACCAATGACTTTCTTTCCTGCATTCACTTTTTTCAACTTATTTTGATACTCACCTAACTTCTCATTTGCAATATTTTTGTTTTTCAGCTCCATCTCAAAAGCTAGACTTTTAAGGTTTTCAATTTCATTTATATATTCTCTAATTTCAATAGAATGCTTTGAATTAGTTGGAGCAATATCAAGTATTGTTAGAAGATTATATTCCGTGCAAATTTCTGCTACTAATTGCTTATAAGTTTCTTCAAATTCAGTCCATTCCTCAATGATTTTAGATTTTTGATATATCAGTTTCTCGAATCTTTCGAAGTTCTCTCCTTGAATAACATCATCCATTTTTTGAGTAGCTTGATAATATAGAGTCATTAACCTTTTTCGAATAACTAGTAAGTCAATCAATGCCTTACTCTTATCTGTGTTCAAAATATCATCCCTCCGATTATTAAGCACCACCGAGTTGTGATGATAACCACGCACTTTGGCTGTTCATTTCACTCAAAGCTTTCTCCATTGCCGTAAACTTAGAATAATATCGTTCTTCAATCCTAGCCAGATCAGCATTCATATCATAAATGTCATCATCTAAATCAAACACGTTTTGATCAAGTAAACTTATACTACTATGCTTAGTGACAAAATCGATCAAAATAGTAGATTTAACATTTCTCAAGGTTTGTATATCGTCACCCGTACCGGCTTTATTTATGGATTCTTTCATACCGTCAACGATAATATCATAAGTTTTACTGATTATACCTTCTTCTTCGTCAGCATCACCGCTACCAAACAACATCTCAATAACTGCATTAGGATCATTTTCAAGTGATTCTCTAAGTTTGTCTGTATCAATCTCAAGTTTCCCGCCCGATTGCCCCTGCGAATAGCTCTCAGTCGTAATTCCATACTCAGAAATGTGGTGCGATAAACCGTCTGACAATTCAACCGATTCATAAACTGCACTTCTCATCGTACTCATGACACTTGTAATTATGCTATCGTTCTTAAGCAGTCCACTCTTTGCCTTTACCTCCCAAAGCGTGATGTCCGTTTCAGACATCGCGCTACGTTGCTCTGTTGTTAAAGGCTTAAAGCTTCGATACGTTTTTTTCTGTCAACCTTGAAGCCATCTCATCAACAAGCGCATTATATTTTTCTACATACTTCTCAATTTTATCTACCATGCTATTCACATCTGTTTGAACATTAACAGTAACACTGCTACCACCAGTATCACTTTTCAAATCAAACGTTATACCTGCAATAAGAAATGAATTGGTTGATTTCTTTACATTTGTAGCTGCCCCAAAATCAACTAGAGCATCTATCCCTCTATTTTTATATGTGGTTTTAACAGAGCCGTCCATTAACGTAACACCCATCGCGTTATTGGCATCTGTCATGAATTTTTTGTTCCACCGTCAATGCTGCTGGTATCTTCAACTTTAAACCAATCTCCTAATGCAGAGTCATCGGCTGCTGTTATGATAAATTTATCATTTGTCGAGTCATAGCTTGCTTTAACTTTTATTCCTGCAGTATTGTTAATGTCATCAATCATATCACTTAAACGAGTGGTATCCGCAGCGTAGCTGAAGTTATATGCAGTTCCAGCTTGACCATCCGCTCCTGAAGTAATAGTAAAATCAATTGTATCCCCAGTTTTTATCACATCAAACTGATCAATTAACAGTGGTTCTCTAGAACCTGTCGATATTGCAGCGGTACTTGTAATCGTTGACTGAGCTTTCACATTTTCTATTAAATCCGTTTGGAATACACTATCAGTCGTTGTCAAATATTTTTTTAAGCCGTTTTCATCTATACTGAAATAGCCACCCTCATCGTCAATCGCTATTGAGAATTTATCTGTGGCACTATCATAACTCGCTGTCACACCTAAATTATGACTATTAATCTCGTTTACCACATCAGTCATTGTTTTACTAGCCATGTTTTCAATAGCGATATACTGACCCGATGGATTATTGTGTGTTTTAATTGTAAAATACATACCGTCTGCATCAGTAACTTCAGTAAATTGTTCCGCTAAATATATGTTATTTGTACCATCTGATATACCTTCAGTTCCCTCAACATAAGAACTATCTCTAGTCAGATTCAGATTCAACAGATTTCCAGCACCAGTCATGAAATTACCAGTTTCAGAAACTCTAAACCATGAATCCTCACCTGTATCTGAAGTTTGGATAAAGAATCTGTCAATATCGCTATCATATACTGTAGAAACACCTAATCCAGATCCATTAATTGTACTCACAACATCATCAATCGAATCTGCACCTGTAAAGGTGAATTCAACGCCCGATTCATTTTTTTTGAAGCTATTGTAAATTTAATCTCGTCCGCTTCATTAACAGTACTAAACATATCTGCAAGTGAAGCAATCCCTGAGCCTGTGGTTATAGCCGCTGTACTTGCAGTCGAAAACGTTTCAGCAATATTATGAACCTTGAAGTCGTATGATCCCGATACTGCATTCGTCGTAGCAGAAACACCAACCGAATCTGTATCTGATGACGTTGCAGATTTGATCCAGTCAACACTATCTACAGAGTAATTCACAACATCACCATATGAACTTGTCGAACTTAAACCAAACTCTGTTTTTGTGTCAATAACAAAATTGGCCATTTTGATATTCATTTCATGATACGCTTCTTGTCGCCATACCGTAGAGGTTTTTTGCTGCTCAAGGCGGTCGACTTTTATCTGCTCAGCCTCCATGAGCTTTTTAACCATAGTTTCCGTATCCATACCAGAGGCAATACCTGATATTCTTAACATGTCACTCATCATTACACCTCATTTCAAATAGAACAATCTCTTATTATTGTTATCGTCATCTTATGCAGAATCTTTATAGCAATTGAGTATTAAGTGCACTTTTTATTCGCTGTTATATCATGAGTTCTTTACTTAAAACTAGTGAGTATCTAAATGGTTGACACTAATAAAAAATTCAAATTCATAATGATCATCAACTACTTTTTTACTATAATTTGCTTTAACAAAACATCGAATAGACGACTCATTCTCAATTTTCACTTTTCCGATTAATAGCATTTCCTTAAACTCGGCTTTTATCTGTTCTAGCATTTCTGTACCAAAGCCTTTTCCTCTGCTCAATTTGGAAACACTATAATTGATAAAGCCAATATGTTTATTCTCAGCAAAGTCAATTCTAATTTGTCCGACATCAGTTCCATTGTCTTCAGCTATATATATAATTGAATCCTCTGAATTCAGCTTTCCTAAAAACCATTTTTCATGAGTTTCATATTGTATTTTCTCAGTACTAAATGAGTTTAGTCGTACTGTCTCGTCGTTTGTCCATATATAGAGCTGTTCACAATCTTTCAATTTAGCTCGTCTTAACTTCATCGGAATCCCTCCCCCTGCTTTACCTCCTAAATTAAGTCCAATTTAAGCATTGATCCGATCTTAAATTGGACTTAAAAAAAGATTCAAAATGCATCCAACCCGCTTTGAAATTGAAAATACATTTTGAATCTATTATTAGCTTTTTAGATAAGTATCAAATCTAAAGTGAACCTCTTTATTCCACGCTTCACATGCCGTTACAACCTCTTTATCCAAAAGTCCAAAAATATCGTCATACCTTAACTCCTCATATGCTCTTACAAGAACATCTAGCGATTGAATAAAGACCCTTGATTTTGAATCTATATCACTGTTTTCAATAAGGACTGAATTACTTAAAATTTCATTTTCAAATGCATGCATCCCTTCAATCAGTGTATGAAGCAAATCCAATGTTGCTACATAGTTCTGCTTCTCAGATTCGTTCCTAATATGGATCAATCCTTCACACATTGTATCACTGACATCTACTCCCATTCGAATTACGTCTAAGAATTTTTCCATATCTAACTCCCTTTGAAATATGAGTTGTATAATTCTGATTTATACCATGTTGCCATCACGTACTGGGATTCCTTTTTCTTTCAAATAATTTTTGGCTTCTTTTGGTGTTTTTTGAGTAAAATGATACATACTCGCAGCGGCTACAGCAGAAACATTCCCATCTGTTATCGCCTGATAGAAGTCCTCATACTCACCAGCACCACCAGAGGCGATAACAGGAATATTTACGTTTTCAGTAACAAACTTTATTAGCTCAATATCATAGCCATTCATCATCCCATCGTGGTCTATTGAAGTGATCAGAATTTCACCTGCACCTCGTTCCTCTGCTTCTTTAGCCCAATCAACAACCAACATATCTGTTTTTACAGTTCCGGAGTTTGAATAGCAATAGTACTCCCCATTCTCATCTTTTTTTGAGTCTATACTAATCACTATACATTGATTCCCAAAGATTTTTGAAGATTCATTGATGATATCTGGATTGTAAAGTGCATGTGTATTAATTGCGACCTTGTCTGCACCAACCCTTAAAAGCTGCTTTATATCCTCAATCGAACGGATACCTCCACCCACAGTGAATGGAACAAAACACTCCTCTGAAAACTCAGAAATAGCGTCAAAATCCGGTGATTGACCTTCATTTGTCGCGATAATATCAAGCAATATTAACTCGTCTACTTCTCTTAAATTATACACCTTGATTGCAGGCAACACAGGTCCAACCCTTCTCCAGCTATCAAAACTCTTTCCTTTTACCAAGCCAAAGTCCTTTTGAAGCAATGTTGGTATCACTCTTATTTTTAACACATCTTCACCCCTTAAGTTAATTTCAAGAAGTTCTCTATTAGTTTGAACCCATTTTGTGACTCTTCTCAGGATGAAATTGGACTCCAAAAATATTACCTTTCTGAACTGCTGACACAAACTCACCAGCATATGGAGTTGTAGCAATCACATTGTTTCTATCACTAACTTCAAAGTGATAACTATGAACAAAATAAAAATCTGCTTTCTCAGAAATATCTTTTAACAAGACACTATCGCCCTTCTTATGAAGCTCATTCCACCCCACATGAGGAATTCTAATAGATGGATAAATTCTTTGAAACTTAACAACATTTCCCTGAATTAAATCAAGCCCTGGGTTTTCTCCATTTTCATATCCCATAGTTGAAAACAGCTGCATACCCAGACATATACCAAGTATTGGTTTCTCCTTGATCAAAACAGCTTTTTTTATCGCATCTATCCAGTTTCCTTTTGATAGATTAGAAATGCCATCACCAAATGCACCAACACCAGGCAAGATTATACGATCTGCACCTTCCAAAGAGTCTGGTGAATCTGATATCAAAACATTTGCGCCACATTCCTCAAAGGCTCTACGAACAGATTTTAAATTACCCATACCATAATCAATAATGACTGTTTTCATACTGCTTATCCTTCCAGCAAATTGTCATAGTTTATTTTTGTTAAATTACCATGTCTATCTTTAACTAGATTTCCATATTCATCTGTCACAAAAATTTTCTTATTGGTGAACTTATCACATATTTTTATAAATTCCTCTACAGATAATCCGAGCGGTTCTAAGATTTCTTCAACCGGTTTATCCAGATAGTGCCATGGGAATTTTCCGTCATTCTGCTTAACAATAGATAGTGCGTCCTCTCGACTAATTCTACCTCTTCTAAGATGTAAACAAGCCAAATCTGTTGCACGACCAAATCCAAATTTCAAGAATTTAAAGTAATCATGAATACCAGTTTGATAGTTGTCTAAATTCTCATAAGTTACCATCGAGCCTTCTACCGAATGACTTAATGATGTAAATCCATGGGCTGAAGCAATTAGTGCATTAGATAGTCCATCCCAAGGTATATAATGTCCCAGGAAAATACCCGTAACACCCACACGTCGTAAATCTTCATCTGACGGATAATCAAACGCTAAAAGATCTTTTTTAGTTAATCCTTCGATTCCGATAAGGTCGGAAACGCGCAGTCCCAGAAGTCCGCCGAATTCTTCAAGCCATCTTCTGTCAAGGATGCTGTTCTCAGCTTCAGATGCTGGTCCGCCATACTCATTCTGTGAATTTTCTCCCCATACAATGAGAGGGATGTTAAAATTCACTGCCATCTTAATCGGAATTGTAAAAATAGCCACATGTTCTGGCCATGAAATATCTCCAACTTGAGTTAAACCAATCTTATTCAACGTTCTACGAACATTTGGATTTACAGTAAACTCAATATAATCCACACCCAATTGTTTTATGTTTTCAATGTTTTTTCGTCCAATTTCTGACAAATGGCACGTCGTTGCTGTTACACAAAGAGGATTCATGCCAAGTTCTTTCATTTTAATCACTTGATAAGTACTATCTTTCCCACCACTTACCGGGATGATGCAGTCCCAATTGCTACTGTCTTTTGATTTATATTTGTCCAGTATTCTGTCTAGCTCAGCACGACGTGTACTCCAGTCAACATGTCTTCTATCATCAAAGTTACGACAAGCAATACAAGTGCCCTCTTCATCAAAATGCAAATCTGGTTTCGTTATTGGCATTACGCAATTATTACAATATTTAAGCATATTTATACTCCCCTACATTTTTCCATCAGGAACCAAGTGATATCATCTTGAGCAAAGTTTTCATCATTCTTATAGATAAATCCGTAGTCCACAAGTTTCAGATCAGAATATTTCTTCATAAGTTCTCCAGCAAAGTCCCTCTTGAAAAGTCTATCTTTTTCGCCTCTATAATCTAGGCTCACTGGAGCTGGATTATAATATTCTGCGACACAAATATATTTCTTGCTCGTTTCATACAACTTCGAATAAACCAGATCTAATTCATCAGGATTGATATGAATGAGTACACCACGTGTGAAAACAAAGTCTCTTTGATAATCAACAACAAATTCTAGAAATGATTCATGATACACATTTAAACCACTGTGTTGTTTTAGTATTTCAACAGCTTTACCATTGATTTCAACACCTGATAATTCTACATTAGGAATAAGTTTTTCAAGCGCACTCAAGTTCATGCCAATATTTGGACCAAATTCCAAAACCGATTCTATGCCTGCAGTTTTTCCAATGATTTTTGAAAACATATTTATACTGCTCGCCAGCATTTGAGCATTCGCATTTCTATCAATATAGCTGTCTCCAAATTGTCCAGCCCAAAATTCTTCTTGTTCTGTTTTATAGTTTTTCAAAATTGACCCCCTACACTCGTCTACGTCACCATACATTCTGTAAACTCAAATTGCTACTCGGTGTCCGTCTCAATAATTTCGTCAACACCATTTTTTTCCAATCGTTCCAGTGAGTCTTCTAGCGATGTCTTAATGATCTGAATTAAGCTCAAAATGGTTGAGTACCACTTAAAATGACTTAATCCAATTTCAGCTAAAACCATGGATTCATGATCATATTTTCCACCCACAGAGTTCAGGTCTACTTCAAACTTAATGTTGAAAGACTGAATGATATGCATCAATAAATATTGCATTGTATGCTGATGTTCAAATACTTCTTTTTTAGGAATTAAGATATTATCAACAATTTTTTTTATATCATCAATATTCCCATTCCCGTCTTTATTTTCACCTATCAAATAGCTCTCCATGAACTCTTGGTGCTCATTGTATAATTCAATGCCTTTTTCACACTTCTCAATCATCGATTCTATATCATTAATTGCGCCTATCATCCGCTCACGGATTGCCTTTTCATCTTTCTTCGCATTTTCTGAAGTAAACGCCTTCAATTTTTCCTTAATTATTTCAAGGGGCGCAAACTGCTCTTGAACATATTTATCAATAGCTTCCTGGAATGTCATAATTTCAGTCCCATGAATTAGTGCTCCACCTTCAGTGGCATTAATACATGTGCCCTCATACTCAGCAACATCGACTTCATATGATTTTCTAAACTCATTCCAATCACGATGTGTAAGAATAGGTTGACCGTCATTACCTTCTACTTCAAAAGAATCCTCATTAACAACAAACTGATTCTCACCAAAATGTGTTCCTGAAGCATGGCTGATGCCCTCACGGCTATACGCGAGATCCTGACCAATTAGAATAATCGGATCACACCCCACAGCCTGAGCAATTTTAAAAGCCATATTTCCAGATGACTGCTTAATATTTAACATGCCTTTATCTACACCCAACCATGAAAAATGTCCATATTGTCTATACACTATAAGTCTAGGTCCTTTATACACTTCATAAGCTTCTTTGGGTACAACTGGACACGCCGCATAATAGACGTCTTTCGTTTCTTCTTCTGTATATATATCTGCCAATTCGACTGTTTCGACAACGCGTTCTAAAGCAGTTATAAGATGCGGTTTAATCCCGAGTTCAAGCAAAATTTTAAGTGATGCATCAGGACAAATAATAAACGCTTTATCCTGCAATTCTTTTAATAAATGTTTGTTCTTATTTAATGATGGTCCTGCTGAGACAACTATCGCAGGTTTACCTGTGAATGCACCAAAAAGTGAATTAATTCCAGGATTAGATACTATCTCATTCACATTATCCAACATATTCTCGACCCCGATCAATGAATCATCTGGATCATTCCCATAGTAAATTAACGCAAATGTCGCACCTTCTCTAAACTGCTTCAAAAACTCCATGTAGTATGTTTTATGCCAAGAAATAGTCTTAGAATAATAAATCGGTTTAACTGATTTAACCAGAAATATTTTACCTCTTTCCTGGAAATATGAAACAATTTTTGAAAACGAATCTTTAACATTAAGTCCTACCCAAAATTCAATTTTGGGATTTGCTAACATACCCGTTAAGTCTAAAATTCCCATCAACATTTTAAATATTTCAGTTTCTTTTTCTACAATTAAAATTCGTTGTGTTCCAGATTTATCTGAATAGAGATCTATATACTGACTCGCTGCTAAAGAAAAGTTCAGTCCCAGGATAACAGCTAGTTTCGCATTTTTTTGTCTAAAGACTCTAATTCATTTTTCACAATACCAATGGGATCATTAACATCATAAAATAAAGCACCATCAGATAAACGTTTGATGTTTGGAACACCTCTTACATTTGTTATTTCAAACCCATACTTTTGTCCAATAGTAGTCGCCTTAACTTGTTTTGCTAGATCTGGATAACGTCTCTCTAATATATCCATATTTTTTTTGAAAGTCTTGTCATCATAAAACTTGATTTTTTTTCCCATAGTAGCCTCCCATATAACTTATTTTCTCTATTCAAATGTCATACATACAGCTCAATAAAGAAAATACGCATAAATAAAGAGCCAGAGCCGAGCTCTGACTCTTTATTACTGATTTTAGTAATTATCTCAGTAATTGAAGCACACCTTGAGGTGCTTGATTCGCTTGTGCCAACATAGCTTGTGCAGCTTGTTGAAGAATATTTTGCTTAGTGAACTCCATCATTTCTTTGGCCATGTCAACGTCTCTGATTCGAGATTCTGACGCCTGTAAGTTTTCAGATGAAGTATCTAAGTTCTTAATAGTATGCTCAAGTCTATTTTGAGTCGCACCAAGTGTACTTCTTTGAGTAGATACACTGTTTAGAGCTGTATCAAGTACAGTAATTGCACTTGCTGCTCTAGCAGCTGTAGATACATCAAGTGCTCTTTCAGTTGCAGTTGAGCTTGTACCATCAGTAACTTCTAGATCTGAGTAATATACAGTTGTTCCAGACGCAGTA
>LQAE01000243.1_pt1 | contig 15657 bp, 13 predicted proteins | sample 1535771 | NCBI WGS metagenome assembly LQAE01 (sample SAMN04331582, study PRJNA305678) | bioreactor metagenome | isolation source: bioreactor_1 inoculated with Wadden Sea sediment 1st replicate of a... | place: Germany:Bremen
GCTACGTGGTATCCAAAGAACTGAAATCGAGCGTGGTCAAGTACTTGCTAAGCCTGGTTCAGTAAACCCACACACTAAGTTCGAAGCACAAGTATACGTACTGAAGAAAGAAGAAGGCGGTCGTCATACTCCATTCTTCAACAACTACCGTCCACAGTTCTTCTTTAGAACAACAGACGTAACAGGCGCAGTAACTCTACCAGCAGGTACAGAAATGTGTATGCCTGGAGATAACGTAGAAATGGTTATCGAACTAATCGCTCCAATCGCAGTAGAAGAAGGCCTAAAGTTCTCTATCCGTGAAGGTGGACGTACTGTTGGTGCTGGTTCTGTAATTAAAATTCTTGAGTAAGATTTAATTGTTATTTAAACCTTGGCTTTTACGGTCTTTGGCCAAAAGCCAAATTGCACATATGCAATAGAAGATCATAGGGCTGGGATCTCCCAGCTCTTTTCTTGTCTGAATATAGATAACTTTATAATGAAACTTTTCTAGAAGCTTCAATATAAAGAATTGTTACATGCGAAAGAAACACTGTAATTGTAGTGCTTTAAGTGATAAAATCCGTGCTGAAAATACACTATTTGAAAGCTTGAAAAAGCTATATAAAAAATGATTGACACGCCTATTCGTTTGTGATAGGTTAAGTTAGTGATGTTATAGTGGTGTATGTTGTGCGTAGACACATACGGCATAGATTATATAAATACTAATAATCTTAGTTAGGAGGTGTCAGGATGAGAGTGAAAATCACGATGGCATGTACAGAATGCAAGCGTAGAAATTACAATACGACAAAGAATAAAAAGACGACTCCAGATCGTGTTGAAATGAAAAAGTATTGCAAATTCTGTAAGAAGCACACTGATCATAAAGAAACAAAATAAGACAACTTAGGAACGCAGACAAACAAAATCAATCCGAAGGATGTGAATGCAATGGCTGCACAAACAGATGTACAAAAGAAGAGTGGTAAGAGTTTCTTCAAAGGTGTACGTGCTGAACTTAAAAAAGTAACTTGGCCAAATAGAGATGAACTTCTGTCTTACACAACGGTAGTTCTGGTAATCTGTGGTCTTATGACGGCAGGTCTATGGGTTGTGGATGCGGTGTTCAACAACCTTCTTAAATTGGTCATGTAACTCGCGTATTAACATAGGGGGACGTATCAATCGTCAACTTATGAGGGAGGCTGGGATCTATGTCTGAAAGAGAAGCGCAATGGTATGTTGTCCATACGTACTCTGGACACGAGAACAAGGTAAAAGCAAATATCGAGAAAATCGTGGAAAACAGAGGCATGGAAGACATAATCCTCGAAGTAGCTGTTCCCACTGAAGAAGTCGTAGAAATGAAGAACGGCAAGAAAAAGACTAAGCTGAAGAAAATTTTCCCAGGCTACTGCATTGTGAAAATGTTCATGACGGATGAGTCTTGGTATGTTGTTCGGAACACACGCGGCGTAACTGGATTTGTTGGACCGGCATCAAAACCGATTCCACTTACTGAACAAGAAGTGGTGAACATGGGCATTGAGGAAAGACAAGTTGTCGACATCGACGTAGCTGTTGGCGACACGATTCGAGTTGTATCTGGACCTTTCGATACTTTTGAAGGTGTAGTTGAAGAAATTCACCCAGAAAAGCAATCTCTAAAGGTTCTTATATCAATGTTTGGCCGAGAAACACCAGTAGAACTCGAATTCTCACAAGTTCAAAAGCTGTAATAGGCTTGAACATATATCAAATGTTATTTTAATATCAAGGAGGTGTAACGCATGGCTAAAAAGGTTATGGGTCTGATCAAACTTCAGATTCCTGCAGGTAAGGCTACTCCAGCTCCACCAGTAGGTCCTGCACTAGGTCAGCACGGCGTTAACATTATGCAATTTACAAAGGAATTTAATGCAAGAACAGCGGATCAAGCTGGTATGATTATTCCTGTTGTAATTTCAGTTTACCAAGACAGATCTTTCTCTTTCATTACTAAGACTCCACCAGCTGCAGTTCTTATTAAGAAAGCATGTGGAATTAAGTCTGGTTCTGGCGTACCTAACAAAGACAAGGTCGCAACTATCACTAAAGCTCAACTTCAAGAAATCGCTGAGCTAAAAATGCCTGATCTAAACGCAGCTTCAGTTGAATCTGCAATGCGTATGATCGCAGGTACTGCGCGCTCTATGGGCGTACTAGTAGAAGAGTAAGTTTCCGTCCTCGTGGGAGGATCGTACCGCTATTACCACAAAGGAGGTAAAGTATTATGGCAAAGCAAGGAAAAAGATATGCTGAAGTTGCAAAGCTAGTTGATCGTTCTAAGCAATATGAAACAGCTGAAGCAATTTCACTAATGAAGCAAACTGCTAAGGCAAAATTTGACGAAACAGTTGAACTTCACATTAAACTAGGTGTTGACGGTCGTCACGCTGACCAGCAGGTGCGTGGTGCAATTGTACTACCACACGGTACTGGTAAATCAAAAAAAGTTCTCGTAGTTGCTAAAGGCGAGAAGGCTGAAGAAGCTAAAGCTGCAGGCGCTGATTTTGTAGGTGCTGAAGATATGATTCAAAAGATTCAAACTGAAAACTGGTTTGATTTCGACGTGCTTGTTGCAACTCCTGACATGATGGGTCTTGTAGGTCGTCTAGGTCGTGTCCTAGGTCCTAAAGGTCTTATGCCAAACCCTAAGTCTGGTACAGTAACATTTGATATCGAAAAAGCTGTAAACGAAATCAAAGCAGGTAAAGTTGAATACCGTCTAGACAAAACTAATATCGTTCACGTATCGATCGGTAAAGTTTCTTTCGAAGACGAAAAACTTGCTGAGAACCTTAACGCACTAATGGAAGCTGTAATTAAAGCTAAACCAGCTGCTGCAAAAGGGACTTACCTAAAGAGCGTTGCTATGACAAGCACTATGGGTCCTGGCATTAAGCTGAACTCAACTCAATTCTAATTTATTTCTAAATTAGTCTTGACAAGCGTATAGTCCTGCTATACAATATGCTTGTTTGAAAATGAATACACACCGTAGACAGTAGGTGCTGAAAAGCTTAATTTCCTACCGAGGTATTGATAAATGCGTTCGTGAATTTATGCATGAGCCAGCCTCTCTACTTTGTCTAAAAAATAGAGAGGCTGTTTTAATTTATTGATGCCAGATACTGCTTTTTAAGGAGGTGGACTGATGTCAAGCAATCTAGATCGTAAGAAATCGGTTGTTGAAGAAATCAAAGCAAAATTTGAAGGTTCTCAATCTGCAGTTGTTGTTGATTACCGTGGCCTAACAGTTGAAGAAGTTACAGAACTTCGTAACAAATTCCGTGAAGCTAACGTTGAGTACAAGGTTTACAAGAACAATCTTGTGAAAATTGCAATCAAAGGCACTGATTTTGAAGGGCTATCTGCAGACCTAACTGGTCCAAACGCTATTGCATTCGGTATCGAAGATGCTGTTGCACCAGCTAAGATCGTTAAGGACTTTGCTGCAACAAATGATAAACTAGAACTTAAGTCTGGTGTTGTTGAAAAGGTATACTACGACAACGCAAAGATCATGGAAATCGCCAACCTTCCATCAAAGGAAGAACTTATCGGCCGTTTCATGGGTTCTATCAAGGCTCCTGTTTCAAACTTCGCTTACTTCCTGACAAACCTTGTCGAGAAGAAAGAAGAAGAAGGCGTAGAAGCTTAAAAAATCTAAACCGTAATTTACTGTTAATTAAAACATATGAAAGCCGGAGGTGTTCGTAAGATGACTAAAGATCAAATCATTGAAGCGATTAAGGGTATGTCTATCCTAGAAATCAAAGAACTAGTAGAAGCATGTGAAGAAGAGTTTGGCGTATCAGCATCTGCACCAGTTATGGTTGCTGGAGCTGCTGCTGGTGGAGCTGCAGAAGAAAAGTCAGAGTTTGACGTTGTTCTTCAATCAGCTGGCGCTAAGAAAATTGGCGTTATCAAGATTGTTCGTGAAATCACAGGTCTAGGCCTAAAAGAAGCTAAGGCTCTTGTTGATGGTGCTCCTGGCAACATCAAAGAAGCAGTAGCTAAAGAAGAAGCAGAAGAACTAAAAGCTAAGCTTGAAGAAGCTGGCGCTGTAATCGAACTTAAGTAATTAAGTTGCGGTGTGTTCATTGCGGCGGCTGAAGTGTTAACACTTCACCGCCGCTTTAATTCTACATCCTAAATCTTTGATTTAGATATGTAGTTTACTCCAACGACCAGAGGGAGTTGCGAGTGTCCTAACCGCCTGAAAGGCATACACATCCTAAATCTTCGATTTAGATATGTAGTTTACTCCAACGACCAGAGGAAGTTGTGAGTTTCCGCCCTGATAATAAGGCGCAGGATAATGAGCGTACAATATCAAGACTAAATTGCAAATGAAGAACTTTGGAAGACTCTGAAGTTCTATTTTTATGCAAAATCTTTATGGCAAGAATGCATGGTAGGTATTTACTTGGGCGGGGTAGACGTCCGAGTAAATGGCCCGTCTAAGTAAATATTTATTATACATGACTTAAATGAAGTATTGAAAAATACTGTTGACACGAATTCCTAAGTGTAGTATCATTTTATAATGCCATATTTATGTGAAGTTGATAATTAAAATCGGGCAAATATCGCTTTTTTGGCGTTTTTTGTGTTTCGATTGGCAACTTTATGTATATGTATATATAGTGCCTATGCGTTCGAATGCAGGTCCCGAAGATCTAATGTGGGAGAGACAGGAAACGCTTGGGTCGGTGTATTTGTAGGTTAAGGGAAGTCTCCCTAAGAAATATCATGATGAATTTTCATCCACGGAGCCTTAAATTATTTAGCATGAGGGGTGAATTTTAAATGCCACAACCTGTACAGCTCGGTAAAGTAGAACGTATGAGTTTCTCTAGAATTCCTAAGATTTTGGATATGCCAAATCTTATTGAAATTCAGATGAAATCGTACCAATGGTTCCTTGAAAATGGCTTGATGGAAGCATTCCAAGATATCTCGCCAATTCAGGACTACACTGGCAACCTAATTCTTGAATTCATTGACTACGAACTTAATGAAGATCCTAAGTACGATGTCGAAGAATGTAAGGAAAGGGATGTTACGTATGCGGTACCTTTAAAGGTACAAGTTCGTTTCATTAATAAGGAAACGGGCGAAGTCAAGGAACAAAAAGTCTTCATGGGGGATTTCCCACTGATGACAGACAAGGGAACGTTTATTATCAACGGTGCTGAACGTGTAATCGTTAGCCAGCTTGTTCGTTCTCCAGGTCCTTACTACGATGTAAAACTCGATAAGTCTGGATCTCAATTATTCTCGACTACGGTTATTCCAAACCGTGGTGCATGGCTTGAGTACGAAACGGATTCAAACGACATCGTTTCAGTTCGTATTGACCGTACAAGAAAGCTTCCAGTGACTGTTCTTATTAGAGCGCTTGGTCTTGTTACAGATCAGGAAATCATCAATTTCTTTGGTGAGGATGAGCGTCTGCTTAAATCTCTAGATAAGGACAATACAACAACGAAGGCTGAAGCTTTGATCGAAATTTACAAGAAGCTTCGTCCGGGCGAGCCGCCAACGGTTGAAAGTGCTACAAGCCTTATCAACTCATTGTTCTTTGATGACAAGCGTTATGACCTTGCGAAGGTTGGTCGCTACAAATTCAACAAGAAACTTGGTCTCGTGAACCGTATCGAAAAAGAAGTTCTTGCTGAAGATGTTGTTCATCCGGAAACTGGCGAAATTATCGCTGAAGCTGGTGTGAAGGTTGAACGTGACCTTGCGATGGAAATCGAAAACGCTGGTGTTAAATCTGTTATCGTAATCGGTGCAGAGGACAAGCCTGTTAAAGTTATTGGTAACCACTTTGTTGACTTTGACAAGCATGTTCAAATTGAAGGTCTGCCTCGTATTGACCGTGCATACTATCCTGTTCTTAAAGAAATCATGGATATGTACACAGAAGAAGCAGATATCAAAGCTGCTATTGAAGAGCGTATCAAGGAGCTTGTTCCTAAGAACATTATTCCAGACGATATTCTTGCTTCAATCAGTTACATCATCGGTCTGCCACACAAGATCGGTAATGTAGACGACATTGACCACCTTGGAAACCGCCGTATTAGATCTGTAGGCGAACTGCTTCAGAACCAGTTCCGCATCGGTCTATCCAGAATGGAACGTGTTGTTAGAGAAAGAATGACGATTCAGGATATGGATGTTATCACGCCACAGGCACTGATTAATATTCGTCCAGTTGCTGCAGCAATTAAAGAGTTCTTCGGTTCATCACAGCTTTCACAGTTCATGGATCAAACGAACCCACTTGCTGAACTAACGCACAAACGTCGTCTTTCGGCACTTGGACCTGGTGGTCTGTCTAGAGAGCGTGCGGGCTTCGAAGTTCGTGATGTTCACTACTCTCACTACGGTCGTATGTGTCCAATCGAAACACCTGAAGGTCCAAACATCGGTCTTATTGGTTCCCTGTCATCATATGCCCGTATTAATGAGTATGGATTCATTGAATCTCCGTACCGCCGTATTGACAAGAACTCAGGAGCGGTGACTGGTACTATTGAATACCTGACTGCGGATGTGGAAGAAAAGTACATCGTAGCACCGGCGATTGAGCCTCTAAACGATGATATGACATTTGTGAATGACAAGGTAGTAGCTCGTCGTCACTCTGACATTGCGATGTTCCCAAGTGCTCAGGTAGATTACATGGAAGTCTCTGCACAGCAGATGGTTTCGGTAGCAACAGCAATGATTCCATTCCTTGAGAATGATGATGCCAACCGCGCCCTAATGGGTTCGAACATGCAGCGTCAGGCGGTACCACTAGTGAAGGCGCAAGCGCCAATCATCGGTACAGGTATGGAAGGTATTGCGGGCCGTGACTCCGGCGTCGTGAAAATGGCTAAGGAAGATGGCGTTGTTGAGTATGTTTCTGGTGATCGCGTTACGATCCGTCATAACGATGGTTCTAAAGAACACCATAACCTACTAAAATTCAAGCGTTCTAATCAGGGTACTTGTATTACGCAAAGACCACTGGTAGACAAAGGTCAGATTGTTAAAAAAGGTGAAGTGATCATGGACGGTCCATCAACTGAGATGGGTGAAATCGCTCTTGGTGCAAACCTACTGATCGGCTTCATGACATGGGAAGGCTACAACTATGAGGATGCCATCCTATTAAGTGAAGAGCTTGTACAGCAAGATAGACTGTCTTCTATTCATATTGAAGAGTATGAATCAGAAGCTAGAGATACAAAGCTTGGTCCAGAAGAAATCACTCGCGATATTCCAAACGTAAGTGATGAAGCTCTTAGAAACCTAGACGAACGAGGAATCATTCGTATTGGTGCTGAGGTTCACTCTGGCGACATTATGGTTGGTAAAGTAACACCTAAGGGTGAAACTGAACTGACAGCAGAAGAAAGACTTCTTCGTGCAATCTTCGGTGAGAAGGCTAGAGAAGTTCGCGATACTTCACTTCGCGTACCTCACGGTGAAGCTGGTATCATCGTAGATGTAAAAGTATTCACGCGTGAAAACGGCGACGAGTTGCCTCCGGGCGTAAATGAGCTTGTTCGTGTTTACATCGCTAAGAAGAGAAAGATCCAGGTTGGCGATAAGATGGCCGGTCGTCACGGTAACAAGGGTGTTATCTCCCGCGTTTCACCGATTGAAGACATGCCATTCCTGAATGATGGTACGCCACTTCAGATCGTTCTTAACCCACTGGGTGTACCTTCTCGTATGAACATCGGTCAGGTCCTAGAGGTTCACCTTGGCATGGCTGCTAAGAAGTTCGGTTGGAAGGTAGCAACGTCGGTATTTGATGGTGCTAAAGAGACTCAAATCATGGATCTACTTGAAGAAGCAGGTTACCCTCGTAATGGTAAGATGACTGTTCGAGATGGCCGTACAGGTGATGAATTTGATAACCCTGTAACAGTTGGCTACATGTATATGCTAAAGCTCCACCACCTTGTAGATGATAAGCTTCATGCTCGTTCTACAGGTCCATACTCTCTTGTAACGCAACAGCCTCTTGGCGGTAAAGCCCAGTTTGGTGGACAGCGTTTTGGTGAGATGGAGGTTTGGGCACTTGAAGCCTATGGTGCGGCGTATACACTACAAGAAATCCTGACTGTGAAGTCGGATGACGTTGTAGGCCGTGTTAAAGCATACGAATCTATCGTTAAGGGTGAAAACATCCCTGAACCTGGAATTCCTGAATCCTTCAAGGTTCTTATTAAAGAACTTCAGTCTCTAGCACTAGATGTAAAAGTACTAAGAGATGACGAAGGTGAAATTGCAATCAAAGAAGCAGATGAAGAAGAAGAATCAAATCTTGTTTCGAAAGAAGTTCTTGGAGAACAAGTTCCTGGTACTAAAGACGAATCTGATAGCTTTGAACGTAAAGGATTCACGGTTGATTTCCTTAAAGAAGGCGACGAATAACTCTGATCTGAAGGGAGAGGTAGCCCTTGCTCGAATTTAATAATTTTGATTCAATTAAAATCGGTCTCGCTTCACCGGAAAAAATCCGCGTCTGGTCAAACGGCGAGGTGAAGAAGCCCGAAACAATTAACTACAGAACACTTAAACCAGAGAAAGAAGGTCTTTTCTGTGAAAAGATCTTTGGTCCTACTAAGGACTGGGAGTGTCACTGTGGTAAATACAAGCGTGTTCGCTATAAAGGCGTAGTTTGTGACCGTTGTGGCGTTGAAGTTACAAAGGCAAAAGTACGTCGTGAGAGAATGGGTCACATTGAACTGGCTGCACCTGTTTCTCACATATGGTACTTCAAGGGAATCCCATCAAAGATGGGTATCCTACTTGATATGTCGCCAAGAGCACTTGAAAAAGTTCTATACTTTGCGTCATACATTGTAATTAATCCAGGTGAAACATCACTTAGTTTCAAGCAGCTTCTAACTGAAAAAGAGTACTCAGACTACCGTGAAAAGTTCGGTAACGAATTTAAAGCGGCTATGGGTGCAGAAGCTGTCAAGGAAGTACTTGATCTGATCGATCTACCAAAACTGGCGGATGAGCTTGCTGCAAAGCTTAAAGATGCGACTGGTCAAAAGAAGATCAGAACACTGCGTCGTCTTGAAGTGGTTAACGCATTCAAGAAGTCAGAAAACAATCCAAGCTGGATGATTCTTGACGTTATCCCGGTAATTCCTCCGGATTTACGTCCTATGGTTCAGCTAGATGGTGGTCGTTTCGCGACATCGGATCTAAACGATCTTTACCGTCGTGTAATCAACAGAAACAATCGTCTAAAGCGTCTGCTAGAGCTTGGCGCACCAGACATCATTGTTAGAAACGAAAAGCGTATGCTTCAGGAAGCTGTCGATGCGCTGATCGATAACGGTCGTCGTGGCCGTCCTGTTACAGGACCTGGTAACAGACCACTTAAGTCCCTGTCTGACATGCTTAAGGGTAAGCAAGGTCGTTTCCGTCAGAATCTTCTGGGTAAGCGTGTCGACTACTCTGGTCGTTCGGTTATCGTAGTTGGTCCGGAACTAAAGTTCTACCAATGTGGTCTTCCAAAGAAGATGGCACTAGAACTATTCAAGCCATTCGTAATGAAAAAGCTTGTTAAAGATGGATATGTACACAACATCAAGAGCGCCAAGCGTATGGTTGAGCGCGTGAAGCCTGAAGTTTGGGATATCGTTGAAGAGGTAATCAGAGAGCACCCAGTTATGCTGAACCGTGCCCCTACTCTTCATAGACTGGGTATCCAGGCATTTGAGCCAGTACTTATCGAAGGTAAGGCAATTCGTCTTCACCCACTGGTTTGTACAGCTTACAACGCCGATTTCGATGGTGACCAGATGGCGGTACACGTTCCACTGTCAGTAGAAGCACAAGCTGAAGCTAGATTCATGATGCTGTCTGTTAACAACATCCTAGCACCTAAGGATGGTAATCCGATAACGACTCCATCTCAGGATATGGTTCTTGGCGCTTACTACATGACGTTTGAAAAAGAAGGCGAACCTGGTGAAGGTATGGTCTTCAAAGACTACAATGAAATGATCATGGCTTACGAAAATAAAGTCGTGACACTTCACTCGAAAGTAAAAGTTCGTATGACAAGTGCGGATAATGGAATTGTATCAATCGTAGAGTCTACGGTAGGTCGTTTCATCTTCAACGAACAGATTCCTCAGGATATCGGATTCGTTGACCGTTCGCAGGACCCATACTCATTAGAAGTTGACTTCCTGTGTACGAAAAAGAAGCTTGAAGAGATTATCGCAAAGTGTTTTGCTAAACATGCAAATACAGTGACTGCGGTTATGCTTGATCATATGAAAAATATGGGCTTCAAATACTCTACGCGTGGTGCGGTAACAGTTTCTGTTTCGGATATGGTTATTCCTCCGAAGAAGAAGGGCCTTATTGCAGATGCACGTAAATTAGTAGATAAGTATCAGAATGCTTACCGTAGAGGTTTAATTTCTGATGAAGAAAGATATAAGAAGGTTATCCAGACATGGTCACAAACGACTGAAGAAGTTACTGATGCCCTAATGGAAAACCTAAGTGATCTTAACAACATCAAGATCATGGCGCACTCCGGTGCCCGTGGTTCTAGAAACCAGATTCGTCAGCTGGCGGGTATGCGTGGTCTTATGGCCAATGCAGTTGGTAAAACAGTTGAGATCCCGATCGTTTCAAACTTCCGTGAAGGTCTAGGCGTACTAGAGTACTTTATCTCTACAACAGGTGCACGTAAAGGTCTAGCCGATACAGCACTTCGTACAGCCGATTCAGGTTACCTGACACGTCGTCTTGTTGATGTATCTCAAGATGTTATCGTTCGCGATATTGATTGTGGTACTGAGCACGGCATTGTGGTTGAAGCCTTCATGAACGGCAATGAACTTATTGAGCCGTTTATCGAACGTATTGTAGGTCGTTTCCCAGCTAAGAATGTTCTACATCCTGAAACTGGCGAAATGCTTTGTGATACAGATACAATGATCTCGATGGTTATTGCTAAAAATATCGATGCTTCTGGCATCAAACAACTGGAAGTACGTTCAGTACTTACATGTGACACTGAATACGGTGTTTGCGGTAAGTGTTACGGTGTCAACCTTGCTAATGGCAAACCTGTTAACGTAGGTGAAGCTGTTGGTATCATCGCGGCTCAGTCGATTGGTGAACCTGGTACCCAACTTACGATGCGTACATTCCATACCGGCGGTGTAGCCGGCGGCGATATCACCCAAGGTCTACCCCGTGTTGAGGAACTTTTCGAAGCACGTAAACCTAAGGGTCTTGCAGTTATTGCAGAAATCGCTGGGACAGTTTCTTTCAGAGAAACTAAGAAGAAAAAAGAAGTTGTTATTACATCTGACGACGGCGAAGTGGCTTCAAGCCAAATCGTATTCGGCTCTCGTCTAAGAGTTGAAGCAGGTGACCGTGTGGTAGCTGGTCAAATGATCACTGATGGTTCTATCAATCCACATGATATCCTACGTGTTGTTGGTGTAAGAGGCGTTCAGGAGTATATTACTTCTGAGGTTCAGAGAGTTTACCGTCTACAGGGTGTTGATATCAACGATAAACACGTTGAGATCATTATCAAGCAGATGCTTGGAAAAATGAAAGTTGATGATCCAGCTGATACAAAACTTCTTGAAGGTTCTGTGATTAGTGTTCGTGAATTCAACGCAGAAAACAAGCGCATTGCTGAAGACGGTGGAGAGATCGCAACTGGTACAAGATCACTTCTTGGTATCACAAAAGCATCTCTTGCTACTGAATCATTCCTATCGGCTGCATCATTCCAGGAAACAACTCGTGTCCTGACTGACGCTGCTATCAACGGTAAGGAAGACCGTCTTGTTGGTCTGAAGGAGAACGTTCTAATCGGTAAACTGATTCCAGCCGGCACAGGTATGAAGAAGTATAACGATGTTGCGATTCAAAAGCATGAAAGCCTTCAACCTGCTGATGACGAATATAAAGTTTTACTTTAGCAAAAATAACATTGACAGTCCCTCGGGCTGGTGTTAGAATATTGAAGTGTGCCAATGGGAGCCCACACCTTTTTGCGCCCTGAAGGAGGTCAATTATGCCGGTTCAAGAGTTGCAAACACTTGGTCGGGATCATTTGAAGATCGGGGTCAAGCAGTCATCCAAAGCGATAACTGAAGGTCGTGCCCTGAAGGTTTTCGTCGCAAAGAATGCTGAACAGCATGTGACGAGACACATTATTGAGTTGGCCGAAGCGGCTGGCATAGATGTCGAACTTGTCGACACTATGCGCACGTTAGGTCATGCTTGTCGGATAGACGTTGGTGCTGCGACAGCAGTTATAACTAAATAAACTAATTCTAAAAATGGAAGGAGGTGCATGGAATGCCTACTATTAACCAAATTATTCGTAAGGGTCGTAAGCAGCAAGTTGAGAAATCTACTTCGCCAGCTCTACAGAGAACTTTCAATACTCTTAAGCGAACTAATGTAAAGCAAAGCGCGCCATTCAAGCGTGGTGTTTGTACGTCAGTTAAAACAATCACGCCTAAGAAACCTAACTCCGCGCTTCGTAAGATTGCCAGAGTTCGTCTTACAAACGGTATGGAAGTTACGGCATACATCCCAGGTGTGGGTCACAACCTACAGGAGCACAGTGTTGTTCTTATCCGTGGTGGTCGTATTAAAGATCTTCCGGGTGTTCGTTACCACATCGTACGTGGTGTCCTAGACACAGCTGGTGTCGCTGATAGAAACCAGTCTCGTTCGAAGTACGGAGCGAAGAAGCCCAAGAAAAAATAGCACCAAGTTAAGTAGTTAATCACCTCTTCCTTCTAGCCATAGAGGGAAGAGGTTTTATCAAGTTTATATGGCGCCAACGACAATATATTTTGTCGAGTACCGATGAAATCATTCATTGCAAGGAGGGAAGAGACGTGCCAAGAAAAGGTAATGTTCCAAAGAGAAAAGTGTTTACTGATCCTGTATACGGATCTACAGTAGTAACTAAGCTTATCAACAACATCATGCTTGATGGTAAGAAAGGTACTGCACAACAAATCGTTTACGGTGCATTCGAGATCGTAGCTCAAGAGACTGGTAAAGATGCTCTTGAAGTATTCGAAACTGCCCTAAACAACATCATGCCTATGCTAGAAGTTAAGGCTCGCCGTGTAGGTGGCTCTAACTACCAGGTTCCTGTAGAAGTTCGTCCTGTTCGTCGTCAGACTCTAGGTCTAAGATGGTTAACAGATTACACACGTAAGCGTGGCGAGCGTACTATGAAGGAAAGACTAGCAAAAGAAATTCTTGACGCTGCAAACAACACTGGTGCATCAGTTAAGAAAAAAGAAGATACACACAAAATGGCAGACGCAAACCGTGCATTCGCACACTACAGATGGTAATAGCCAGACGGCTAGTACCACTGTATGCTTGCTGAAGCATATTCCAATAGTAGATTTTCGTATGAGAGAGGAGGATACACAATGGCTAGAGCTTTTTCGCTTGAAAGAACTCGTAACATTGGTATCATGGCTCACATCGATGCAGGTAAGACTACGACGACTGAACGTATCCTTTACTACACTGGTCTAACTCACAAAATTGGTGAGGTTCATGACGGTGCTGCAACGATGGACTGGATGGAGCAGGAACAAGAACGTGGTATCACGATCACTTCTGCTGCAACTACTTGTGAATGGAACAAAACGCGCATCAACATCATCGATACACCTGGACACGTTGACTTCACAGTTGAAGTTGAACGTTCTCTACGTGTACTAGATGGCTCTTGTGCAGTATTCTGTGCAAAGGGTGGCGTTGAGCCTCAGTCTGAAACTGTTTGGAGACAGGCTAACAAGTATCAAGTTCCACGTATGGCGTTTGTTAACAAGATGGATATTACAGGTGCTGACTTCCTACGCGTTGTTGGTATGATGAAAGATCGTCTTAAAGCTAATGCTGTACCAGTCAGCTACCAATTGGTGCTGAAGATGATTTCGAAGGCGTTATCTCGCTAATCGAAATGAAAGCAATTTATAACATTGATGACTCTGGACAGAACACTGAAAAGCGTGATATTCCAGCGGAATACATGGAACAAGCTGAAGAGTACAGAGGCGCTATGATTGAGTCAATCGTTGAAACTGACGAAGACCTAATGATGGCATACCTGGAAGGTGAAGAGCCAACTGAAGAGCAACTTGTTGCTGCTCTACGTAAGGCGACTATCGCTAACCAAATCGTTCCTGTACTTTGTGGTTCTGCATACAAGAACAAAGGTGTTCGTGAGCTTCTTGACGCCATCGTAGCGTTCATGCCAGCTCCTACTGACATCGCAGCTATCAAGGGTGTAACTCCTGATGGCGAAGAAGACGAAAGAGCATCTTCGGATGAGCTATCGTTTGCTGCACTAGCATTCAAAATCATGACTGACCCTTACGTTGGTAAGCTTGCATTCTTCCGTGTATACTCAGGTACTCTTGATTCGGGTTCTTACGTATACAACTCAACGAAAGACAAGAAAGAACGTGTTGGTCGTATCATGCAAATGCATGCTGCTAAGCGTGAAGAGATTCCTACAGTATACTCAGGCGATATCGCTGCTGCGGTTGGTCTGAAGGTTACTACTACTGGTGATACTCTATGTGACCAAAGTGACCAGATCATTCTTGAGTCTATGGAATTCCCAGAGCCTGTTATCGAAGTTGCTATCGAGCCTAAAACTCGTGCTGGCCAAGATAAGATGGGTATCGCTCTTGCTAAGCTTGCTGAAGAGGATCCAACGTTCCGTACTTACACAAATGAAGAAACTGGTCAGACTATCATCGCTGGTATGGGTGAGCTTCACCTTGAAATCATCGTTGACCGTCTACTAAGAGAATTCAAAGTGGAAGCGAACATTGGTGCTCCTCAAGTTTCTTACAAAGAAACTATCACTAAGCATGTTGAAGTTGACTACAAGTATTCTAAGCAATCTGGTGGTAAAGGTCAATATGGCCACGTTAAGATCAGAATGGGTCCTAATGAGCCAGGCACAGGTTACACATTCAAAAACTCGACTGTGGGTGGATCTGTTCCAAGAGAATACATCGAGCCATGTAACCAAGGTTTCCAGCAATCTATGGAAACAGGTATCCTAGCTGGTTTTGAAGTAGTTGATATCGGAATCGAACTATACGATGGTTCTTACCATGATGTCGATTCATCTGAAATGGCCTTTAAACTTGCTGCATCTATGGCATTCAAAGAAGGTATGCGCAAAGGCGCTGCTGTACTTCTAGAGCCTGTGTTCAAGGTTGAAGTTATAGTTCCAGAGGAATACACTGGTGACGTTGTTGGTGACCTTAACTCTCGTCGTGGTCAACTAGAGGGTATGGAGATCGCTCATGGCGCTCAAGTTATCCGTGCTTTTGTACCATTAGCTAACATGTTTGGTTATGCAACTGATCTTCGTTCTAAGTCTCAAGGTCGTGGTAACTACACAATGCTCTTTGATCATTTTGAGCCACTTCCTAAGAACCTTGCTGAAAAGGTAATGGAAAATAAATAATCATTGTGAAGCGGCGACCAGCCGTCAGGCTGGTCACTCTTACATAAAATGATTATACACATAAACTAAAAATCCGCATTTTG
>LQAE01000247.1_pt1 | contig 15566 bp, 18 predicted proteins | sample 1535771 | NCBI WGS metagenome assembly LQAE01 (sample SAMN04331582, study PRJNA305678) | bioreactor metagenome | isolation source: bioreactor_1 inoculated with Wadden Sea sediment 1st replicate of a... | place: Germany:Bremen
CAACAATCTGATTGTCAACAACCCCTACAAGGAATAAGGCTGTACTATTTTTTAGTGTTGACTCAATAAATGACTTTTCTTGATCTAAAGTTAAATCGAACTCATCTGGTTCTCGTGCCAAAAATTTTGTTTCATTGTCTACAATTTTCATGTAGTCTATCAATTCTTGTGCGTCCTCAACTTCTGGACTTCTTACTATAAGCTTTTGTCCACTCTTAAGTGAATATTCATTACAGTAGAATGCCTTTGTACTCTCTTGGTGGTTAAACACAAAAAATCTCCCCTTTTAAAAATGAATCGCCTAATGTCTGAAATATCACTAATGTCATTTTCCATGTAACCACCTCCTTATGCTTTTTAGTTAGATTATTGAGAGAGCAGATCAAGTAAGCTCTCATAGTCTTCATTTGAAATCTCATGTTTTACAATTTTCTCAGTTTCACTCACCAGTGATACGAGTAAATAAGCGTCTCCTATAGATACACTATACAACCTATTTCCATCCTCATTACTGATTTTAAAATCTACTATATAGTCGTAATTATTTTTAACACTAGCAGTATCATTAATAGTTGAATTTGTACACTCTATTCCTATTAACTTACTAACCACATTCGTGTCTATATCTAATGGATTAGCACTGGATTCCGTTTCAACCCTATTCACATCTTGCTTATGGAAAGTAACGTCATTGATAAAATAGCTGTCACTCAAGTTATAAATTTCATGAAAACTTTGTTTAGATAAGTCAATGTCCAAGTTGTCCATAAATGCTTCAGAATTGCTGACTTCAGATTGAATACATGCTGATACCAACAAGATCACTAAAAGAATTATTGGTGGAATCGTGAGTCGTTTCATACGGCATATCCTTTCTCAAAACTCGTCAAAACGCTTAACCTAGATGAACTTATAAATCAATATCAAAATTGTCTGACACGAAGGTTGCCATAGGCTGATCATCAGTTGAATCAATGTAATCTAAGTCCAGATCATAGTAATATAAGTAGACTATGCTGTTTTGGCTATCTGATGTCCCAATCATACCAAATGATTTAGGATACTGGGTATTGGGGTCGCTGCTTATGTCAACAACCTTAAAGTCATACTCTGATATGGAAAATTCATATTCAGGAATGTAATATTTACTATTATCAAAATCGGACAGCACTTTACTGTCAAGAAATTCGTACTGATTAACTAGTGTGTCCTTCTCATTTTCATATGCATTTTTCGTATACTTAACTTTGAGGGCTATTGATTGAGATTCGAATACAATTAGTGATTGTTCTACGAGATTGTATGAAATCCCTTCATACTCTGCTAAAGTCTCTAATTTAGGCATAACATAACTTGAAGCAATATCAATATCAGTATTTGTGTTTAGGTACTCATCTATGTTATTGGTTGTTTTACTACAACCTGTAGTTATTAGTACTGAAACCGACAAAACAAGGATTACTGTTAATAATTTTGACTTTGACACATCTTACCTCTTTTCTAAAGTTTGAAAGATAAGGACCACCTATGTAGTAACTATTTTAACATTATTTAACACAAAAGTGAAAAGCATAGTTTGCAAGAATTTAAATTGTCACTTTTATATTTCAGAGTGTTATTTCAATATTATGGTCAAAATTGTAGAGTAAATGGTTAAGAATTGAAGTAAACTTATATTAATTCCGGAAGAAGATTATGAGGTGAAAAAGTGGATTATTCTTTATCAATATGGTCAATCGCTACATATATTGAAAGTAACATCAAAAATGAAATTAAGTACGAAGACTTGGAACAGGTAACAGGTTTCACTTATAGACATATTAGGTCAATAACAAAATCTGTTATAGGTGTATCATTATCTCACTACATATTAAATAGGCGTGTTGCGAATGCAGCATTTGATTTAATTCATTCCACTAATTCCATTACTGACATTGCTTTTGACTACAATTTTAATAGTTACGATGCTTTTGCACGTGCATTCAAGAGGATCACTGGTGTATCTCCAAGACAGTTTAGATCTGGAAAATACAATGTTGGTCATAGGAGAATACTAATGGGTTTCTACGCGCCAGAGATTTTTAAAGACACAGATATCACTTATAATTATCCTACAATTCTGGAGGAAGATAAAATGGAAAAAAGAATAGAAAAAGGATCTGAAAGTTGCATTTTATTTGGTGTACCTAAGGTTGCGTATAGCTATGAGGAATGTACACCTCTAGCAGTTTCTATCAAAGCTGCCCTCAACTATATGGGCGATCAGGTTGATTACACATACTTAATGGCAGCCATGGGGGCGTCGTTTAGACTTAGATGGAATAAGGCCTATTGGGATGGTGGCAATGTAGATGTCCTTAATATATACGAAAAAGAATTCGATGTTGTTTCACACGCTTTTGAAGCGTGTAACAGGACATTTGAACTCCTGAAAAGGAGCAGTTCAACAAAGGATAGTTTTAAAACCTTTATAAAGACTGAAATTGATGCTGGCAGGCCTGTAATAGCATTAGGCATAATTGGACCTCCTGAGGCTGGTGTTATCACTGGATATGACAATGATGGTGAAACACTACTAGGATGGAACTGCTTCCAAGAAAACAAGGAAATGGCTGCTGATGTTACCCATCATGATTGTGGATATTACATTACGAATGCATGGTGGGATAATCCTGAAACTGTTGCTCTAATTTCTATTGGTAATAAGAACTCAAGTGGTATAACAAGTAAAGATATTCTACAGAATGCAATCAGTATTTTGTCTACAAACGAAGTTTCTGTATTGAATGATTCTGGATCAGTTAGAAATGTATATGCGGGTGGTCAAGCTGCTTATGATTTATGGGCAAAAAGTATATTAGATGAGACTCAGTTTAGTCATGATTCTATTATGCCACTCAAAATCGAAAAGTTGATGTGTCAGGGAGATGCAGAAACAATGGTTGGAGAAGGAAGAAGTTATGCGGCATGTTTCCTTGATTGGATAGGAAAAAACAATAACAATGTTGAATCTATGTGTATGGAAGCTGCCAATCATTTTAGAAACTCAGCGAAGTGCACTAGAAATATGGCCGAACTACGCGGTGGCTTTGGACAATCTGCAGAAGCGCTTCATAATTTTATGCACCATGAGGTTCGTAAAAAAACGGCAGACAAGATAATGATAGCGAAAGAACATGAAAGTAAAGCGCTTGAATTAATGAATAAAATCATATCTATAATATAAAGTGGAAATACGTTGTAAGATATATGACAACGCAATCAAAAAAACACCAGATAATAACGGTCTTCTGCTATTATCTGGTGCTTTTCAACTTTTAGTGGTTTATACTACCTAGTTTCTAAATGTTCGATGTAATCGAGAACTAGATTTAACTTATTTTCTACTTCCATTACCTCTTCAATTCTTAATACTTCACATTTAATATTTTTCAACCATTTATTATGCAATTTTAGACTTCTTACATTTTCATCTCCAGTATCATACTGTGCAGCCCAATCCATAAATATAAGATGATTTTCATGCCAGCAGTTGCCTTCTTCTATTTCATTTCCGTATCGTTCTTTTTCACGCTGTAGGAGCCTTTCAAGTCTAATCTTTTGAGGTAGTTTAAGAAAAATTACTAAATCAAATTTTGGTGTCAGACAGTCACCCCACCCACATAATGAACCAGACAAGATCCACCTATCATGTTTATTGAAAGCATCGTTAAGTAAACTCAGACGGTCTTCAACAGGCCTTTTTACTTGAAATTTAGGCTCTGTCTCTTCCCAGAAGAAGTCGTCAGTGTCTAAGTGTTTGTAGCCAGCAGCCTCACTCAAATTCGAAGCTAATGTTGTTGTTCCTGAACCTGAAGCACCAACAATGTGTATTCTATTTATTTGTCTCATATTTTGCCTCGATTCGCTTTTTCAATAAAGTATGTTGCACTTAGTGTGACAAGTATCACACCCATTAAATACGCAAGTAAGTCGGACCAAAGAAATCCTTGTCCAAGAACAAGTCTGCCTAACAATGTACTTCGAATGGTAGTAATCCACTCAGATTGATACAACTGTGAAATTTCAATTAAATACGTAATGACTAAGGTTATTACTGACGTTTGATAGATTCTAATGTTTGTAAATAGCATTCTCATTATAAGGAATATCATGACAGCATAAAGTGTGTCTCCAATATATAAGGGCAACCAGCTTATTTGCCTACTCATTAAACCCAATAGGATTGTAATGCAAGTAAAAGCGAAATACTTGATTTTTAATTGTGTCATTACTTTCTCTTTTCTAATTTATCTTAATAAATACTAGTTATGTTTTAAACACCTACTGCAATGTCACGAGTAAGGTATCCATAAGTGCCCCAGGAGTCAATATTATCAAGTTGATACTTAAGTTCTTCTTCATACTCGTTTAGTTCTTCTGGACTCATTAGCTTATATTGACTATTAGCATGATTCTCTTTGATTTTTTTTATTAAATCCAGTTGTTGATTGCTAGCCTCTTCACTATACCATGAACCATACCTATTGATTAGATCTTCTAATTCGAGATATAGCTTCAGTCTTCACTTAACATTTCGCCATATTTACTTATTAGGAATGATCTATCATGTTCGAATCCTACAAACTCCTCATCCGATGCTGCTGTGTATCCAGAATACTTTGCCTCCAGTAATAGATCTCTTAACTCTATTGTTTCTATTTCCTGTAGTTCACTTATATCAGATTCTAGTTTGCTAATTGCAGCCCATTCAGCCCTCATACGAACTTGATAATCTCCTGCTACGGTTTCATCTATGATACTTTTAACCCTTGCATTATATTTCATTTCCCATTTAACCAATGATTCATGTAGCGTGTAAATCATTGCGTTTCTATTTTCTACATTCTGAATATGATTAATATATGTATCACAAAGTATCACACCATAAATTGGCGGTATGTCCTCACCAGTTAGCTTATCTAAAAGATTAATAATGTAGTCATCCGTTATGGGAAGAGATGTAGAATCTTGGTTCGAGTATTGAGTCCAAGATTTAGTATTAGTTAACTCCTCTTCTAATGACAAAATCTTCTCTAGGAGGACCTGATTCTCTATGTTTATGTCTAGTAATTCTTTAGAGTGTTTTGTACTAGTCTCCTCGAATTTAGTTTTATTGAGTTCGATTTGATCAAGCAAATCTTTATTTTGTGCTGCCAGATTTTCCAGCTCACTAGTTAAGACTATATTTTTATCTTTAATTGTTGCAAGAGATACTTCAAGCTCCTGAGTTTGATTACTACAACCGGATAGTAATAGTAGTATAATTCCAATAGATAGTGTTTTTATTCTCATAATATATCCCCCTCTATTTATCCATTTTTTCATATTCTACATTTTAACATTTTATGAAAAAGAATACACGTCCCGTTTTTAATTAACTAAGGACGTGTTCTGAACTAAAAGTATAGTCTCATAGCTTATTTCTCCTCGTTGTTCATAATCATATATGTGACTTTGATTACTGGAATTCTGTGAAATTCTACGAACGTATATTCCATACTCAGCCAAGATATAGTACAATAGTTGCAATCATCCATCAATATAGTCTTTTGCGGAGGTACATAAATGGAATCAAATATTGAGTGGTATAAAACAGAATCTATTAAAAGGACAATAAAAAACCTGGAAAATCACAATATGAAGGGATTTTTTATCGAAAACAAAGAAGAATTACTCAGCTTACTTGATCAGTTAATACCAGATCATACAACGGTAGGTGTTGGTGATTCCCTTACGATGGTCGAATTAGGTGTATTAGATTATTTTAGGGAACGTAATATCCAGTTCCTTGATAAGTATAAGGACAATATAACCCGTTCTGAAAAAGAAAAACTATACATTAATAATTTTGCCTCCGATACCTTTGTATGTAGTACAAATGCCTTAACAGAACAAGGAGAGCTTTTTAACATAGATGGCAATGGAAGCCGAGTTGCACCTATGATTTATGGTCCAAAACAAGTACTCATAATCACTGGAACAAATAAAGTTGTTAGAGATATTGATGATGCAGTAAAAAGAGTAAGGCAGTACTCCGCTCCTATTGATGCAAAACGTTTAGGGAAAAGCACCCCTTGTACTAAGATTGGATACTGCGTTGATTGCAATCATCCTGAGCGGATATGCAATGATTTTGTAACAATAACAAGTCAGTTTGTAAAAGATAGAATTAAAGTTTTAATTGTAAATGATACTCTTGGCTACTAGTAATTCCGATATACAAGTGACGTAAAAGAATGCCACTTTCTATTGAATGTGGCATTTCCTTTTTCTATTTTGTCTTATTTTACTTTCTTTAATGTTGTTTCTAATATTTTGAGGTAGGTACTGTGCTGAAATTCTATTCTCTGGATTTCTGTCGAATAGATACAGTATGGTTAGGAATAAATATTCTGATGGTTTCATCAGAATGTACACTATATCTGCTCGCTGCTTAGTTGTAATCAAATTTGATAATGGATAACCATACTTATCATAATAGTATCTTACAACTCTATGCAATCTAGGTGTTAACTCTTGAAGTAGTTCTTCAAATGCATTCGCGATCATTAGCTGACGATTAACAACAATTTTATTGCCTCTTCTAACACCAAAGCGAACTGGTTTGACAAGTTTCTTATGACCTCGTAATGATACTGTACACAGATAATGTGCATCCACTTCCACTGGTGGCGGAGATATTTGCTGTGATAATGTCCAATCACTTGTTTGTGTAAAAGCTTGGATGACACTGTCTGGTTTTTGACCAAATAGAACTAATATTGCAGTAAACACTCCATAAAGCGGAAATAGTAACACTAAAGAAACGCGAAAGTACTTTCTATTTTATTAATACCAAATTGATATTTTTTAAAATTGCATTTTGATACTCTTTGTCTGGATCTAAATATTCATTAACAACATCCCTAACAAGTAGAGATGACACAATAAAGAAGTTAAAAGGCAGGATAGACAAAACAATACCTTCTGTGAGTATTGAAAAGTTCCCTGTATAGTCAATAAGTATATGATTCGACAACTGTGCTACGAAAAGAAGTCCAAGGATATTCGCTAGTACTATAGCACTCATTGAAATAGCAAATACCAATGGTGTTAAGTCATTAAGCTTAAATCTTAATAATAAATATGCAAGGTACCCACATATTAAGAAGAACAAAATTGTAGGAATATGTTCTGCGTTAATTGGTGAATGAAGGTTGACTAAATCAACTGGTATTTTGATCGGCTCATAGTACTCTCTAAAGTCGCAAATGTTCCAAAATATAATGCTAAGCCCACTCCCTAAAACTAAGGTAATAACATCGATATACTTTTTACGAGAGTAATCGAGAATCTTCCGTGATTTAGTGAATGCTTCAATAACCGTAGCTATATTTATCAGTGACAAAACTACTGGAACCCCTAAAAAAAACGCTACATATAGTAATATCATAACCCACCTCATTCCGACTTATGTACTTCACCTTATTATTCATATTCTGTTAGTTTTCTCTTAATGAACATCGACTCCACTGAAGTTTATTTCACTTATTACAGTGTCTTTGTACAATTCACCTTCATAAACATCATCTATACGAAATCTAACTTTCAGTTGCTCCTGTGAGTTAAGCATACTTGTTAGATCTATACGGAAAGTTTGAGCTTTTGGGGTGTCCTCAAGATAAAGGCGTCCATATTCTAAATTGTTAATGAAAAGAGTTAAAACCTTAACCCTTCCATTATTATAATATGCTTCTTTTGATTTTTGGTATCCATTGAATATGTGTATCTGATTTACTCTAGGATTGCCACTTGGAAATGAAATAGTTACGCTTTCACCAACGCCATTGCCTTGTTCTCCCTCTACCCATGCAGTAAGTAATGAATAGTCATGTATATTGGAACTTGAGTACTTTATATCACTAAATGATTCAAGTGTCGAACTTGCTTCTGTTTTGAAATCCATAACTCCGCAGTACCAACTACACCCATCCCCTTGTGTTTCCCAAGGCTTTGTACTTATGTACTCAAAGAATAAATCATAGTCTTTCCTATCTTCTTCTGACAAAATTTCCAAAGCTTCAGCATTCCCGCCAGCTTGTTCATATATTTTCTTTCCGCGATCTAAGCATTCCATGAAATCGGCTGAAACAAACCAGTCGCTGCCCTTCTCAAGTTCAGCATATATTTCAACTGGTGAAGGATACATACTAGTTCTTAGAAAAACTGCATTTCTGATATCGAGTTCGAGTATTTCTGATATGGCATTAAGAACTATGCTATTCGTTTTGGTTTCAATACTTAACTCCATATCATTGAAACTCCAATGTGGATTTGTTAACTGAAAAGTATCGTCAATCTGTGTCAGGTTCCAGAAGTAAAGATAATGTCCTTGATTCATTATTGATACATTAACAGTATTATCTTCATTCTTATTTATTGATAAGAATATTGCTTCATCACCTTTAGTATGTTTCCAAATCTCAGCGGACTCATTAACGGTCTTGTTTGTGATCAGTGTATGAACAGTTTCGTCTGAAAAACTTGTTGAGCTATAGTTTAAAATCAAGATTGATACTAGAGTAAATATTGTCAAACTTCTTTTCTTATTCTGTCTTGAGGCGTTCATTTGTGTCCCTTTCTAACTTCTAACAAAAACATACTTAGTCTATTTCAAATTATTCTTATTATTGTGAATTGTCTCCATTTAAAGCTTCTATTTAATATTTTAACATTTGTCATGTAAGAAAGTAGTCCTAATTTGATTACAAAAGGACGTGTTGGGATTGTCATGTAATAGGATGAAATATCGGAGATACATTTAAATTTTTTTGAAAATTCACCTTTCTCCTCACGCTTTTCAATTCTCCATGTTTCCTACCCTTAGATGATCAAAATAGTTTTAACTTGGTTTATTGAGAAGTAAAAAGCCGATGTATATCAAGGGGGTATTATGGGAACATTGACCAATCAAGCTGACATTTGACGTTCGATAGCGTGTCGGGAATTAATAGTATGATTCTATTATGGTGTAAAATATCGATTTATATCCAAGTTACTTTTAAAAGTCGAATACATAGACATTAACAAGGAGGCAGTCATGAGACCCGATCTTACATCTAAACTACCCGCTGATGAGTTTCTCAACTATTATTGGCTAAAAGAGGAGCTCGTTGATTTTTGCAAAAAATTCAACATACCACGATCTGGTAGTAAACATGATTTAAATACTAGAATAGAATATTTTCTAAGAACAGGTAATATAGAATCTAACGCAAACCCTAAATCTATTAGAAACAAGGCTAGTACCACTATAATAACAAGAGACTGTATTATTCCAATTCACTACAAAAACGATGAAAAACATAGAAGCTTCTTCAAAGCTGAAATTGGTCAACACTTTAAGTTCAATGTTCAATTTATGGATTGGATGAAGAACAATAGTGGTAAAACTTACAATGAAGCCATAGATAAATGGATTGCTATAAATAAAGATAAGAAAAATGGCAAGAAGACAATCATCTCACCACAATTTGAATATAATCAGTACACCCGCGATTTTTTTGATTCTAATCCTGGTAAATCTAGATCAGATGCTATAAAATGTTGGAATTATAAAAAATCTCAACCAGGATCCAATAAATATGAGAGTTCAGACTTAAGTGTTCTTGATAAGAGCAATTCACAAGCATAGTTATAGTTAATGGAGACTAATATGATTACGATGAACAAATTGAGAAAACTAGTAATTACTTTTTTGTAATAGTACTAGCTGCTATACTAGGTGGCATATTGGCTGGAGACAATCCACAACTTTTTCTTGATGAGATTATCCAGCCTTGGTTTGCACTACCATTTACAGCTTGGATAGTTGTGGCTTTTGCATACTATTTGATTATAGGAGCAGTGTTTTATCATATTCTTTGTGCTGAAAAATCAATTATTCGAACTCAAATCATTACACTAACACTAACTATAGTTTTTTACAATGAGTTTTGGAACTACTTATTGTTTGCAAGTGGGAGCTTAACTCTAGCCTTTGCCTCATTAATTCCATTTATCGGCTGTGTTATCTATTTGTATATTAAACTTCGAAAGTTTAATTATAGACTTAGTCTAATTCTGATACCTTACTTAATATGGCTAGCATATGACCTTGCATGGACTTACAGCTTATGGATTCTAAACTAAGAATTATTCAAGCTAAAATATAAATAAAAGCACTGAGGGGTTTACTGTATATGAAGTATACTAAACCTAGAAAGCGACAAATCCACTAGATTAAACGACTAGTGGATTTTATTAATATATTTGCTTTAGGCCTGGTTTGTTAGATATTTTTCATGAATCTTACGATGTCTGAAACAAGTATTAAAGGGAACGATTGGACACCGCTGCGGGAGGTGATGGTTAAGTGTATTTAGACATCATTATCATTTTGCTCATTAATAAACTCCAAGTGCTCACATCCCCATACCTCAATGTGCTTCAGTAAAGGAACTAACTTTTTTCCTTGATTAGTCAGTGAATACTCAACTTTTGGTGGAACTTGTGGATATTCAGTCCTAGTTATAACTTTAAACTCTTCAAGATGTTTTAATGTTTGAATCAGCATTTTTTCTGTGATTCCTGGAATTGCCTTTTTTAACTCTCCATACCGAAATGTTTTTTCTGATAGGCTCCATAAAATCCACAGGCTCCATTTACCACCAATTATTTCTAAAGTCATGTCTATAGGACAGTTATTACTTTTAATTCTTTCAAGTTTCTTCAATTTGATACCCTCCAACAACAAATTCGTATTTACTTCTACCAATAATCAATTTTTACAACCTCATACATACTTTCAAGTAAGTATCTAACTAGTAAGTGCGTACTTGTTTTAACCTCATATGTAGATTACCATCAAAGCATAAACTAGTTAAGCTAATCATTTGGAGGTTTATTATGAATAAAGAGAAACTTGGGAAAATGAATTACATGTATCCATCACCTGTTGTTTTGGTAGGCACACAATCTAATGGTACACCAAATTATATAACTGTCACATTCTGCTCACTAATTAGCAAATCGCCAGCAATGATAATGATTTCAATATCGAAAAACCAGTTATCTAGGGAGAATATTCTCAAAACAAAAAAATACAGTGTTAATATTCCAAGTCTTGAAATGACATCACTTGTAGACTATTGTGGACTTGTTTCTGGTAGGGACATTGATAAATCATTACTATTTAGAAATTTCTATGGTGATCTGAATGTTCCGATGATAGAAGAATGTCCAGTTAATCTTGAATGTGAATTAGACGAGAGCATAGAACTTGAAGGAACAAATACCGTATTTATTGGACGGATTGTTCAAACGTATTCTAACAAAGATGTATTAACAAACTCACACCCAGATATTAGTAAAATTAACCCTATTGTTTTTCTCTATGTACGACTATAATTATTGGTCAATTGGTAATTTTGTAGGAAAGGCTTGGAATATAGGTAAAACGAGTTCAAGCAAGGCGTAAGACTTTTACATCTATTAGTTATGAGTGCTATTAGTATGGGTACAATTCAGTAGTACTGTTAATTCCTACTAGGCAGATTATTAGTAATGTGCCTAGTTTTGCTTATCAGCCTTTCAATAAAGTTTGCATTTATTAATCTATATATGTTTTCCTTATAGTTCTTAGTGTGACCTCCTTAAAATCTTAGGAGCCACTTTCGATTAAGACTCACCTTTAATATAGGACCTAAAGTCATTTTTCTCCTTAGAACTATCAAACAAATTGAACCAATCACATATTTCTATTGAAAAATCTACAAATGCTTCACCAACACTTGTAATTATATTCCCATCTCTAACCACTTGGCTTTTTTCATAATTTTCTCTAGGAAAAGGATCTTCTGTTCCAAAAGCAGACTGATGCTTCTCAGTCCATTCCACTATAGGACTTGTATATTTACATTTATCTAATACATTTGTTTTAGCGAGTATTACTGTTCCAGCTCCACATATGCCCGCTAAAAGTTTGTCTTCTCGGTTCAGTCTATTAATAAGCTGATTCAACTCATTATTCACATTACCGTACCAACCACCACAAATAATCAAACCTTCTACTTGTTCATGTAACACTTCACTTACTTGTTTGTGAGGCATATAAATGATACCAGATCTACTTTTTATCTCTGCTTTCTCGTAGGCAATTGTAATGACTTCCATAACTGCATCAGCTCCAAGCAAGTGCATAGATAGTGTAACCTCATAATCTGTCATTCCATCAAAAATAAAGTATAGTATCTTTTTCATCTAATTTCCTCCGTTCTTAGTAAATAAAATTCACACCCAAAATAGCTGAGTCAAACTATCTAGATTAGTTATAACACCATGTTTTATGTACAAAGTATACATGTTTATGTTTTCAACGCCTTATCAACCCATACAATTTCATTTATGTCATACTCGTTTTTCTTATATAAACGCTTTGCCTTTTCATTAGTCACCCCAGTGACACACGCGATATATTTAATACTTGAATTCTCGCACCACTTTTCAATAAATTGAAGTAATTTCGTTGCTAAACTTTTAGCTCTATAACTTTCATCAATATATAACTCATTTACCCAAAAATAGTTGCCTCCTGATTCTAAGCCAGAACATATATTTCCAAAAGCAAATCCCATATATTCAGATTCATCCTTTAGGATAAACAATCTCGCTCGGCTATCAGGAGCAAATACCTTTTTTAATGATTCAAACAGAACATCATAGTTACACTCCCCTTTTACAACCTTCATTTGATTCCCTATTAGTTTAATGATATGATCAATATTTTCAATTTGATCATAGTCCTCTATTACTTTTATTTCGAACATAGTCAAACTCCTTCATACAATGTCTCATTACTTCTCTATGGTTCACACTCTGTAAAGTTTTGCAAGAAACAAATAACCCCATCAAGAATCAAAATATTCATCTTTTATCGAGGATGCGAACGATTCAAATATACTACCCCTTGATTCAATATCTGAGTGAATAAAATTAGATGCATCATTAATTGTTTCTCGAATTATTTCCTCAGGTAACATTTTGTGATTCCCAGTGGCTTTATAATGTAGACCAATGGGAAAGCCACCCTCTTTCGTTGGTAGTATATAATTTAGATTTAGTTTCTTCACTCCTAATCGCTCATAAAACCTAATCCTCTTCACTTGATTAGAATAATCAACATCATTTTTATCTGGATTCTCAATTTCCATAAAGACACCCATGGTACTTTCTGATTCTAAATCAATTATTTTATTAAACAGTAAAGTACCATAGCTAAATCCTTGGTAGTTTTCTTCAATTGCAATATAATCCAACCAAAGTTGATTCGTCTTTTCAGAAACGTATAATAGAGCATAGCCTAAAACTTCATTAAACCCTCTATGCTTAATTAATACTAATTTATATTTTCCAGTGTTCATGAGCATTTCTAAATGTTCTAGTTCTTTTCTTTCACTTTGAGGAAAATCTCTCTCAAATCTCGTATACAAATCCTTTAGGTCATTAGTATCACCATAAACTATATCAATATTATTTAACTCGCCATTAACAAAATTTTGGAACTCTGGATTGAATAGTCTAGTATTGTGTTTGAACCATGTATAATGCAATCTATTTTCCTCTCGCATTATTCTATTCCATGTTTCATGGTGTTTAAATCTTTCATTCTGCTCTTTCTGATGGTCAAAAATTGTCTCTATTAGGTTCCAACACATGAAAGCATAAATATTGTATTTCCGCCTATACAAAGTGTCCTTTGATTTATAATAATTGGATGTAGAATCATATTCTCGTAATTCAGGTACATCAAAACCTAATTTTAGTAATTTTATGTATTGGTTATTAATTTCTGAACATGAATTGTCAGTATTATTTCTTCTTAATACAAAAATTAGTATTGTGATTGATCCTAAAACTAATGTACTTGATAAAATGGTTGCCACTGCTATTAACATATATTTCACTTCCTAAATTATATCTGTAGATTTAAGTGATTCATAAGGTTTCTAAAGTTCGGATGTGCTCCTTTATGTTTAAGTCGTATAATTGTTTTAACAGTTCAGATAAACAATCCCCCTTGCTATTAGTAATAATAAAGTTACGTTGGGAATTGATTTTCATGTAAACAGATTGAGTTCTTCAATATGCACTACACTCAGAATCATACAAAAGTTACTCTTTAGCTATTTTGATAAGTTTTTTAATGCCTTCCCTAATTTGATCTTCTGCCATGTTAGATACATTAACTAATAGGTAATTATTAATATTTCTATTCCATAAATAATAGTATCTTTTAGTATCAGCAACTTTTATATTATTTCGCTCTAATTTTGCTATAGATATATTTTTACCTATGTTTAAGCATGTATGAATTATTGCAGATTCAGGGCTTATGTCAAAGCTACCTTTTACATGTAACTCACTTAATACTGTTCTCATTAACCGAGCACGCTGCTTATATAAGCGAATCATTCTTGACATATGCTTGTCATACATTTTATTTCTCAAATAGACATCTAAAGACGCTTGAGATAAAAGTGATGTTCCCATATCGCGGTAGTATTTCTTTTCAGAAAAGGTCTTAAGTAAATCTTTCGGTAGAATTGCAAATCCCACTCTTAGACCAGGAAATATACTTTTAGAAAAACTTCGAAGATATACAACATGTGTTCTTTCTAAATCATAAGTATATAGTGGATCATTAGACTTATCTGTAATGTAATCAGCCATATAATCATCTTCTACAATTAACACATTATACTTATACGCAAGGGCAACAATGCCTCTCTTCTCAACTTGAGTCAGACCAGTACCTAATGGATTATGGACACGTGGCATTGTGTAAAAGAACTTTATTTCACCTTTTTGAAAGATTTCTTCTAGGACATTCAAATCAATTCCTAAGAATGTTCTCTCTATGACTTCTACCTCTAAACCATTTAGTTTCAAATAGTCAATGAAGCAATGATAAGTTGGTTGCTCTATTAAAACTTTCTTCCCTTCATTATTGACATCCATATCTGTTAATATTGACAAACACTGTTGAATACCTGTTGTTATCACAATACTATCTGAGTCAACAAAAATATAATCATTGGTTAGTAACTTACTAATTGACTTCTTTAGAGGAAGGAAACCACTTACATTGCTATACTCAAACAGGCTACTCTTATTCTTCTCGATTGCCAAATTTACACACTTTTGATAATCCTCATATGGAAAGAATCTTGAATCAGGTGAAGCTGATTGAAAATCGAATACTTGTTTCTCTTCAACATCATCTTCCTCCCTGCCAGTAATGTAGTAGCCACTCTGAGGAATTGAGTATACTATATTCTTTTCCTTCAAGTAATTTAAAGCTTTAACTGCTGTAGATTGGTGACACTTATATAGTTTGCATAAATCTCGAACAGAAGGAACCCGTGAACCTGGCTTTGATTTTGATTCCCTGAATTGAATTTCTAACTCATTTGCAATTTCTATGTACTTGAACATAACACACCTCA
>LQAE01000250.1_pt1 | contig 15182 bp, 18 predicted proteins | sample 1535771 | NCBI WGS metagenome assembly LQAE01 (sample SAMN04331582, study PRJNA305678) | bioreactor metagenome | isolation source: bioreactor_1 inoculated with Wadden Sea sediment 1st replicate of a... | place: Germany:Bremen
TAAATCCACATATTAAGATTTCTCATCTGTTTATTGAGTCAGGTAATTGACAGCCATATATCCATGGTGATATGAGACTTCAATATTAATAATATCATTTATAAAAGGTTTTTTTTGTTTTCTAAATTTTTGGATATTGTACCAGGGCGCTACTGATAAAAGATGATCAGAAATGTACTGGTGTGAAATTTTAGTATAGCCCTTCATGCTTTTTTAGGGGTGCAGTAACATTTTCCGTTCGGAAATCTTATAGCACTCGCCTTTTCTGTGTTGCCTTTTATTCGTAATGCCTTTTCATTCAAAGTTGAAATTTATTTCATTTTGTCAGAATAGTGTTGTTTTGAATACAGTTCAATTAAATTCAAAGGAAAATACATTGAAAATCAGAATATCAAACAAAAAAGAACAGGCAAAAATAGAAAATATTCACAAAGCCGAATTCGGAAAAACAGAAGGGGCAGAAAAAGCTCAAGGAATAGTCAATCTCGTACACGATTTATTTGACGATGAAACTGCAATGCCAATCCACTCTTTTGTTGCCTTAGAAAACGAAAAACTTATTGGACATGTCCTGTTTACAAAAGTGACTATCACCGATTGTCCGGTAGATGTTGAAGCTCAAATTTTAGCACCACTTGCAGTATTACCAGATTGTCAATCAACTGGGGTCGGTGGTCGTCTTATTGAAAAAGGATTGCGCCAACTGAAAGAAGCAGGAATTGATCTCGTTTTCGTATTAGGACACATTGATTATTATCCACGATCAGGATTTATCAATGATGCTAAAAGCCTGGGTTTTGAAGCACCATATTACATTCCAGAAGAGTTTGCTGGAGCCTGGATGGTAATAGAACTTTCTCCAGGGATTATTGGTAAAGCCAAGGGAAAAGTGAAATGTTCCAAGGTACTGAATCAGCCACAACATTGGAGAGAATAATAATCCCCTGGTATGAGAAACACTACTTTAGAAAGGTGTCACTGGGTATTTGGGTAAGGGGACGAGCATCAATTCCGCCAGTCCCCTCCCCATTGCCAAAATAGTTTTTGATGATTTATCGTCCACGTCGTCTATCGTCGGATTTTCAGCGGGCGGGCCATAAAAGCCTCACCCATAAACTTTTGATCCAGCCCACGAGCATAGGATAAACCATAGCCCCACCCCAAGCACCTCCTCCAAAAAGACAAGGGTCAAGAAAAGACCCATCAAGAAAGCGGAATACTGGAATGGGACTATGGGATTGGCATTGAATTATGGGTATTGCTTTGATGAGCACAGCAATTTAACTGATAAGCACTGCGCGTTGGTGATTGACCGATAAACAATACCGGCTAAATGCTGCCTGGTTGGCACTGGGCCTTGGGTGATACTGGGTAGGCACCGGGTTCTGGTGCTACGGGATGAGAACTACTTTAATTACCATGATTACAATACGTTAACTGCAACTATTCGTCATCATCCTGATCAATATCATCTTCAAGCTGACGGCGTTCCCGCTCTTCATCAGGCAATTCTTCTGAAAGCGGACCAATAATCATCCAGGGATATACGGGGTCATCAAACCAGTCGAAATCAAACATAGGCACCTCCAAACGCTGATTTTTCATCCACAGGCAGGAACACAGCATTGTCCGGCAGCATATGCCTGAAGAGCTCCGGGATAGGACCCTGCCCCCAAAGGTTGGTGGTCTCGATGATACGGCCATCAAAGAACTGAATTTTGAACCTCCTGCCACCGAAACCCCGAAAAGGACCTTCGGTTTCGCCCAGCATAAAATGCTCACCGTTGATGATGACCTGGTGTTCTTTAATGTAATCCGGGTAGTCAGTTTTCCCCAGCCAGAAAGAGCATTCAAAACAATTGTTTCCGATGTATGACTCCGGCGTATGGCGGCGTGTATAACATTTCCCACATGATGGGCAGGTGTATATACTATCCATTGTTTTTCCCTCCTTGATTCAGTCCATATTCTTTTGACACGGCTTTTTTGCAATTTGCGCATATCGAGTGGGATACAGGAACCCCCTCTATCTTCATGGCCACTGCGAATTCGTTTTCTTCTTTTTCTTTGGTGCCGATCAGTATTCCGCACCAACTGCATCTGATTTCATAAACCATATTTTTCCTCCGTGAGATTGAGAGTTGTGAATAATAAAGCCCTGCAATTCTGATCATTACAGGGCTACATAAACGAGAACTATGACTTGACCATGGAAAGGAGCTGGCCACCGGCTTTTTCGAATTTATACACGTCCGCTGTGGCCAAACCAATCTGCCTTGGCTGCGGCTGTGAATGCGTTAATGACGTAGAACAATGTGTCTCCAGGTTCCATTCAAAAGGCCTTCTTGACTATCTCCGCTTCATTCTGGGACAGACCAAACCGTCTACTGAAGGTTTCAATGGATGCCATGGGGTTATTCACACGGGACTGGAGAGACAGTAATAAGAATCACTACTGATGGTTAAAAGTCGGGAAAATGTCTTTCTATGTGAGTGAGATCACATTAATACCTGGGTGAATTTATGAACTGTGGGGTAGAGAATGCTTGAATAGAAAGGGATTGAAGGGTTGTGGAATTATTTTTCTTCTTCGTCTGTTTCGCATTCGGCTTCAAGACTGCGGCACTCAAGTTCTTCGTTGGCCAGTTCCTCGCTCAAGCCTCTGATAATACCGATTTCGATCCATCTGAAAAAATCATCTAAGAAATCAAACATCGTTCTCTTCCTTATGCTTTAAACCAGAAGGCTTGTCGAGTTTTCTATGGCACCTTACACATATATCGTAACTGATAATTACGCCATTTTGCGACAGGGCTAGACGATTTTCTGTTTTGAGGCACTCTTTTTCAGAAATCAGGCAATCACACCAGGCACACACTGTACGGAATTTTATTTTATTATTTTCCATTGTTACTCTCCTTGGATGATTAATTACAGGATTTAACCAGAGACGAAATCTACCCTCCGGCTCTTTCAAATTTATATACGTCGCGATTGCCAGGCTTTCTGTCTTGGGGGGGGAAGCCGTGAAGGCCAAAAGAAATTGCTGAACTCTCAAACACCTCAATGCTGCCAATAATAGTACATGCTATAGTATTTCCCTTTTTTATAGCCTAGTGTACTTTATTCATTACGCCCTATTATGCCGTGTTGTCAATGTTTTTTATACGGCATAATGGGACGTATGGACGAGAATAAAATTAAAACAGAATTAAAATGTTTCGGTAGCAACTTACGCCGGGAAAGGATGGCACGAAATATTACGCAGGAAAAACTTGCTGAGCTTGCTCAGTTAAACATAAGGACGGTCCAAAAGATTGAAGCCGGGCAAACCAATATTCTTATCACAACAGCCCAAAGATTACAGAGAGCCCTTGTTTGTTCTTGGGAGTCTTTATTAGGATAAAAATTTGGATTTGTCTGTTTTATCGACGTCCCCCCCCAATCCCTTAAACTTGATATTTTAATGGATTTAAGGTCCTTAAATCAATGCTATTGATTCTAAAAATTCGATAGTTCATCATGATTTGATTATATCGTTTTTTTGGGTACCACCGTTTGATAAAGTTCAATCAGGGCACGCTCCGACATGATTCCTCTTGAAATTTAACGATTTATTTTTATTGCAGATTTTGAAAATTTAATTTTAGGCTTCGAAGTCCAATGCTCTATCCAGCTGAGCTACGGGCACACTTTAAGCACCGCTTTTCTCTTTTAACTCTTCAATCCCGTGCTCATCATAGGCTTTTTTGATGTCATAGAAGTGCTGGCAGAATATTCCTTTTATTTTGAAGGCTTGGGATACGTTTTTGAGATATTCAGCAGGTTCGAGTATCCTCAGTTTACATTTGATCAGTTTCTCTTGGGTGGTCATTTTACCGCTTGTCTTTTTGGATTAATTGGTGTTAATCCCAGGGAAGATCTGGCCACCCCTATTTTAACGAGGTGTCGACTATAGTTCATCCTCTGGCAAATAGACAATCAGTTGGGCATGCTCACGATTTCATTTTAAATACATCATAGACCCATCCGATGTAAAGCGCAGCCAAAATGAGCCAGATTGCGATAATTACCGCACCTGCAGCCAGGCTAACGGGTTTTCCTTTCCGGATAGCTTCCTGTGCTCGCACTCGGCACTCCGTTAGGACTTGATGAGGGACCAACCTGATAGCCAAGGCAATGCCTAATGGTATCAGAATGAGATCATCCAGATAGCCCAGAACCGGCACAAAGTCAGGGATCAGATCAATGGGGCTGAAGGCATAGGCGACGATACCTGCAACAAGAAACTTTGCATACCATGGTGTTCTCGGGTCGCGTGCAGCGAGGTAAAGAGCAAAGGTTTCCGCCTTGAGATCACGTACACGCTGTTTAAGTGTTGCTATGATTGCCATATCACCTTATGTCGACGTCACCCAACAAGTTCATGTGCGGATCAGTAATGCTGCCATGATTATTTTCATTAAACTTCAATCATACTTGCACAGAGGTAACAGCCCCAAGATTCAACAATTCAAATTGTATCTGCAAAAAGTTTCTCAAAAATAACGTTACAACAAAAAGCTGTATCTTGCAAAAAGTTTGAATAATAAAAAGGATTGATGATCTCATGGATTTCGCCGGGTACTTCCAGTATGCATGGGGACATTGCATCTTCTGATACGACACCGATTCCCGGGCCGGGTGAAAATGATGTGACGGCGGTCAGCAGTTTTTTTTGGCGGCCTGCCCCACCGTACTAATCCGGTCGGATGGCAAACCGTTTGTCCTGAGCACCAGTATGCTGAACAGAGCGCCGATGATCCGTCTTCTCAGACACCGGGACGGAGAAGAGTTGGCAAAGCTTTCTGTGGAGACGGGAAGTCTTTTGGGCGGAGTTTATGCATTTCTTGACAATCAGGATGGTCTGGTCATGGTTGATGGAAGCCAGAATTTGATTCATGTGAAAGCACAGAAGCAAGGCAGCTGGTATTATCCATGGTGGAAACTCACCATCGACCAAAGTGTTTCACTAAAGGCTGCGGTGACAAGTCATTACAGCCTTTAGTGATTGTGATGCGGTGGTAAATATCAGTCCCGGTGCAGATGATACAATCTGGCTTGTCACCCGGAAATCTTTGGTGGGCATCTACAATCCCCATGCTTTGGTTAGACAGAATATTTCATGAATCCATCTGGAGAATGAAGAACGGATCGACAATTCTTTTTCTACCACCGTTGACGGCCGGGCAGCCGCTGCCACCGGCAAAGCCCTGTATCTGCTGCACCAGTATCATGATCAACGCCCGTATGTTGTCTGGCGTTATCCCACTGAAACAAATACTGATCGGTTCCGGACTTTTGTCAAACACCCTGCAGATGGCCGGAAATATCGGCATGATGGGGTTTTACTGCCAGGGCACATTGAGCGGAATTATCCGTGTCTCACCCCGGTGTCATGGCGTTCACACCGGTCATCTCTCCTGATTGACCTGATAAGCCCCGTCCAGGCGCTGCCACATTTCGTCCATGCGACGGTCCAGATCGGTCAAGGCCTGTTCGTACTCCTCCTGGTCAAGTTTTCCTTGTCTGCGCTTTAACTGAAGCAGGTAGAACTCATTATCATACCATTTTTCCGGATCAAAATTGTATGTCATGATAATTTATGCCGCACTTTGGGTTCACGTTTCAAGATCGATCTTTTATGCCCGTGCCTATACCATGGCCGGACCGGATTGACAACTGTCGGGATTGCCGGTACGATTCAAGTAAAATCATGAAAGCCAAGAAAAAAAAGCATTATGGCGGTCCATCACCGGATGGGTGACCAAAACACTGATAAAATGTTTTCTGGTTCTGATTGTCCTGTCTCTTTTTCAAGTGCTGGCCCTGAAATACATTGCGCTGCCTTTCACCATCAACATGATGTGGGAACGGCTTCGACACCACTGGTTTGATACGCCCTATGTGGCGCATACCTATGAATGGCGGGACCTGTCAGACATTTCCCTCTATCTGCACCAGGCAGTTATGGCCGGGGAAGACCAGCGGTTTCTCACCCACCATGGCCTGGATTTTCAGGAAATAAAGGTTGTCATTAATGATGTACTGAAAGGAAAATCTCTCAGAGGCGCCAGTACCATCACCATGCAGGCGGCCCGATCCATTTTTCTGCCGGCTACCCGTAATCCGGTACGTAAACTGGGAGAGGTCTGGTATGCAATTCTCATGGAACTGATATGGGACAAATCCCGTATCCTGGAAATGTATCTGAATGCCGTGGACTGGGGCACCGGCATTCTGGGGGCTCAGGCTGCAGCCCATCGTTATTTCAACACCACCGCCGCGGGTCTGAGCCCGGATCAGGCTGCGTGGATGGCGGCCATCCTGCCCAGTCCACACAAATGGTCTCCCCTGAATCCAACCGCATACCTGACACAAAGACAGCAGCGGATTTTATCAGATATGCCGAAAATGCCACCGCTTTGACACATCCGGGAATAGGGATAATCTCTGTCGTGCTATGATATGTCACCTTTCTCAAAACCTGCCAGCTTGTCGTGGACGTCTGGGATACAAAACGTGGGGAACATAAAATGAGGGGGGCATTGTTTTGAAATACGGTTTAGAAGACCCGCAGAAAGAATTGCCTATACTTTGGAATCATCCAGCACTTTCCGAACGATTTCCGCCAGATCAGCCTTCATAATCGGTTTGTATACGAACGCTTTGATACCGATTTCACCTAAGGTTTTATCAGATATCTTCTTGCCGTGGCCCGTGCATAAAATGACCGGGATATCCGGTCGTATTTTCATCAACTCAATTGACAGCTTATCTCCAGTCATGCCCGGCATGGTCATGTCCGTAATAATCAAATCAAATTCTTTTGGTTTTGACTGGAACAATTTCAGCGCATTGACACTGTTGGTCTCTATTTCAACAGAATATCCCTGTTGTTCCAGAATCAGCTTCACCATTTTGGCAAGCGATGCCTCATCATCCACAAAAAGGATCTTCTCTGAACCTGAAGGCAGGTTTTCGGCCCTTTCAGTGCGATCCAATCGGCGTTTTTTTGTGATTGGCAGATATATTGTGAACGTCGACCCTTTGCCGGGATAGCTGTCAACCGTAATTTTTCCGCCATAGGTTTCAACAATGCCGTGAACCACGGAAAGCCCCATCCCGGTCCCCTCGCCAATCCCTTTTGTTGTAAAAAAAGGATCGAAAATCAAGTCGATAAGGTCGTCAGGAATGCCTGCCCCGGTATCTGACACCTTGATCTGGACATAATCTCCCGGTTTCAAATCAATGATTTCTTTTCTGGAACCGGATTCAAAGGAGATGTCTTGAATGCTGAGTTCAAGTACGCCGCCATGATCTTCCATGGCATGTGCGGCATTGGTGCAGAGATTCATCAGTATCTGGTGGATCTGGGTCGGGTTGCCCATGATGAAAGAGTCACTGTTAACCGTCTGCCTGATTTCGATTGACGTGGGAATAGATGACCGCAGAAATTTAGTAACCTCTTTTATGATGATACCCGGTTGCAGCGGTCTGGTCTCCTCTTCTGACTTTCGGGCAAAACTAAGGATCTGCTTGACAAGCTCTCTGGCACGGTTTCCAGCGGAAAGGACTTCCTGGAGATCGTCTTCAAGTTCTGTGTTTTTTTCAACTTTATCAAGCGCCAGCTGGCTGAATCCGAGAATGGAAGAAAGAATATTGTTAAAGTCATGGGCAATTCCGCCGGCAAGTGTGCCGATCGCTTCCATCTTTTGAGACTGATGCAACTCCTGCTGGAGCTTTAAATGTTCTTTTTCAAGCCGGCGCTGTTTAGTAATATCACGGCAAATACCGCCGATGGACCACAGCTTTTCATTAAGATAAATCGGGTACAGTGTGTCATGATGATATCGTAAGCCCCTGGGGGTATTCATTTCATGTTCAAAATCGACAGGAGTTTCTTTGGTAATCACTTCGTCAAGTTTGCTCCGATAAAAAAACGCCGCCTCAGGTTCATAGACTTCGCCTATCGACTTGCCGGCAAATTTTTCACCGGACCGGATATCAAACGCATCGATACGATCATTGCTTGCTATATAGATTCCTTCAAGATTCAGCATAAATATATGGTCTGACGAATACTCAATTAAGGAGCGGTATTTTTTTTCGTTTTCTTTAATGATCTTTTGAGACTCTCTACGTTTGGAATCATCCTGAAACACCAGAACAACTCCAGCGATCTGCCCATCATCCATAACAATGGGTGCACCGCTGTCCAAAATTGGGAATTCACGGCCATCTTTATTGATGAGAAGGGTATGGTTGGTCAAATCTACCACTTTTTTTTCCTTGAAGACTTTTTTTACGGGATCGTCAACGGGACGGCGTGTCTCTTCATCAATGATATGAAACACTTCGTTCAAGTATTGTCCTTTTGCTTCCCCTTGCTTCCAACCGGTGAGCATTTCGGCTACCGGGTTCATCAATTCCACACAGCCTTTGTCGTCAGTGGTAATCACTGCGTCTCCAATAGAGTGCAGGGTTATTCGATAAAAATTCAGGGCTTTATTCAAAACAAACTCTGATTGATACAGCTCTTTATAATAGGTTTTGAGACTTCGCTGCCAAATCAAAAGACCCGCCGCTATTATGAGAACCGCCATACCCAGGATGAATACCAGGATCATAATCGATCGAAAGTGCCATTCGGCAAAAGCCTCAGAGGCATCCATTTTGGAAACCATAAACCATGGAGAATCCGGAACCGAAAGAATGGCGGCAATGACCTCCACCCCACGGTAATCCTTGCCTTCAACAATTCCAGTGATCCCTTTTACAGCTTTGGCCGCAGGTAGATCTTCCCGAGACAAATCGATTCTGAGTTTCAAGGCAGAGTCTTTCTGATGACGCAAATCGTTCAAAAAGAGCACATCGTTTCCATCTTGACGGACCAGAAGCGTTTCTGCCGTGGTGCTTGGTGTCGGCCAGGATTGAATAAGTGGGTAAAGGAACTGGGCAGCGTCACATACCAGTACAAGGGCGCCTATCGGATTCCTGGAACTTTTTTTTCCAACAAAGGAACAATAACCGATAAATGGGGAAAAGAACCATCATGGATGGCGTGTAAAGGAGTCCACATGGGGCTGCGTTTTTTAACGGCCTCATCCAGAACCTGAGCATATGCCGAACACAACCCCACTTCGGAACCCAAGCTGAGAACAATCTGTTTTTCAATTTTGACAACAAGAATATCCTCGTATCCATAAGATTCTTTGACAGATTGCAGACGTCGAAGTATTATAGCCTTTTCCTGTTCAGTTGGATAAGAAAAATAGCGTTCTATGGAATCGATGAGATCAATTCGCCCCATAAGAACTTTTGCATCAGAAAGCCTTTCATTCCGCCAGTTAACAATCTGGCCGGCCTTGAGATCAGCAATGGCCAAAAGGTTCGCTTCAGCAGATTCACGTTGTTGTTTTTCCTGAACCTGAAAAAACCAAGCGCCAAAAACAATAAAAAGAAACAGGATACACGTGACAGTAAAGGCTATCCATCTTGGAAAATATCTATTGGCTGTATGCTTCATCCGCTAATTTCTCAATTCTTCATTTTGGATTTACCAGTTGAAATCTCCGTGGCATTCATGAAAAACACCTAAAAATTGCAGATCAATTTTGGAATCTATTTAAATTCAGCCGGTTACAAGCATTCAAGCTCACCAACTTTTAGATAAAAGCACAACAAATACAGCAGGTTCGAATGAGCTTGCACATTTTAAGTTACACACATAAAGTATTCTTAAACTTGTTTGATTGGCTTAAAGCCACCTATTCCGGCCAAAGTCTTGATTTTCCAAAAGTACAAGCCTGATGTCCGAATATGCCCTTATTCAAGGTTCTTGTTTTTCATTTGTATCCGATTTCCGTGATGACCTCAAGCCTGATAAAAATAATCACCGAAATTTTTTCCTGGTCTCTCAAATTTGTTCCTTGGAATCGGCTGTCATAATATCCGCTGAGTCGGTGAAGCCATTTTTCACAGGTATTTTTTTTCTTTTCTTTTCCAATGCATAAAGACATCTGCGACAAATAAATCGATATCCGCCATTTTATCCCTGGGCGCGAAATAGGCGGCACAATCCTTTGCGGATTTTTTCAGGTTCTCTTCCGAAAGAGCATTTGCCGTCAGCATGATCGCCGGAATCCTGCGATCATTTGTAACTTTCAGCAGTTCAAACCCTTTTACGCCCATTATATCCAGTCTGGCAATGTCATAGTCATGATCTTCAAGCCGTTTTTTCCCGTCTTCAAAAGACAATGCGGTATCTATTAGACACATATCCAACAACTCGATCAAAGAATCCAGGACATACGCCTCGTCATCAACAATAAGGATTTTCTTCCCTTTTAACAGTTTTTTGGATTCATTTCTCAATTCCATAATTTTTGATCAGTTCGGGCTTTTTAATTTTTCCTAACGAGGTGCGGGGAAAATCACTGCAAAAACTTATCCTTTTCGGCCATTTATATTTTGCAAGTTTTCCATCGCAGATCGCGATCACATCGCTTTCACTTAAAGAAGATGAAGCGGTTTTAGTGACAAATGCGTGTCCTGTTTCACCCCATTTTTCGTCAGGAACACCGACCACCGCAACCTCTTCAATATCCGGGTGTGTCTTGAGCACCTGTTCCACTTCCGCTGGATACACATTCTCACCGCCTGATATGTACATGTCCCCGGACCGGCCGGCCAGGTAAAAAAAGCCGTCTTCATCCATCCGGGCAAGGTCTCCGGTATGCAGATACCCGTTTTTAATGGTTTCATCCGTTTTAACTGGATCCTGCCAGTACTCCTTCATCATAATTGATCCGCGTACGACAATTTCTCCTGTTTCACCTGGCTTTGTTGAGTTCCCTTTTTCATCCAGAATTGAGACTTCTGCATGAAACACTGGTCTCCCGACTGTTCCGGGCTTCTTCAATGGATCTTTCTCAGATGCCCATAGGAGAATGGAGGTTTCTGTCTGTCCCATAATCTGACGAAATGCCAGTCCAGCCTCAAAACATTTTTTGACCAGATCCTCTGTCAATTTTTCTCCACCTCCGGCGCAAACCCTGAGTGACGAGATATCAGACCTTTTTTCAGGAGGAACTTTCAGCAATTCCCGATAAACGGTCGGAACTCCCAAAAATTTTGTTACACGGTATTTTTCAATATCTGTGTATATTTTCACGGGATCGAATTTCCGATGAAGAACAAGGGTTGCGCCTTTGTAAAAGGTTGGAGCCGCTTGAATAAACAACCCGCCTGAATGAAAAAGTGGCAGGAAAATCAACATGATATCTCTGAAATGGAGCTCGAAAAAAATATCTGCATTTAAACAGTTAAAAAACGTTTTCCTGTGTGATAGAACCGCGCCCTTGGGTTTTCCCGTCGTTCCTGAAGTATACATGATGACCTGGGGTTCTTCAGGATCGGACGGGGCAAGAGACCGGGTCAAATATACCTGCTGGCCTTCAAATTTAACCGTCTCCTCAGAAAAATCATAACGATTGACATATTGGCTGTTTCCTACCACAGACACCAAAATGGGGGGCAGATAGCTGTCGATCCTGAGAGAATTGACAACCTCTGAGAAATCGTCTCCATAAACAAAGAGCCTGGGCCTGCAGTTCTTGATGAAATAATCCAGTTCCAGCGAGGTAATACGGAAATTAATAGGGACAAAAATGGCACCCAGCCTGGAGCATGCCAGAAATAAATCGAGGAACTCCAGACAGTTGTCCAGCATTGCTGCCACTCTGTCCCCTTTTTCAATACCAATGGACAGCAGCCAGCAGCTCGTCCGGTCCGCTCTTTTGCAGAGATCTTTATAATTGAGGACGGTTTCTTCAAATATAACGGCGGTTTTTTCAGGGTGAAGCTCTGCCCAGCGCTGAACCCACCACGCGGCATTCATGGATTTGATCATATGATTTCTCTCAAAAACAAGTTCTGGGTTTCGATTATCGGATACCCCCCGACAGGACATCTTTTTATCATTGTACCTGACATGCCGGAGGTTCAACCCTATCTGTTTTGATCCAGTATGTCCAAAATTTTCTGTCAGGGGTCACGAGAAATTGAACCATTCATGGTCATCAAATTAGAAAAACGCAATTGACAACAGGTGTATTTTTCCGAAATCCAAAGTTTTGTTCTATTCCATATTGATCTTTATAGGCCCGGAGAACATCATAAGCACTATACTAGTCAGAGCCGTCTGGAGGCGAATTGCATATCAGAAACGGGATAGTTCTTCATTGAGGATTGATCATAATGGAATATGCTAGAAAAATCTATTCTAAATACGATTCATCGAGTGAATTTGATTCACACTGATCAAAACAGTTACCCTTCTGAATTAATATCAAAATATCTATATTGGAAATTCCCTATACTTTCCTGGCAGGGGTGTGGAATGTGAGTTTCATGGTATACTCCTCCTGATATTAAAATGATATTTACATACCCGCTATTGGGCACTTAAGGAGTATACTTGATTTTTGTTTTTTCTGTCGCGATAGCGGCTTCGTTGAACAAAACGCTGCCGCCGACCCGGGGGGGATAGCGGCTTTTCGGAAGCGCTTGGTTTTCGAAAAAACTTGGCTGTTATATCCCCGCACAGACAAGTCGCTGAACATAAAGATAGACTCTTGTATTATTCATGCATGCTTGCTGGCAAATGGTAATTTTTGCAGGGGATATTTTATTTGGAATTTTCAGAGGCAAGACAGCGTTTTCTCCTTGTATCAAAGGATTCACGGACATGGGTTGCCAGATTCGCCACCAATGGATTTTTTAAATCACAGGTCCCGTACAGGCAGACATCGGCTATCGGCAGGACCGGCAATCCGTCTTCAGGTCCGATTATTTGGACATCCTCACCTGCCACACTCAGCGCCACCGGTGCCACGGCAAGACCCGACCGCACCGTAGCCAGAATGCCTGAGATGCTGGGGCTCATATACGCCACATGGAAGGGTCGGTTGATTTTTTCGAGTGCTTCCATGGCCCATTTCCGGTACAAGCAGTCATGTCTGTAAACCGCCAGCGGTAGGGAGTCTTTTTCCAGCATTGCGGTTTTGTCATGAGTCACCCAGACAACAGGGTCCTGAAAGATTTTTTCCCCGTCAACATCCAGTGCCGTGCAGATGGCCAGGTCGAGTTTTCCCTGGAGCAGATCTCCATAGAGCTGGGCACTGGGTCGGCAGATCACATCCACCCGGATATCCGGGTAATCCCAGGCAAAACCCGCCAGGATCTGGGGGACAAAAAGAGAGCAATAGTCTTCCGGGGCACCCAGTCTCACCCTTCCTTTCAGCTCCAACTTGTTGATGGCTGTCATGGCAGCATCATGAACGCTTAGAATTTTTTGGGCATGTTCCAGCACCAATTCTCCCATGGGGCTTAATCGAACCTTTTTCCCCTCCATCTCGATCAGGGGTTTTCCCACGGTTTCGGTCAGGCGCTTGATCTGCATGCTGACGGCGGACTGGGATTTGTGGATCCGTTTGCCGGCCAGTGTGAAATTTCTTGTTTCAGTTAGCACCACAAAGGTGTTTAAAAGGTCTATGGGAATATGCATGATTCACTACTATCTATGATTTTTATTGTTTTAATCAATTTATTTCATTTTTCTATTCAATTTATTTATAGTAATTTTAATTAAAAATCAAACCCTAAATAAAAGGAGAGGAAAATGGCACATCAGTCGGAACTTCACGATCAGATCGGAGACATGTGGGATCTTTACAGAAAATGCCTTCCCGAAGTTGGAAAAGCATATGATGCATTGCCCATTGAGGTCTATAAGGATGGGGCGCTGCCCGGGAAAATCAAACGGCTCATGGCCTTAACAGGTGCCCTTGTTCATGGCTGTCGGTCCTGTGTACTCTTCCAGACCGATCACGCTCTGGCAGTCGGTGCAACTGTGGAGGAAATATTGGAGGCCTGTTCTGTTGCGGTTTCATTGGGCGGCACCATGGGGGCCGGGGAAACGACCCGGGTGGTGGAATTTCTTAATGAAAAAGGCCTGCTTAATAAATTTAAGTGAATAGGCTTTGGAATAGGCTGTTCGAAGACCTTTTCTTGCCCAACAGGGAATATGGTCAAAACAAGGGCGATGGGAGGATTGGATTCATGGAGATGAGAGACTGGATAATTCGCACTGCAATTGAAAACGGGGCAACGCTTGCCGGTATCACAAGAATGGAGGCGCTTAAAGTATCGGCGTCTCATATGATATATAATAAAATGGTGGATTATGGCACAATGAATCCTGTTAAGGATGATGAGGAACTTCCTGATAACGAATTCATTATAGATGACGTGGCTCTTCAAGACAACAAATTATTCACCTGGCCTGATTCTGTAAGAACCGTACTCGTGATCGGCCTTTCACATCCAGAAGATGATCCAAAGCTTGATTGGTGGGATGGGAGAGGTACACTTGGCAACCGAATACTGATTGATATCATAAAGCGGACAAGTCAACAGATTGAAGATAATTTGAAGATAAAAACCCGCAAACTTCATTATTACGTTGAAAAAGGAGGAATTTTTCTTAAAGATGCAGCTGTGCTTGCCGGGTTTGGATGTATTGGGAAGAATAATATGATTATAACTCCGTCAAATGGTCCCAGAATTCGGCTCAGGGCTTTATTCTTAGATGCTGAGATACACTCAACCGGGCCAATAGAATTTGATCCCTGTGCCGATTGTAAAAATCTCTGCAGAAGCGTTTGCCCGGAAAATGCCATGGGTGAGAAAGCTTCAATTTTCAAATCAATTGAATTTTCTGAATCCTTGCCTGGAAGGGATGGCACTTATAATAGAGAGCTCTGTAATATAAGAATGGAAAAGGATGTTACCCAAAGTTCCAAAAACAACTATGGCAAACAGCCTACAATAAAATTTTGTAGAAAGTGTGAGTTTGTATGCCCGGCAGGAAAAGCGGGACGGTAACGCGGATGATTGCCAACAATACCACTCAGTCCGATTTCACCCGCAGCTCCTTCGTTGCTATGGGTGAAACGGCTGAAGCTGGTGTTTACTTGTTAATAGACTCAACTTTCGGGTTTAACAACAACTGGCTAACTTTCGCTTTTTTAAAAAACCGGAACATTGCAGTGCTGTAGTTATTGCCGCATCAAAAAAAA
>LQAE01000253.1_pt1 | contig 15059 bp, 17 predicted proteins | sample 1535771 | NCBI WGS metagenome assembly LQAE01 (sample SAMN04331582, study PRJNA305678) | bioreactor metagenome | isolation source: bioreactor_1 inoculated with Wadden Sea sediment 1st replicate of a... | place: Germany:Bremen
GTATGCCGAAGTCCCTTCCCAATCCTTATAAAGGGCTTCAATAATCTCGTCACTCCCTTCAGTCATCCATAGATTCAGCAGTTCTGCGGTATAATACGGCATTTCGATAAACAGATGTCTCAGGCCCTCGATTGTATAGAACTCACCCCATATTTCCAGTTCGCCCTCGAGAATGTTCTTGATCCCGTGGGTTTCCCCATACAAGGAGATCTTCCCCCTATATTCGATTGAGGGACACTCTTGCACCTGGCGCACTTGTGTAGAACAGAATGCCGGCAGGAGCAGTATGAAACATATGATCACGATCTTAATCTGTATACTGAATTTCTTCATAGATATCATTATTATGTATACTATGGACCATGTTCAAGTGAACATTGGACATCCCGCCTGCAGAGGTTAATCTTGTTCCTTGAATCCAACTACTTAATTGGGAGAACTTCATTGAAGTCTCACTTCTCAATATATTCTTTCACAGGCTTGCAACGACGTCCAACGTCGTCTTGACTAGTTTGTAAACTGAATCTGCATACGGGTGGTGAAACTCTTTGAATCTGTGCACATTTCAGCGTTTTGCCCCCTGCGGTACCATAAACCGAATTACTAACGTACCAAGTCTATGATTTTTTCTATTATGTCATTCAATTACCTCGAAAGATACCTCCTGTATGCAGATTCGGGTTTCTATGGATTATCTCATGCTCCTTATTCTGCTCATGGTAATCCGCATCAACTATCTGCATGCTGGGTAGAACTCTAAGTGTTCTTATCGACAGGCACATGCCAACTGGTATCAGCAGCTCCCCGATCGCGCCCGCTCCTCGAAAGCCCGGTAATCGACTAGCTCTCCCATATCCTTGCAGGAGAGGTCCTTTGCATGCTCATCCAGAGATCAGATGCATATCGATCCCTGGATCCTACAGTCCCAGCGTGAATATACACTACAGCACCAGATCTCACGTTCGGTAGCAAGCTATCCCACATTTCTGAATAATCACACAGAGTGAGATGACTCTCGTTCTGGGCATGCACCGAGCGACGCTCAATGCAGCGATCTCTGACGTACGAAGTCTTGGAGTACTCGATCGATTCACGAAGAATCGGATCACGATCACCAACTATGATCTGCTGTTCGAGTATGCCAAAGGCACCTTTGCCCTCTGACCATAGGGTCTGGTCCCCCGGATCATTCAGTCACCTGATGACAGGCTGCTTCGATCAGTATCTGGAAGAGGATGCTTCAGGTGCGGCGATTCCTGATTCGCTGCTCCTGATGAGAGCTCTTCTCATCTCCTTCTCAACAGCATGGTCACAGCCCAGATCCTATCCTGCAGCTGATCACATTCTGCTGACTGACTTTCCAGATAGTGATCGAACAGACCTCGCAGATCAGGATGCTGCACGCTCAGCTCCCCTGCCCGCTTCGAGATACATCTCAGCTGTTCATCGAGCACCGCAGAGAAGGCCTCCTGATCGACAAGCAGTTCATCAATGAACTGGAACCGGCTGTGTTCGATCAGCTGCAGCCACTGCTCTCTGGTGATATAGTCTCCTGCAGCCTCCGATGTGCCGTAGCCGTCATCAAGCAGCAGATACCCACCATCGCACAGCGTAGCAGCGACTTGTTCCAGTGTCTGTCCCGAGGGACCCAGCACATCCCCCACAGCACCCAGGATGGTGATATCATACCCCCGTTCCTCAGTGACAGAACGGTTGATGTCTCCGATCAGGAACTCACACAGGTCCCCCACGGCAACGGCCTCTGCCCGTGCTGCTGCCTCCCTGATGAACTCTCCCATGATATCTATCCCCTTCACCGGGCATCTGAACCTCTGTGCTATGGCTATACTCACAGCACCCTTGCCGCAGGCAAGGTCCAGCACCTTCGTATGCTCGGTCATCGGGATGTGCTTGTTCATGAGGTGGATCATGTCCTCAGGGGAAGATCCCAATTCCCACAGATCCTGCAGAAGATAGGGGATGAATTCAAGGAGTTCTACGGTGTCAGCTGTCAAGGACTTTGCCAGCTGTTCTTCCAATCCTGACATGTCATAACCTCCCTCTGATCAGGGTATTGTACCGGGTGCAGAGTCACAGACTCCTGCACCGTATATCCCTGTAGAAGATCTTTCCATCAGATTCTCAACCTCGTCACCACCGGAGCCTGTACGGGAAGAGCGGCAGGACTCTTTGTGTTACCTTTTCGGGGTTCAGATCATACTGCATTCTGGTAAAAACCATCTTACCATCTACGTTCACCCGAATGAACCTCTCAACTCTTTCATTGGTAGGTATACGATCAATCCTGACAGTACGTAGAAACCAAACTTTGTGTAGAATGATTTTGCCTTTTCATTTTTTGCATCAATCACTACAGCGTATGCTCCGATATTCTGGCTTGTCTTACTGGCATGTTTCAAAGCACAAAACAACAAGTACTCACCAAACCCCTTCTTTTGGTACCGTTGGTCGATGCCAAATCGTGTTAATCGCAAGCAAGGGATATCATAATGTGGAAGCTTATAATCTTTTGGAAAGGATTCTCGAGATACGGAAGCAGCTGCAAAGCTAAAAAACCAATAATATCTGTGGAATCTTTTTCAACTAGCACTTTTGTATGATTTAACCCAGATGCATTATGCCTTCTGGCATCTCTTTTCAGATAGTCATCTAACTCCACAATGCCACAAGAAAAACCATCCCTGTTATGACTACGGGATAGCACTTCAAGACAATATCTTTCCGTTTCCACAAATATGTTACTTTGAATATTTCTTGATCAAATTCTTTACACTCAAATTCTCACGAACTTCTGTTGATTCTACATGATGTTTGAATCTCATAAAATCATCATTATTAACAATAATCTGTTCACGATACAATTCGACCTCAGGACAGGATAATCCACTTTGCAGCTTATGAAGTATTCCACTCGCCACTGCTTCTTTACCATTAATTACATCATAAATACGTATTGAATCATAGTCAGGCACCGCTGTTATTGGATATGAAGACACACCTGCCCTACTTGTGGAATTTGATGAGGGAATATCATCCATTCTAACTAAGGTGTCCATTTCATTCGCTCCTTACCCAGTTTTCAAAAAATCTATTTTCCTGAATTTGAATCCCTTGGCCATTATCAAGTTTTTTCATCTTTGATATCACACCTTTGGTCACAAAAGTATACTGACCAAAAACCATTGATTCAAGAATTGCTCTCTTGTTTTCGTAAAACACCTGATCTTCAGTCCCCAGAATTTCAGCAGGATTAAAGTGCGTCCTCAATTGCAGTTCGTTACTAATATCGTCATAGATAGATTTAATTATGGAGTATAATTCACCATCAGGTTTCACAATATTCAACCCCAAGGACGATTTTGCTTCCTTTCTGTCAATCGTGTAGTTGTGATTCCAAGAATCGCTGCACAAGAAATTCGTTATGTTCTCAATTTCTTCAGTATTCCCCTTGAAATGTATCTCTAGTAACTTCCTTGCAAGCATCCGTATATGAGACCTTGCTCTAAATACATCCCCCAACACTAAAGGATGAATCGCACTTGATAAGATTTTTAAAACCTCTGAACTTTCTTCTGAACCAATAATCCCCAATTCTTCTTTGGCCAGTTGGATGAAGCCTTTAATGGACTCAACACTAACGGACATTTTTTCCTTACTACACGGATCAACAGGATTCAATGGAGTATTAATTGACGGATCAATGGGACTTAGTGTTGCTTGTTTTGTCATAAATATCTTATCAGCACCAAGACTCAGTAACGTAGCAGCGCTATGAGCCCTGTTAGGTATAATAACAATGAATTCATCACAATACGAACGTATCAAATTGCATAGACTCCAAGCAACTGTTGTATCCCCTCCCCGTGAATAGAGTATTAGAGACAGCCTCTTGACTTTCCCTATAGCTTCTAATTGATCGACAAATAAATCATAAGCATCCTGACCCATTTGTGTTTGAAAACCTACTCTATCCCCGGTGACATATACAAGTACTACAGAATCGGTTTTTTCTTCAAGTTGCTTGTAAAAGCCAATCCTATCTTTTAACATACATGCTGTCCTTAGTTCTCACTCCTCTATCTCTCACCTAGTATAACATCACTGAGAACCATACTACAAGAACAAACCCATCTACTCGCATGTATCGAGCACAAACCCTTCTCAAATCACAGAAGTCTTCTCAACCCATCCTTGATCACCAGTGAGGGGTCACAGGCCACAGGGGGTACAGGGAGTATACACCATACTCCTGTATGGTCTCTGCAGCCATGACTGCTTACAGCTGTTCGACAGCTGCACGTTCGATCGGCAGTCCCTGATGATAGCGCTTGAGGAATACCTCGAAACCTGCGACGTCTTCTGTGTTTGGTTCGAAGGATACGACCTTACTGTTCCCGAATACCCGGGTATCAAGGAACTCAGGAAGGGATACCGTGCTCTTCAGGAAGGCTGCAAGCAGTGCTATGCCCCAGGCTCCCCCCTCACCGGCTGCTTCAAGTACATCGACCCGGGTGTTGGTCACAGCTGCCATGATGGGTCCACCGACCTCAAGGGTCTTGAAGAAACCTCCATGGCCGTTGATGACATCCACTTCTACCTGTTCCTCTTCAAAGAGGATGTTCAGCCCGGTCTTCATGGCACAGAAGGCGGTGAACAGTTCGGCTCTGATGAAGTTGGCCAGGGTGAAGTTGGCTTCTGGCCGTCGGACCACCAGAGGCCGTCCTTCACTGAACCCGGTGATGTGTTCACCGGAGAGGTAGCCGTAGCAGAGCATGCCGCCGCAGTCAGCATCTGCTTCCAGTGCTTTCGCAAGCAGACGGTCATAGAGTTCTCCCTTGGAGATCGTACCGCCGGTAGCTTCTACCACTTCATTGAAGATCTTCATCCAGGCATCATATTCACCGGTGCAGTTGTTCGAATGGGACATCGCTACCATCGCCCCATCAGGGGTGGTCACTAGGTCTATGGCCGCATGGGCACGAGAGAGCTCTTTCTCCAGGACGATCATGGCAAAGGTAGAGGTCCCCGCGGAGATGTTACCGGTCCTCTTGCGTACCGAGTTGGTAGCTACCATCGGTCCCGGCATCACCTTCAGGTGGACAGAGGGGGACACCTGCACTGAGGTCCCCTGCGGGATCCAGCAGCAGCGCACCTGCGGGAGTGAGGACTCCTGCCTGCTTCCCTGCGGTCAGGACCTTCGGCAGGACCTCCCGCAGCTTCCAGCTGTAGCCCTTGTCTTCAACGAGGCTGTCGAACTGCCCCAGCATCTTCTCATGGAAGTCCTGCTGCTTGGGGTCGATGGGGAACATACCTGATGCATCCCCTATTCCCAGGACCTTCTCTCCGGTGAGTCTCCAGTGGACGTAGCCTGAGAGGGTGGTAAGGTAGTCCAGCCTGCCTGCATGCGGGGCATCTTCGAGGATGTACTGGTAGAGGTGGGATATGCTCCACCGCTGAGGTACCGGATAATCGAAGAGAGCTGTGAGCTTCTCTGATGCTTCCCCGGTGATGTTGTTCCTCCAGGTCCTGAATGGGACCAGCTGCTGCTGTTGTGCATCGAATGCGAGATACCCGTGCATCATCGCTGAGAATCCTATGGCGCTGAAGCTCGTCAATCGAACGCCGCTGTACTGCAGCACTCGCTCTTTGAGCTGTGCATAGCAGGCTGCGATCCCTTCCCAGACTTCGCCCATGGAATAGGTCCAGATGCCGTCTACAAGTGAGTTCTCCCAGTCATAGCTCGCATCGACGATGGGTGAGAAGTCCTTTCCGATCAGGATCGCTTTGATCCTGGTAGAACCAAGCTCTATACCTAATGAACACTTACCTTCTGTAATATATCCTGTTACCTCTTCAGACAGTTTCATAGCATCCCCTTTGTGTGTGTACGTTAACTCGTCCTGAATTATACCATAATATGCATCTGATTCAATAGGTAAAGACCTCCTCTTCAGTACGGGTACTGCTGCGTGCTGCAGGATCCAGAGGGAACGGAAGCAGTTCAGGAGGGTTGCTCTTTGGCTCATGCAGGTGTCGAGACCGTGATCGTGCAATGTGCTATGGAGCAGATCTGTCAAGTGCTGCAGGAGAACCCTTGTATGGATGCTCATCCGTCAGGCAGACCTGATGAATCAGGACAGTCTGGAATTTACGGTACTGAGCATACGATGGATCGACTGGTAACGTACTGTTGAGGCATATAGAAGAGCTCTATCGCATGAGGTGATCAGTCACTAGAATCCATGTTCTGTTTAAAATTCCTTCAGGTACCCAGTCTTCTGGGCATCGCCCCCTGATCCCTCATCTCCTCTAACAACAAACCGATATGTGTCCCGATATTAGACTTCAGCTTTTCGAGTGTCACTGCAATATTTTTTCGAATTCTCATCTCTGATCCTCCCCATCCTCATCATATCCCTCTGTCTGGCGAAACCCCTCAGGAAAGAAGAATGAATCGAACAGGGGGGCACCACCGTACCTTCCATCCAGATAAGCTTTCTCGATCTTCTTGTCAAACCGCTCTTTGAAGCGATCAAAAGGTATAAGCAGACTCGCACCTACATGATTCTTCTCCACAAACCAAATCTCATCCCGCCTGAGTATACTCAGATCCAGCAGATGGCTTTCATGCGTCGTTATGATAAGCTGGATATTCCTTCTCTTTGCTAATTCAAGAAAGTTCTTGATAAAATGAACTGTCATCTGCGGGTGAAGGCTCCGGTCTATCTCATCGATCACAAACACGGTTTGTTCTTCAGTACATAACAACACTGTCAGCATGTCGAATAATCGCTGGGTACCATCGGACTCCTCAGCCAATGAGAAGGGAATCTCCTTGAGCCTGTTATGTTCAAAGGTTATCTCGTTGAATACCGGCTCTTTGTTCTTGATATGCACAAGATAGAGCCTTCCTGCGCAGTTGATCCGCATCTGTGAGGATCTTTCAGTCTTGTCATCTGGGATCGCCCTTGCAGAAGTCATTTCTGTGAGCATCCTGTCAATCTTCTTCCTGGATTCGGCAGGGACCTCCTCCAGAGCTTTTTCCTTGGACACCTCTTGTGCTCCCACATGACTTATACCCGTAGCAAACGTCTTGATCGCATCAAGGATCTCACTCGTGGAAGTAGAGGAAAAACAGGAGTACCCGGAGATCTTTGCATGGGGAAATGATATATCAAGCGCTGCAAACCAGCGGTAGATCTTCTTGAATATACCTAACTGTGCATTATCGTTGTGTATGGCATCTTTGTTTGTCACGATGTCCTGTAGAAAGAACTTATCTTTAACGTATTTCAAATCCTTGATATAGATATCAAAATGGGCTATATCCTCACTGTGGGATAGCAAATCCCTGTCGAAGTCATACAATCCGGTGGTAGTATTCCTTGAGAATAACTCCCGGTTCTCACTCGCTCCGAGCAGGATCAGCCACTCCTCAGTTATTTCCCTCTCCGCCAGTATCATCTGAAAACCATAGCTGTATATGTTCCCATCTATACAGATCTCGAATTCAAAATACGACGGGAGGTCCTTACTCTTGGGATCGAGCTTGAAGTAGCACGTATTAGGACTTTCTGTGGTTCCAAGCACTATGACATTCCGTGTAAATTCCAATGCCTTTATCAGGTTTGACTTACCTGCAGCATTCGCCCCATAGATCGCACTGAATTTCAACAGCTTCATATCATCAGCCTGAAATAGCCGGCCGCTATGCTGCTGGACAGCATTGGCGATCATTGAAAAGGACTGGGGTTTATTAAAAGAGAGAAAATTCCCTACGGTGAATCTTGATAACATCTGATGGTCCCTCCTGATCAGAGAGCAGCACAGTCCTGTTGGAATAGCAACATTACCTATGTGATTTTTTCACATAGACAATGTGCAATTATCACAAACTTTACAATGCGATCATATCATGACCCAGAAGGGTACTGCTGCGTGCTGCAGTACCCAGAGGGAACGGAAGCAGTTCAGGAGGGTTGGTCTTTGGCTCATGTAGCAGTAGACACAGAAATCATAAGGTATGTTCATGAAGTAGATAGCAGAAAAAGAACCAAAGGAGAATCTCTGCCATGGGAGATTGTGAAACAGAGCATGAAGAACAGTGATATCGATTCAGGACTGATGGCACTAGAGATTGAGGGTACCATGCAAACATTGCGGGTATCATCAGAAAACTGCCCTGAAAAGCGGTGTCGGGGATTGAGTGTCACCCGACACCGTATTATCAAGCTTATGTTTTTCTTCAAGCCAGGAGAGAACGGTGCCGGGCACGGACATTCGATCAAAGGTGTCAAGGCCTGTGTACTTCCAGGCAAACCCATTATCAAAAACACCATGCAACACAATAATTAAACCGAATTGAATTAAGAAATTTAACCGAATGATATTGCCAAATCAGACCGAATGGAGTACTCTTCGTGTAGGAGAACTCCCATGGACAACGACGTCTATCGACCACGCATTATTGACTCGGCAGTCGAGCAACACCTTCGGGCATTTGGAGCAGTCTGCATTGAGGGTCCCAAGTGGTGCGGAAAGACCTGGACTGCGCAGAAGCATTCCCAAAGTGCTTTCTTTGTCAGTGACCCTGCTGGGAATTTTCAGAATAGGCAGCTTGCACAGATAGATCCGTCCCTGGCACTCCAAGGCAAGCAACCCCATCTGATCGATGAATGGCAAGAAGTACCGTCGCTCTGGGATGCGGTGAGGTTCACTGTCGACCAGTCCACCATGAAGGGACAGTTCATCCTTACCGGCAGCGCCACTCCTTCGCACAGGGGGGTCATGCATAGCGGTACCGGCCGCATCGCACGACTGCGTATGATGCCCATGTCGTTGTTCGAGTCGGGGAACTCTTCTGGAAACGTGTCACTTAAAAATTTGTGTGACGGAGAGCTTGAGAATGTTATTACAGGAGAGGTGAGTCTTCAATCCTTGGCATCATGTATCCTGAGGGGAGGTTGGCCTGGCAATCTGCAATTATCGACGGACGATGCGGTCAAGATTCCGACACAGTACTTGGACAATGTGGTGACCAATGATGTAGCCAAAGTGGATGACAAAGTGCGTGATGAAGCGAAGATGCAACTTCTGCTTCGGTCGCTTGCACGCAACGAGAGCACGACAGCAACCAGGGCACGTCTGAAGAGTGACATGCAAGGAGTTGAACATTTGACCATCGATGAGGATACCATCGCTGACTACCTCAATATCTTTGCAAAGCTGTTCATCATCGAAAACCAAAAGCCCTTTGCAACTGCCATACGTTCCTCTCTTCGCATAAAACAGGCAGAGAAACGTCATCTCGCCGATCCATCTTTTGCATGCTCACTTTTGGGCATCACCGATGAAAATCGACTGATTGGTGACCTGAGGACGTTCGGGTTTTTGTTCGAGGCTTTGTGCGAACGAGACCTCAGGATCTATGCTCAGTCGTTCTCAGCCAATCTCCTGCACTACCAAGACTACAGCAATGATGAGATCGACGCGGTAGTAGAACTTCCAGACGGAAGCTGGTCTGCCTTTGAGATCAAGTTGGGGGCGAACCAGATTGATGAGGCCGCTGCAAAGCTTTTGGATGTCAACAAGAAATTCGAACGTCCGGCAACCACTCTTTGTGTAATTTGCGGCCTCACAAACGCAGCCTATCGCAGACCCGATGGCGTATGCGTGGTACCGATCACTGCATTGAAACCGTAACTTCTTGCGGAATAGTGAAGATGCACCACCGTAATATCTATCGGATCTTTATGTGCATGATGCTTTGGCGGCTTCAGACATACCTGTTGCACATGGACGCTCATCGTTGCTGTTCGACCTTCTCGTGCCTCTCGTGCTTTCTGCTTACTCTTTTTGGGTCGGGCACTCTGCGGCTGTACGGTAAGCTGAAAGCGACTGAGTTCAGGAGCATCTCTCAATAGATCAAAGATCTTCTTCTCTTCTCCCATGGCGCTTCGATTATGATGAGCTCGTATGAGTACATCAACTCGCGAATGGGATCGCTGTTCATCAAACAGTTCGAAAAATCTGCTTCCCGATCACAGACATCGATAAGCCGGGTATGGGGCATGTGACGAGCAATTGCTACCAGGTCCCGATGGTGTTCTATCCAGAGAAAACTCTTCTTCTCTTCAATCGGGATTGCCGACCGTGTGCGGGAGTCATCCGGATCTTTCGGCTGTGGTGCCTGAGCCTGAGCCTTAAGGACTCCTAAGGGTAATCCGTCGGTGCAACCGTAAACGTTGAATGCAGTCTCAATCCGCGCATCTGTGCCCCGGTCTGATTGGCTTTCAGCATTCCCAGTCCGGTACTCTGCTCCAAATTGGTATAATTCAACTCACTGCCGTCCTGTATGCACAGCACCGTCTTCTGTCCCATCATCCTTCGTATCGTACGCTCTCGGTGCGGAGCCATGATCGATTCCATGCTCACTGCCGATGTTTCAGGCTTGTCTATCAGACGATAATATGCTTTCACCTTCGCCCCTTCACCGCCTACCACTTCACTGAATACGGCTGCCGGATCTTTTGCCTTTGCTGCCGCCACATCAACCAAGCGCAGTTTAATCGTTTATCTCCCAGATCAGCGTTGCCAAACTCATGGATAGCCCAGGCATCCTCATCCAGACCTTCACCAACAGCTAACGCTCCCTTCCCTGCGTTCGGATCCAAGGCAAGCTGTGTGCGGAAATCCTGTTCAAGAACGTACAGATAGATCGCTTTCTTCCCAGCTGCTGCTTCACTGTATCGATCCTGCCTACCTCGTCCTTTGGTCGTTCCCACCTCTATCCAATTCGCTGCTTTGTAGCTTGCTCCTGTATACTGACTGGTATCTACAAAACTTTCAATCAATAGCGGTCGGTAGGCATAGCGTTTCTCAAAATCATCGGCAACCACCGCACTGCTCATACTCAGCACTTTCGAAGCTAAATTGGTACAGTGCACCTGTGGACGTATCAGAAAGCGATTCATGCCTACCACGGTATGAAGATAGTCCCGGCGCTGCTGTGCATCCCAGCCTATCCAGGCATCACGATCAGCTAACTGCAGTGCTGAAGCTCCGTACCCGATACCTCCCAGCCACCCATGCTGTGAACCGATCAAGTACCTCAGCTGTCTGCCAACCAGCGGGCCTGCTCCTAACGGATGTTCTGACTCCATCAGCTCATTCCAGATCAACAACTGTTCATCGGAGCATACCAGCACAAGCTCCAGATGCTCTATCTCTCCCACCTGTGCAGGGACTCCTACCGGAAGATCTACTGGCTCAGGTAACCGCCGTACTGCAGGTTTCCCCGGCTTGCGCCCCGATTTGATCTTCGGTGCCGGTAATGTGATCAGGCCTGCCTGCTCCAGATCGCGTAAAGCTTTCACACAGCTGCTGACTTGCAGAAGTCCACGGGCATCATAGAACGAAAACTCCTCACAGACCCTCTTGGCCAGCTTGTTTCGGGAGGTAGTCGTAGATTCCGCAGTAAGATCTCGGATCAATGCGATATTGGCAGGTAGGGATATGGTTCGTTTGATGTTGTGTTGTGTTTTCATCCCTACAGTATGTAGCATCTGTGGTAGTTTGTTCAGTACTTATTTTAGGGTGTCAGGCAGTCCTAGCCTGTTCAGCCATTCATTTGGAGTAAATTGAGTACAGATGATGGTGCTGCCATTTTGATAGCATGATTCGATCAGCTCAAACATAAAAGAGACTTACCGGCATTCAATGTTGATGACATCCATTCATCAATGATCAGCAGATTATAACGATGTATCGTATTCACTATTTTCCGATGACCTTCGATGGTAGATTCCTGGAGGTGAAAATCCTCAAGAAGTTCTGGCATCCGATAATATTTAACCCTATATCCGCTCTTGCAGGCCTGCTTCCCGAGTGCACATACAAGCCAGGTTTTTCCTGCGTCTGTAGGACCGCTGAATACGATATTATGCTGTATAGCGGTCCTAGTCCCTGCAGAATTTCGAGTAGCCCATCGCAATGGTGCCATTAATCCTGCAAACATCACAATATTCTGCATGTAGCAGCTTGAGGGTGACGCCTGTCTTCCCTAGCTCCTTATGAGCATATTCCATGTCGGCGGGTTCATACACATCCTCATGAACAAGCGTTCCGGGAACATCAATCGATATGCGGCATCATCGGTCAATTCCGCCACATCCTTGAAGGATAATCCTTTCTTCTTCGCTGCATTCACTGTCTGGCAAGCTGAGTGTTTCGACAGATGTCTTGTACGGGATATTTCATTCAATGACATCCCTTGTTCATGAAGTTCAAGAATGAGCTTCACTTTGATCTTTCTGGTCATGCTGACCTCCCCAGAATTTGATATCGGAACGAACCTGTTCCGTTACAGGTATTCTGAGGCATATTGATCAAGAAGTGGTGCTAAAAGTGATTTTGGTGGTGCTATTGTTGCGAACTAGTACATGGTGCTGATACTGAATCTAGTGGTGCTGAACTTGCGAACGCCGGTGCTTTCGCGTGCGTATATTCACCTGAGCTGCCTCGGCATGCATGATTGTCAATTCTCTGTGATTGATACAGGTGCATCGGGGCAGCAACGGTATGAGAGGTTGTGATTTCTGATACTATCTGGCACTACGGGATCAAAGACACCGTAGTGCCAGTGGTATGGTGTTCATGTGGTCACAAGCCACTGTAGCAGGTTCTTTTGCTGGATTCCTTCATGGTTCATCCCCGCCCCTATCTCATCCAACGAGAGGAGCACCTTGGGATGATTGTCTTGTATGGCTTGGAGCGGGGCCAACTCGCGCTTAAGAGTGTTTTCATCAAGGACCGAAGCTGATACCTGATAATAGGTGAGCCCTTCTTGCGAAGTTGCCACGAAGTCGACTTCCTTATCCGCAAGCTTGCCGATAGAAACACGGTACCCACGTCGCCTGAGTTCAAGATATACGATGTTTTCAAGCTGGTGTCCGATATCAGATTCCGAATTCGCCAGGAGGTTGTTTCTCAACCCTATATCGACGATATAATACGTGCCCAAGGTCTTGAGGAATTTCCTGCCCTTGATATCGTACCGGTCCACCTTATAGAAAATGTAGCTGTCTAACAAAGCCCGGAGATAGGCATCAACCGTATTGACAGATGTTTTCCTGCCGCTGGAGTTGATGGTGTCACAGATTTTCTTTGTGGAGATGGGACTTCCTATGCTGCTTCCCAGAAACTTGATGATACGTTCAAGCAGAGCGACATCGGTGATGGCCTTGCGCTTGGCCACATCTTTTATCAGTATCGTAGTATAGATCCCTTCGATATAGGTTCTGATGACCGAGTCCTGTTGCCGCAGCATCGGGACATAGGGAAAAGACCCATAGTTCAGGTATTGGGTAAAGGATGTCCTGAGATTATCTTTTCCTGCATGGCTGAAATCAAGGTATTCACGGAAGGACAGTGGCAACATCTGAATCTCTACATATCTACCTGACAGCAGTGTCGCCAACTCCCCTGAGAGCATATACGCATTTGATCCTGTAATGTACAGATCGACATTATCTTTGATGAATAGGCTATCCACGGCCTTCTCGAAGCCCTTGCATTGTTGGATTTCATCGATGAAGACATAGGTATAGATATCGCTCTGCAATAGATCCTTGATATGACGATACAACACGTGGTAATCAAGAAGATCTTCATTCTCGATATCCTCAAGGTTTATCGATACGATTTGCCTGTTTTTCACGCCTTGCTGTGTAAGGTAATCGATGTATAGGTCAAACAGCGTTGACTTCCCGCAGCGTCTGACTCCGGTGATCACTTTGATCAGGTGCTTCTCACGCCAGGGGATCAACTCCTGTATGTATTCCTCTCTCTGTATCAGCGACTTTTCTTGAGTTACCATAGGCATAGTATAGCATAACAAGAGAAATATGTAATAGTTCTTTCTGTATAGAGAAAAAACTATGCACTCTTAGATACTTTTTTCTGTAGTAAAGGAAAACATGCACAGCATATGGTATATCTCCCCCTAAAGGGATCACCAGACGTGGTGTCGTACCATCCACCACCCAGCAGCCCTTTGAGATCGGATACACCTCCATCGTCAACGCCGTGGAAGCAGTGAAGAACGGTAGTACCGATAACGAAGTGCTCATCCCCCTGATGACCTATACCCTCGATGAGAAGGAAGAGGTCCAGAAGTATCTCGATGACCGGGCCTACCTGATCCGATAACCGGAGAACTGCCGTAGAGGGATGCCCCTCTGCGGCATGCATCACATGTAATGGAGAACCCCCATGCACTATACGTTAGAAGTACAGAATATGGTCAAGCATTTCGGCGGGATCCAGGCGCTCAAGGGCGTCGATTTCCAGCTGAGACCAGGAGAGGTCCATGCCCTCGTCGGTGCGAACGGAGCCGGCAAGAGCACCCTCATCAAGATCATCACCGGGGCCTACAGCCCCGACCCGGGCTGCGGGAAGATCCTCTTCCAGGGAGAACCTGTATCGATCCACAACCCCATTCAGGCTAGAGAGCTAGGCATCAGTGCCGTCTATCAGGAGTTCAGTCTGGTCAACAGTCTGAGCGTCGCAGAGAACCTGCAGATGGGACGACTGAAGAGAAGAGGACCGTTCATCGACTGGAAACGGGTGAACTGTGAAGCCTACGAGGTCCTCTCCATGATGGACACGGTCATAGACCCGAAGACTCTGGTGAAAGATCTCAGTGTGGCTCAGCGGCAGCTCGTGGAGATCGCCAAGGCGATCAGCTGCGATGCCCAGGTCTTCATCATGGATGAGCCGACCGCCTCACTGACCGACAATGATATCGAGAACATGTTCTCGGTGATCAGAAAGCTCATTGCCAGGGGCATGAGTATCATCTATATCGCTTCTTTCATAAACTGAATAAGCGATAGAGAAAGAGATCGAACGATAGGGAAAAAGATAAAAAGAAAGAGTTCGAACAGGAGAACATGTGAAAGATGTTAAGCAGGATTAGGAGGAGGATTAGGAGTGGGATGAGGAGGAGGAGAAGGAGGATGGGCGCGAGGAGTGGGAGG
>LQAE01000255.1_pt1 | contig 14750 bp, 18 predicted proteins | sample 1535771 | NCBI WGS metagenome assembly LQAE01 (sample SAMN04331582, study PRJNA305678) | bioreactor metagenome | isolation source: bioreactor_1 inoculated with Wadden Sea sediment 1st replicate of a... | place: Germany:Bremen
AACAAAAATTTTTGTCATGGCTGGCGAACACTCCCCGGGATGCCGGAAATCCGCGGGTGATGCCGGCGCCTGCCTGAAACCGGTCTCCGGGTAAAAAAGCCGTGCCTGCCGAAGCCCGGGCAGAAATTTCTTCCGGGGACAGACCGCCCATGGCATGATAGGCTCCCTTGAAAGGATCGGGCAGGGCGGCCACGGCCTGTTTGATCCGCTGTTCCGCCACCTGCCGGATGCCTGGTGTCAAATTGGGGGTGAAGGCATACCCTGACAGGTTCCTGGCGATTCTTATCCGGGTGGAAAGGATATAACGTCCCTCCGGGTCCGGACCATCCAGATCCAGGGGCCTTAGTTCCGATACGTGGCAAATGGGACCGGAGATCCGGTGACAAGCCCGGATCACGGGATCGAAGATATCCTGGAACAGGGTATAGGATTCAGGATCGCCGGCATAAATACCGATGTCGGAATCAGGGTTTTCCCGGCCGGACCGGATTGCCTGATCCAGGGTGAACCCGGTGGCAGTTTTCAGTTTGGATAGTCGTCTGAACAGGGATGGGGTTAAAAACCGGCTTGCCAGAGAAACGGCATTGTCTGGAAACATCTGCTGAAAGCCGGTATCAGCCTTCATAACCCGATGCCTGGGAGGAGATGCCCCGGGCCAGGGTGGTCTGAATAATGTCCAGCACTGCGCAGTCCTGATGGCACCTGGGCAGATTTTTTTTGTTGTCACAGGCCAGGCAGGGACTGCGGGTCAGGTATCCGATTTCAAAATCGAATCGATCTCTGTTGATGTGTGTTTTCATGGCATTTTTTCTCTGATCGTTCACAGGAACGTACTATAGCAAAGACAAGGTTGTGCCGTCAATACAGGGCAAAAAAATCAGCACGGCCTTTTACCTTGTCAGATGGGTCGACTCATGATACTTGAAAGATGACGGAGCCGCTTTTTTGATCAATTTATTCATGTGGAAGGTAGAAGTTTTCGTGGGTGATTCTCGATTTGCAGAGTTAAGGGAAAAGGAAAAACAGGCAAGAAAACAGATTGTCATTGAATCCGCTCTGGCATTGTTTGCAAAAAAACCGTTCTATGAAGTCGGCATGCGGGAGGTGGCGGACGAAGCCGGCATATCTGCCGCCACCATTTACCGGTATTTTCCCAGCCAGGAGGCGCTGTTCAACGACGTATTTCTCCAGGATATCTCCGCAGCATGCAAAGAGTTCAAGACCATGGTGGAGACTGATGCACCTGCGAGTATCGAACAGTTCGGCATCAAATTTGTGGATCATCTTATCAACAATGAATCCACGTTTCAGATGATGGCCTATATGATGTTGAAGGACAATCTGTCCCATCCGGTTATGGGAAAATTCGACTCGGTCACCAAAATTTTCTTCGACCTGTTTGCCCGGCTGCTGACCCGGCATGGTGTGGCAAAGGAACAGGCCCGCATCTATTCCCATTCATTTGTGGCATCCATTACCGGCATTCTCATGACGTTCCGCAATTCACCGGTAAAAGACAAAGCATCCATCCGAAACCACATTGTCAAGGTGGTGCGGATCACCGCATCTCTGTATACAAACCAGCTGTTGGGTTACCCGGAACGGAACCGTGACAGCGCCTGACCGGGATGACCGGGCATGATTTCAAGGAGGGGATCGTTATGGGGAAAACAGTATTGGTGCCGGTGGCCCAGGGAATCGAAGAAATGGAAGCCATTACCATAATTGACGTGCTTCGGCGGGCCGGAGCCGATGTGGTGGTGGCGTCCGTGGATGACCTGGTCGTCAAGGCGGCCCGGGGTATAGAATTCAAGGCAGACATGTTGATCAAAGAGTGCCTGGACCGATCTTTTGATCTGATTGTGCTGCCCGGCGGGATTCCGGGGGCAGACAATCTGAAAAATTCAAAGGATCTGGCAGACCTGCTTAAAAAACAGGCCGCACAGAACAAACTGTACGGGGCCATCTGCGCCTCACCTGCCGTAGTGCTCCATGCGCTGGGCCTGGTGCCCCCCGGGGCCGTGACCTGCCATCCGGCGTTTGCCGACCGGATTGAGGGCGGAACCGTTCAGGACCGGAACGTGGTGATCAACGGTCCCTGTATCACCAGCAAAGGGGCGGGCACGGCCCTGGAATTTTCGTTGACTCTGGTGCATCAATTGTTCGGGGACAAGGTGCTGTCGGATGTCAAAGGAGGCCTGGCTCTATAGCCGGCCTGTTCCGTTAAACCGGTTTTACAGATGACAGACAAACACCGCCAGCGCGTCCTGCAGATAGCCCTGGGTTTAGGCATGCTGGTGATTGTGGTGCTGGTGGAAATCCTGGCAGTATCTCCGGCAGGGATCTATTCCTATACCAAGGAAGGATTTCGGAATTTTAAAATTCATGCCCCGAAGCAGCGGATCCTGGCGGAGATCAACCGGGAGCCCGCCATTCGGACCCTGATTTCCTGCAATCCTGATTCTGAAACCACCCTGGTGACTACCCGTCATTTCACCCTTACACCGCAACTGTCGGCTGCTGAGGTGTGGATCGCCCGGTATCGGAATCATAATGCCGCCCTTTTTCTGTTTCAGGACCAGGCCCTTTCCCGGATACTGCTGCTCAAAACCCGTTTCAACCGTCCGATCGCTTCCGCCTTGTTTGACGTCTGCCGGTCGGATCTTTTTAATAATGTCGATCTTTTTTTAAAAACACAAGCGACTCTTCCGGTATTTTATCACTGAAAAACGGGCATTGAATGTTCCCGAAGGTTGCTGTATATTAACAATTTCAATTGTTAATATACACCGGACCGGTTTCTCAGGTCTGAATACGTCAGGAAAGTGGCATGAAACAGATAGATGACATACAATCGACACGGATCGGGGTGGTGGGGGCCGGTTCCTGGGGAACCGCACTGGCCAAGCTGCTGGCGGAAAAAGGATTTGGCATCGATTTCTGGGTGTTTGAACCTGAAGTGAAAGAACAGATTGAAACTTTTCGGGAAAATAAGGTGTTTCTGCCGGGTTTTTCACTTCCGGACTCCATCCGCCCTTCCAATGATATTGAAATTGTGGTCAGGGACAAGGACCTGATCCTGGTAGTGGTGCCATCCCATTGCATGCGGTCCGTGGTCATCGATATGAAACCGTTTGTTTCCAGGGATGCCGTGGTGGTCAGCGCATCCAAAGGCATCGAAAACAAGACCCATTTGACCATGACCGGTATTCTGGCGGAAATTCTGGATTTTCTGCCCCCGGACAATCTGGCGGTGCTGTCCGGCCCTAGTTTTGCCAAGGAAGTGGCAGCCCGGATTCCCACGGTGGTGGCGGCCGCATCTGTGAGCGACCAGGTGGCCCGGTTTGTTCAGGCGGTGTTTGCCTGCCCCACGTTCCGGGTCTATGTCAACCATGATCCGGTCGGCACTCAGATCGGCGGGGCCATGAAAAATGTGCTGGCCATTGCCGCAGGCATCTGCGACGGAATGAACATGGGGCTGAATCCCCGGGCCGCCTGATCACCCGGGGGCTGACGGAAATGAATCGTTTAGGCACCCGGCTGGGGGCGGATCCGTTGACCCTGTCCGGCCTGGCCGGGGTCGGAGATCTGCTGCTTACCTGCACCGGCGCCTTGAGCCGCAACTACACGGTGGGAGTCCAGATCGGCCAGGGCAAAAAACTGGATGACATTATTTCTGAAATGCGCATGGTGGCCGAAGGGGTGAAGACCACCCGTTCCGTGTACAACCTGTCCAGAAAACTGGGAGTGGATCTGCCCATCTGCAATGAGGTCTACCATGTTTTGTTTGAGAACTATCCTTTGGAGGAGACCAGCCAGCGCCTGATGAACCGCTCATTGAAACATGAGCTGGACGGGGTGCTTTAATCTCAATCAGACAAGGGTCGCATGTGGCGGTGACCTCCGGCACATGCGGCCGTGGGAAGACAAGGAGCCGGATATGCCATACGTGAATATAAAAATTACCAGGGAAGGGGCCACAAAAGAACAGAAAGTGCAGCTCATCGACGGGGTGACCCGGCTGCTTAAGGAGGTGCTGGGAAAAAATCCCGCCACCACCGTTGTGACCATTGAGGAGGTGGATACGGACAACTGGGGGATCGGTGGTATCCCGGTCACAGAACTGCGAAAGCAGCGGAAATAACCGGAATCCATGTCATTGCCTATCCTTGAAAGCCTTGGTCTGTCGCACCCGGGTGTGATCAGCTTGATCGGCGCCGGCGGCAAAACCAGCCTGATGTTCGCTCTGGCCCGGGAACTGGCCGCCTCAGGCGACACCGTTTTGACCACCACCACCACGAATCTGTTTTTCCCTTCAAAAGATCAGTCGACGGTCACCTTGGTGACGGAAGCCGTCCCTAAGTTCCTGGACCGGGCCGGCCCGGTTTTAAAAGGTCATCCCCATATTTCCGCCGGTACCCGCCATATGCCGGACAACGGAAAACTCAAGGGGTTCACCGCGGCCATGATCGAGGAGATCAGGCATGCCGGGCTGTTTGACTGGATCATTGTGGAAGCGGACGGGGCAAGACAGTTGCCCATCAAGGCCAGTGACACTCACGAACCGGTGGTGCCTTCCAGCACCACTGCCATTGTCCATCTCACCGGCCTGGATGCGTTGGACGTCCCGGTGGATCAGACCCATGTCCACAGGCCCGCCCTCTTTTGTGCTAACACCGGCCTGGCTCCGGGCAGCCCTGTGGACGTGCATGCCATCGCGGTTTCCTGTGTTCTGGAGATCCGGAAAGCTTTGGCCCTGGTTGGATCTGACCCGGCCGCTGTGGTCTGGCTCAACAAGGCGGATGATCCGGTTCATCTTGCAGCCGGCCGGGCCGTGGCAGCCCGGTTGAAAAATCACCGGAAGGATTTGGAGGCACGCCTGGGCCGGCGTCGTCTTCAGAATCAGTCCCGTCTTTATATCAGTTCTGTTCCTTTGGATCGACGGGCCGCCTGGCCCGGCCGAGCAGTGATCGCCAGCCTGGCCGATGCCGATCCGGTCAGGGATGTGGTGATCCTGTGACCACAGACAGTGCGGCTTTGCGGCCCAAAAAATCGCCGGCGTTATTTTGGCGGCCGGATGCGGGTCCCGCATGGGGAAAACCAAGCAACTGCTGCCCTTTGGCCGCACCACCTTGCTGGGGCGGGTCGTGAACACGGTCCGGGATACGGGGCTTGATTCCGTTGTTCTGGTTCTGGGTTTCGAAGCCTGGCAGATTCGCCATGTTCTGAATCTCAACGACCCTGAATTAAACAGCCCGGAGCAGATCCGCCCGGAACGGACCCGCCCGGACAGGACCGGCATTCAGGTGATTAATAATCCGGACTGGCAGAAAGGCCAGGCCTTTTCCGTGGCCGCCGGGCTCAAGGCCCTGCCGCCGGACATGGACGGAGCCCTTTTCTTTTTGGGGGACCAGCCCCTGGTTACGGCCCGGACCATCCATTATCTGGTATCCGCATTCCAGACCACGGATTACTGGATTCTTGCCCCCTGTTTCAAAGGACAGCGGGGCAACCCCGTGCTGGTGGCATCTTTGTTGTTTGACCGACTTGCCCACCCGGTCGGAGATGCTGGAGCCAGGGTGTTGTTCAAGGAATTCAGGCACCGGATGCACTGTCTGGAGGTGGATGATCCCGGTATTCTCAAGGATGTGGACACCCCGGAGGATTACACGGCCCTGGTTCGGGAAAAAAACTGCGGGTAACCCGCTGTGAAATAGGAGAAAAAAATGATACGCGCTTTTAAAGGCAAAACCCCGCGAATCGCAGCGTCGGCTTATGTGGACGACACAGCGGTACTGATCGGGGATGTCGAGATCGGCGAAGATTCCAGCGTGTGGCCCGGTGCCGTCATCCGGGCGGATCTGGGGAAAATTACCATCGGACAAAAAACCATTGTGGAGGACAACTGCGTTATCCATGCCGGCGCACCCAACGGCAGAGACGGGGATGTGTTCATTGGGAACCGGGTGGTCATTGGGCACGGAGCCGTTATCAATTGCCGGTCTATCGGCAGCTATGTCCTTATTGGCATGAATGCCACCCTGCTCCATGAGGCCTGCATCGGTGATTACTGCCTGATCGGTGCGGCTGCCCTGGTGGGAGCCGGCAAGAGTATTCCGGATTATTCCCTGGTGTTCGGTGCTCCCGGGCAGATCAAGGGGCGGCCTTCCGAAGAGCAGCTCTGGTGGGCCAAAAGCGCCTACGAAGAGTATAAGCCGTTGATGGATGAGTATAAAAAATTACAATCGATTCCATCTTAACCGGTTCAGCCAGACATCATATCCGGTCTGACTGAAATTCGGCGAAAGACGGTTCATGAACCCGTGCAGAAAAGGGGTTTTGTGAACCGAAACGTTTTTTTTGCCGGACAGGATTTCTGCCAAACCGTTAATATCGAACCCCGGCTCTTTTCTGGGCAGGATATGGTCCGTGGGGATTCGGGGGCCATATCTGTGGCGTGCCGGATCTGTGAGCCATAGAAACACACGGCCCGGGCGATTTTTCCCGGAGAAAGGCTGCCGGAAATTCTCCAGATGGCGGCAGCCCCCACACTGAATCCGATGAGCAGATCGATCCTGGCAGATTCAGCCAGTCGGGCGGCGATCAGCTGTTTGTATGCAAAGATTCCGACATGGGTCATGAAATACTCATACGCTAGGGGTTCGGCGGCAAAATTCATGGAGGCTTTATCATAGGGATCAATGATGGCTGCCACGGACCCGATATCCCTGGCAAGCGTCTCCAGGGCCGGTGTCCGGCCGAAAATATCCGTGACGATCACATTATTCATTGTTCAGAGCGGCCAGCTGTTTTATCAGATCATCAAATTCATCTTCATAGGCAAGAAGATCCATCATCACCGGCGGTTTGGCCGAGTGGGCCGGCAGCCGGGCCTTGGTTTCTCTGATAAGCGTTTCCAGTTCAGACAGTCTTTTTTTGATCTCTTTTTCAGTTTTCAAAAGGTGCCTTTTCTCCTGCTTTTCTAAGGGAATGTTTATACAGATATATCATAGAAATCTTGGCCGTGTCGATATTGACAAATGGATTCCCGGACGATACTGTAAAAAAATCTTCGAAATTCTTCATAAAAGGAGAACCGATATGAATGACCATGCCCCGCGGCTGCTGGATGCACTGGATGCGTTCGAAGACGGCATCTACATTGTGAGCGAAGATTTTACAGTGGAGTATATGAACCGGTTCATGAAAGACCTGTTCGGCGACGGAGTGGGGCAAAAGTGCCACAAGGTGCTGCTCAATTATGAAACCCCCTGTGAGTGGTGTAATTACCGGGAGATTTTTGAGAAAAACGAGACCCGCCATTCAGAAATTCATCTGGAGTCGGTGAAAAAATCTTTGCCTTGTCTGAAATTCCGGTGACCAACCGGGACGGAACCCGATCCAAGCTGTCCATCTACCGGGACATTACCCGGCGCAAGGAACAGGCGGCCCGGCTTAAATTCTCTGAAGAAAATTATGAACGTTTGTTTACCCATGCCGGGTGCGGGGTGTTTGTTTCCAGCAAACAGGGGCGGTTTCTGGATGTGAATCCGGCTTTGCTCAGGATTCTCGGGTATCAGGACAAAGAGGAATTCCTGTCCCTGGACCTGGCCCGGGATGTGTATCTAACGCCCGGGGACCGGGAAAGGTACCAGCGGATTGTCGAGAAAAAAGGGCGGGTGGTGGATTACGAACTCCAGTGGCGGCGCCGGGACGGCCATATCATCGATATCTTGCTGACCTCCCATGTCCGGTACGGCACCGATGGTGAGGTGCTGGGTTATGAAGGCATTGTGGTGGACATCACTGAGCGAAAAAAAAGTGAAAACAAAATCCGGGAAGCCTATGATTTTCTGGACAACATCATCTCCTGTTCTCCCAATGCCATCATGGCCATGGATATGACCGGCCGGATCATGCTGTGGAACCGGGGTGCGGAAACCCTGTTCGGACTGCCAGCCGATGAGGTGGTGGACAAAATGACGGTCCAGGAGATCTATTCCAGGGAAGTGGCGGCGGAAGTGACCCGGATGATGCGGGACACGGAATATGGCGGAGTGGGGCGGCTGACCTCTTATCCCCTGACCTTTGAACGCCGGGACGGGGTGAAAGTGGAAGGGAATCTGTCTGCGTCGTTTCTCTATGATGAGAACGGTAAGGAGACCGCTACCGTTGCTCTGTTCGTGGATCTGCGGGAACGGCTCAAAACAGAGCGGGAACTCGCCGAGGCCCGGCAGCACCTGCTCCAGTCGGAAAAACTGGCCGCCATGGGCCGGCTCACCTCCCAGATCGCCCATGAATTGAACAATCCGCTGTTCGGGATCATGAATACCCTGGAGCTGTTGAAAACCGAGATTCCGCCCTCCAACAAGCGTCGGAGGCTTCTGGACATGTCCCTGTCGGAAACCGTCCGCCTGGCGGACATGCTCAAAAAAATGCTGTCTTTTTCCAGGCCCGATGAAACCGAGCGGGCCGAACTGGATATCAACACGGTGATCGAAGAGCTTATGGTGCTGTATGACAAGCGGTTCCGGGAGAACTCCATCAAGGTGAAGTTGGACCTGACCCCGGATCCGGGCCGGATCATGGCCTCCCGGGATCAGCTGCGCCAGGTGTTCATCAACCTGTTCTCCAATGCCATGTATGCCATGCCCGACGGCGGGATCCTGGCCATCACCACCCGGCCCAACGGCCACATGGTCCATATCGTTGTGGAAGACACCGGTACTGGTATCAAGCCCGATCACCTTGAGAAAGTGTTTGATTCCTTTTTCACTACCAAAACCGACAGCATCAAGGGCGTGGGTCTGGGGCTTTCGGTCTGCTATGGGTTTGTCAAGGACCACGACGGCGATATCACCGTGGAATCGCAATACGGAGAATGGACCCGGTTCACCATCAAACTGCCCTTGGCGTAACAGGCTCGGCTGCGTTGGTTAAACCTCGAAGAACACGAAGAATTATTCGCCCATGGCTTTATCCTGATTTTTCAGCCTTTCTTGACGTTAAATTATTTTCGCCCCGCTTCGTTCCGAACCTGTTTGCCCCCTCTTACTGATTTATCCCGGCCGCGTCGTTTGCTGTGTCCGTTCAATGTAACAGATTGCCCATGAAAACCCTGCCACCTTCCTTTTTTATACTTTATGAACTTTGTGTGCTTCCCGGTAAAAGAGATCATGCAATCGCAGAAAGAAAGTATAGTTATTTTAGTTATTTTATTTATTATTTTTTTTATTGACATGATATATTATTTATAATAATAGAAAAAACTATAACACCATCAATGCAAAGGAGATATTCTGTTATGGAAGACACATTGACTGTATTCACGGCCAGCAAGTACTGCAATGTTTCGTCTAAAACCATTATCAACTGGGTGGAGGCCGGCCATATCAAGGCGTACCGGACGGTCGGGGGGCATCGCCGCATCAAGAAATCAGACCTGGAAGCCTTTATGCGCAATCAGGGGATCCCCATCCCGGAAGAGAATGAAACCGGTAACCGTAAAAAGATCCTGGTGGTGGATGACGACATGATCATTGTTGAATCCATTGTCCAGGCCCTGGAGGAGGATGAGTTCGACTATGAGGTGATCTCGGCGTCCGACGGGTTCGAGGCGGGGCTTCAGGTCAACCATTTCAAGCCCGACCTGATGATCCTGGATATCATGATGCCTGATATCAAAGGCTATGAGGTCTGCAAGAAAATCAAGGACAACGAGGATACCGCCCACACGAAAATTATTGTGCTGTCTGCATATCTGGACGATGAAAAATTCGCCCGGATGAAGAAGAACGGGGCGGATGTCTGTTTTTCCAAACCCTTGCCGTTGCACCAGCTTAAGAAAGAAGTCGCAAAATTGCTTGAACTTAAATAACGAAGGAGGCAGATCATGAATTTAAAAGAATCTTTGGAAAAAAAGAGATTTGTTGTGACCTCTGAAGTTCAGGCACCGCTTGGCGATGACGAACCCGAAGCACTGGTACAGAGCCTGAGCAGGGTCCGGGGCAGGGTGGATGGGGTGTCTGTGTCTGACGTGGAACTCGAAGGCGTGGTGGGAGACAGCATCCAGACCTGCGACCTGCTATTGAAAAACCGGTTCAACGCCATCTATCAGACCACCACCAGAGACAAGAACCGGTATCAGCTTCAAAAAGACCTGACTTCGGCCCATGAAGTGGGCGTGGACAACCTGCTGGTGTTTACCGAGGATTACCGCATTTCCGGCGACAGCCTCCAGGAGACCATGTTTTTTCACGTGGATTCCGGCAAACTCGGATCGGTGCTGGATCACCTGCGCCAGGGGGTCACCATCGAAGGTAACGATATCGGTGAGAAACTGGAGTTCACCCTGGGATCCGGTGTGGAAACCCCCTGGGGAAAACAGATGCCCAAGCGGGGCATGGAAGAATTGGAGGATATGCTTAATGTGGGGGCCGGCTATTTTCTCACCACTCCGATTTTTGACGTGGATCAGTTTGAAAAGTTCATGAAACAGGTGGCCCCGTTCCGGGTACCGGTGATCGCCGAAGTGATGATCCTGCGCACGGCCGGTATGGGAAAATTTCTGAACCGCCATTTCAAGTCCGGCCTGGTGCCGGAATGGGTGATCCAGAAGCTGCTCAATGCACCAGACAGGACCAAGGCCAGCATCGAATTGTTCGCAGATACGGTCAAAAGTCTCAAGGATATCTGCCAGGGCGTGCATATCATTACCATCGGTGGAGAAGACAAACTGGCCCTGTATCTGAACGCAGCCAAACTCAGGTGATCTATGATCGAGTGATGTGATCAGATGACATAAGCCACAAACCGAATACAGGGGGGCGCAACATGGCAGAGGCAATCAAAATAGACACCCTTGATGGTGAACTCAAGGAAGCGGTACTGGACAAGGTACCGGATGCAAACTTTGATCTGTGCCTGACCTGCGGCACCTGCACCGGCGGATGCCCTGCGTCCGAGCAGTTTGGCATGGATCCCAGAAAACTGATCCGTATGCTCAATTTCGGCATGGACGAAGAGATCCTCAAATCAGACTGGAAATGGGTATGCAGTATGTGCGGCCGGTGCCAGCTGGCATGCCCCATGAACATCAACATTCCTAAACTCATCTACAACCTTCGGGCAAAGATGGCCCGGGAAAAGCGACCCAAAGGCATTCTGGGGTCCTGCGACCAGCATATCCGGACCGGATCGGCCATGGGCGCGGCCAAAGAGGATTTCGAGTTCACGGTCCTGGATGTGGCCGAGGAGATCCGTGAAGACCATCCCGGATTCGAGGACCTGGAGGTGACCGTGGACCGGGTGGGGGCCCAGATGGTCCTTAACCAGAATTCCCGGGAGCCGGTCACCGAACCCGAAGAGATGGGCCCTTTGTGGAAGATATTGCACCTGGTGGGGGTGGACTGGACCTATCCGTCGGTGATGTGGGCCGGTGAAAACTACTGCATGTTCCTGGCGGATGATGAGGGATGGCGGTACATTATCGAAGAGTTTGTTCTGCATGTGGACAACACCCTGAAAAGCCCGCTGGTGGTTAATACCGAGTGAGGCCATTCCTATTTTGCAATCCTGGAGGGATTGCGTAAATATAACATTCCCCACAAGTTTGAACTCATCACCATCATTGAGTTGTACGCCCAGTGGATCCGGGAAGGCAAACTCAGGGTCAATGCCGACTGGAACAAGGATATCGGTGTGAAATTCACAGTACAGGATCCCTGCAACATCGCCCGGAAAAGCGGGTCCGACAAAATTGTGGATGATCTGCGGTTTGTGGTGAAAACCGTGGTGGGTGAAGAAAATTTCATCGATACCGTGCCCAGCCGGATGAACAATTTCTGTTGCGGGGGCGGGGCGGGCCCTGCAGGCCGGGTTCCCGGACCAGCGCCGTGCCTATGGCAAAATTAAGTACGACCAGATCATGGCTACGGGCGCGAATTACGTCATCGCCCCCTGTCACAATTGCCACGGCCAGATCGAGGACATCGGCCACCATTACGGCGGCAACTATCATGTGGTTCATTTGTGGACCATCATCTGCCTGGCATTGGGGGTACTGGCGGGCACCGAACGGTCCTATCTGGGGCCGGACCTGGCCGAGGTGGGAATATAGACCCCAAGCGGGACTAAATGCAAGGAGGGATGAGATGACCGAAATGGAAAAAGGATCGGTAATGGTGGTGGGCGCCGGTATCGCCGGCATCCAGGCTTCCCTGGATCTGGCGGATTCCGGGCACCTGGTGTATCTGGTGGACAAGAACACGGCCATCGGCGGCACCATGGCTCAACTGGACAAGACATTTCCCACCAATGACTGCTCCATGTGCATAATCTCCCCCAAACTGGTGGAGGCCGGCCGGCACCTGAATGTGGAACTGCTGACTTCAGGTGATATCGAATCCGTGGAAGGGGAGGCCGGCGATTTTACGGTGACCCTGACGCAGCATCCCCGGTACATCGACCTGGAAAAATGTACTGCCTGCGGGGAATGCGGCAAGGTGTGCCCCGTGGACCTGCCCAACCGGTTTGATGAGAACCTGCAGGACCGCAAGGCCGCGTTCAAGCTTTATCCCCAAGCCATGCCTTCGGCCTGGGCCATTGAAAAGACCGACACCGCGCCCTGCCGTCTCACCTGTCCGGCCGGGCTTAATGTCCAGGGATATGTGCAGATGGTCAAGCAGGGCAAATACAGACAGGCTCTGGAGATTATCATGGAACAGCTGCCGCTGCCCGGGGTGCTCGGCCGGATCTGTCCCCATGAGTGCGAGGATGCCTGCCGCCGCTGTCAGGTGGAGGCCCCGGTGGCTATCAGAGACCTCAAACGGCTGGCCGCAGACCAGTTTGATCCCCGGGATGTAAAGATTTCCTGCGATCCGAAGATCGGGAAAAAAGTGGCCATCATCGGATCCGGTCCGGCCGGTCTGTCCTGCGGATTCCATTTGGCGAAAAAAGGGGTGAATGCCGTGATTTTCGAAGCCCTGCCCAAACCCGGCGGCATGCTGCGGGTGGGGATCCCGGATCATCGGCTCCCCCCTGCCGTACTGGACAAGGACATTGATGTGATCACCAATCTGGGCGTGTCGATTCACTGCCATCAGCGCCTGGGGCATGATTTTACCGTGGAAAGCCTGAAAGCCGAAGGGTTTGATGCCGTGTTTCTGGCCTTGGGCGCCCACAAAGGGCTGTCATTGGGCATTCCGGGCGAAGATCTGCCCGGGGTCCGCCAGGGGGCGGATTTTCTGCGGGAACTCAACCTCAACGGCGAAACAGAAACAGGAACACAGGTGGGTATCATCGGCGGGGGCAATGTGGCCATTGATGTGGCGAGGTCTGCGGTCCGCATGGGAGCGGAGAATGTCACCATCATTTACAGAAGAACCCGGCAAGAGATGCCGGCCTGGGAAGAGGAAATCCGCGCCGCTGAAGAAGAAGGCGTGGTCATCACCTATCTGGCGGCCCCCCAGACGGTTCTGGAAAAGGACGGCCGGGTGGCGGGACTGCGGGTGATCAAAATGGAGCTGGGCGAGCCCGATTCATCCGGCCGGCGGCGGCCCATCCCGGTCCCGGGCAGTGAATACGATATCGAAATAGATCAGCTCATCTGTGCCATCGGCCAGCAGCCGGACATTTCCGTGATCGAGGATCTGGCGGATGTGAAAATCACCCGGTGGAACACCACGGAAGTGGATCCGGTCACCCTGTCAACGGACCGGGCCGGTGTGTTTGCCGGCGGGGACGTGCAGACCGGTCCCGGGGTGGCCATCGGGGCGGTGGCGGCCGGCATGGAGGCGGCGGAGTCGATCTTCCGGTATCTCACCGGCAAGGACATGGCCGATGGCCGGGATGTGCCGGTGGCGGCAGAGCCGGTCTACCGGCCGGTGGATCCGGACATACCGCATGAAGCCCGGTACCGGATGCCTGAGCTGCCCATCGAAAAACGGGCCAGCAATTTTGACGAAGTGGAACTGGGGTATGATCCTGCCGACGGTCAGAAGGAAGCGGGAAGGTGCCTGAACTGCGGGTACTGCTCCGAGTGTATGCAGTGCGTGGATGTCTGTCTGGCCGATGCCGTGGACCATTTCATGATGCCCGAAACCCGCAAAGTGCAGGTCAAGGCCATCATCCTGGCCCCGGGGTTCACCCCGTTCGAACCCAGACAGATGATCACCTACTGCTACGGCCACAGCCCCAATGTGATGACCTCCCTGGAGTTCGAGCGGGTTCTGTCCGCGTCCGGCCCCTATGCCGGCCATCTGGTGCGGCCTTCGGATGAAAAGGAACCGAAGAAGATCGCCTGGCTTCAGTGTGTGGGCTCCCGGGATATCAACAAAGGGGACCATGCCTATTGCTCCGGGGTGTGCTGCATGTACGCCACCAAACAGGCGGTGATCGCCAAGGAGCATGCCGGGGGAAAACTTGACTGCGCTATTTTCTACATGGACATGCGCACCCATGGCAAGGAGTTTGACAAATATCAGATGCGGGCGGAAGACGACGCGGGGTGCGGTATGTCAGATCCCGCATTCATTCAGTCTTTCCGGAGCCCGGGGACCGGTACCGTCTGGTGTATGCCACCGAGGCCGGGAATCTGGCGGAAGAGATATTCGACATGGTGGTGCTGTCCATCGGACTGGCCCCCAACCGGGAGGCCGCTGTCCTGGCGGAAAAGATGGGAATCGATCTCAATACTCACGGGTTTGCGGCCACCACCGATCTGTCCCCGGTGGCGGCATCCAAACCCGGCA
>LQAE01000256.1_pt1 | contig 14735 bp, 12 predicted proteins | sample 1535771 | NCBI WGS metagenome assembly LQAE01 (sample SAMN04331582, study PRJNA305678) | bioreactor metagenome | isolation source: bioreactor_1 inoculated with Wadden Sea sediment 1st replicate of a... | place: Germany:Bremen
GACCGTTGTAGATTCATAAATAAGCGGATCACTTAGTCTGCTATTGAAGTACTCTACTTGCCAATGCCCTTTTGCAAAACACAGCTTTTTTGCATTCAAATCATCAATAGTGACAACCACATCACTCCCCATTCGTCCCACAATAATCATGTTTTCAACATAGTGAGGATGCGTGAAATCCATATACTCGCTACGTTCTTTTGTATATGTTGCTGTTGGTAGAAGATCGATTTTCCCTTCTTTCATGAGCCGGAGGTTATCCTCCCATGAAAAATTTTCTTGTGATTCTATAAGTTCAAATTCTACATTTAACAGCTCTGAAGCAAAATCTAAATATGCAACTCCAATACCTTGAGGTTGTCCCTTTCTATCAAGGTATTCCACAGGAACATAATTCGTTTCAACAGCATATGTAAAGACTGGATTTTTTATAAGAAACGCTTGTTCCTCTTCTGTAAGCATACTTAATAGAGTGTTCTCACCAGCCAAGCTTAAATTCGATTTCACTCCGCCTATAACGATTAAAATGCTCAAGGCTGTATATAGTATTATTTTCTTAACCTTAGAATCAGTCATATTCATCCCTCTAATAACGAATCATTTTATATCCCTTACGATACTTTGACTCAAGTTCTATCCATGTTATATCTTCCCCTTGAATCTTTTTTCTGATCTTGGCAATATGAACAGATATAATCCTTGTTTGGTCTGCTGCATTTTGATGATTATATAAGTGTTCAATAAGTTCACAGGCTTTGACAAATCGTTTTTCCTTATGAAGATAATGCAAAATTTTAAACTCTGTTGGTGTGAGATTAATGAGTTTATCTCTGGTGTAAACTATATTTTCATAGCTATCAAACATAATTTCATGAATACCCTCAGCGCTGACCTCATCTTGAATACATAATCTTTTTTGCAGTGCATCAATCCTCGCTAAAAGAATATCCAAATCAAAGGGTTTAGTAATATAGTCATCTGCACCGCGACGAAAACCTGCCATAATATTTTCTTTAGATGACAATGCAGATAAAATAATGACACCAACTTCACCCAGATTTCTAAATCGTTTACACAACTGCATACCATGAATATCTGGCAGCATACAATCTAATACTACAATATGAGGTCTAAATGTCTCAAAGAGATTTATTGCCGTATTGCCGTCATATGCCTGCATTACTTCGAAACCATAGTGTTTTAAGAATACCTGAATTGCCTCTGACAATTCCCTTTCATCTTCAACCACAAGTACTTTACAGTTCATATCTGCCCCCACATACCAACTTAGCTATAGCTTTCTGATGACTCAGACATAGTTCTTAACGTTTGCATAATATTTACTATACGCGCCTCGCTATGTCTAATTTCTTGTGTTGCAAACCCATTTATTGTACCCACACTTTTGCACACTTGAACGTCGCTTTGTTCAGACATTAGCATTTTCAACTTCAAAATCAAATGATCTGCCTCTATCTTTTGTAAATTAAACTGGTGTCTCTTAAAATACTCAAGTGCCTTCTTATAATCTCCTATGTCCTCATAATAATGATAAAACAGATCTAATACCTTAACTAATTGGTGGTCTGCACCATATTCTTTTGCAACACATTGTGCTTCTTCTAATACTTCAAGCCCTTTTATATTATTCCCACTTGCCTTAAAATACTCAAATTGAAGCATGAGTGCATCAATGATGTAGTACTTATTTTCCATATTGTCCAGCTCAGATTTTGATTTCACAATTAAGTCCCAAGCTTTTTCATACTCACCGATCGCAAGAGCTAACTTTCCTTTTCTATATAGGAGTTCCGATTTAAGAACAGTATCTTTCGAGTATTCTAGATGGCTATGAGCTATTTCAAATGTTTTAGTAGCCTCACTGTACATTCCAAGAACAATCTCTACCTCTCCAACGTTTGACATAACTGCTCCTAGATGGTCAAACTGACTATGTGTCTCTGCAATTCTTGCAGCTTCCCTATAAGACGACAATGCTTCTTTATAATTCTCTGACTTCCTATGAATCTCACCTATATTGTTTAAAACAGAACATAACTTTCTATAATTTTTTAACTGGACTGCCAAGCCCCTTGCGAGATACATGCTGTGGAGAGAATTGTAATAAGCTCCAGCATAAAAATATAATATTCCAATAATGAGATGCAAGTTCATCTTCATCTCGTCATTATTAGTGACTTTAAACACTTTTAAGGCTTCGTTTGCATATTCGAAGGCTTCAATATGCTTACCAAGTGACCTACAAGCCAACGCAAGAGCATAAAGGCCATACCCCTGCAATACAGACAACTCTAGTTTTTTTGCCTTATCTACTGCCTTTTTCGCTAGTCTATACGATTCTAATGGTGTAGCTAATGCATTTTCCGTTGCAAACTCTATGTCATCTTTGATAGCTTGATGCTCTTTGTGAATATCGTATCCTTTCAATTTAGTGTCATCCTTCCCAATTCCCATATATATTTTTCTTTTTACTTGAATATTCTATTATTTTCAGGTCATTAATTCAAATGCGCTTTAAATAACCCTGTTACCGCTTTAAATAGACATTGGGCGACTCAATCGCCGCCCAATTAATCTTAGTTTATTCAGTTATTTCAATGTTTTGGTAAATTGTTGGCATTCTTAAAACCCTTAATGCAACATCACCTTCAACATAGCTTGAATCTAATACGTTAAGTATATGTTCACCATTTAGATAAACACTTAATGAACTACCTTTCGCCTTTACATTCAAATTATAGACTGACCGTGAATCTATTGATTTACTTTTTCTTGAAAGTTCAGTCCATGTACCCTCTTCTTGTTTTCCTATAAAGATTGCTCCATCACTACCTGCACGTAAACCAACAAAATACCCATTATAATTGTCATTGCCTTCAGAAGCGTCTGTAACTCTAAAGGCTATACCCGAATCGTGATAATTTCCATCAATAGGGTCATACAAAGTTATTTTGGATGATATTGAACCATTTGCGAAATGAGCACCATTAACTATTGCAAATGCATCATTCCCACCCTCAGAAACTGCATAAACTGATCCTTCATATGCATAATTTCCAGTAAAGCTCCCATCGATGGTCGTTAAGCCAAGGTAACCATCGAACTCATTACTAAATGCTTGTGTATGCTCCTCAGGCTCTACCGTATCCATAGGTTCCGTAAGCTCTGGTTCAGCATTCATTGATTCATTAGAAGGTACTGTTGCTCCTGTTGTATTTGATAATGTTGCAATTTCAAGGTTATCGAAGCTACCTCTTGAATCATTCATATAGTATCCAACCATACCCGATGTGAAGGTTGAATCGCTTGCCTCAAGAACCAATCTCCCGTTTAAAAACGCTGATATTTGTCCATTATTGACTACAACAGCTAGTTCATATTCTTTCTTTTTCTCGAATTGAATACTTTCCTTGGCAATAAGCTTAGCATTAGCTCCTACCTCCGTTTTTTCCAGTATCAGATGTGCATCATCATTATCATATACAACTCCAAGGTTATAGCCTTCTTGAAGTCTTATGTCTGAATATGCATTTACGTGGAATACAAGACCTGCTTCACCCTCTGAACTTGTCTGCATAATTTTTGTTCTAACAAGAACATCTTCAAACTCTACATCATCTTTGATCGCAAGTGTAGTTTCACCTTTTTTTGCATACCCTTTTAACTGAGTGGATTCATTTTCTTCTTCCATTTCCCACTTTTCATTTGTAAATGAAAGCGACGGTTCACTCTCAAAGAAATCATATTTCTCAATACCTTCAAGTCGCATTTCGTTCACGTTCAAATGACTCATCTTAGCTGTTGTATTCCACACTTGGAATCCTATATATCCATTTTTGAACATGCTGTCCTTGGCTGTTACCGCTAGTACATCATCTACATATAGCTTCATTTCAGGACCATCAGCTTCAAGCCTCAACTCATAATTCTGGTCAGGATTAATTGTTAGGAACGTGTCACTTAGACCTTTATAATCAAAATTCTGTCTCCCTATAAATGCATAACCTTGTCCGTCATCTTTGATACCGATCCCCGCCATATAACCTTGATAATTATTTTCATTGTCCTTCACATTTGTCATTCTATACTCGATACCTGCATTGCCACCTTTTTTGATGTTTAACTCAGTCTCTGCAACGAAGTCATCAAAGGTATAAGTATCTATAACTGCTACAGCATGACCACTTGTTTTACATTCCAAAACATCTCCAAAAGACCACTTTTTACCCATTGTCTGAATTTCATCTTTGTCGTCAAATTCATAATAATGATGATACGACTCCATACCTGATTGTTGTTTTAAATCATTGTAAATACTGGCAAAGCCTACACCGCTATTTGCTCCACCATTCAGTACAACATCGTATGAATCTCTATCATTATTGTATATGCTCGAATATACCCACTGGTCATTCCCATCAAGTGTCCTTATGAAATTAACGATTGATGGATCCAGTTGTGAGTATCCACTTATACTGTTTGCTAAACTCACACTTCTTTCAAACGTGTCATTACCATTGAATGTCTTGCCACTAAAATCTCCGTCAGAGTAATAGAATGGATCAAGGCCTGGAACTGAAACTTTAAACCAATCTGGGTTCCAGTCATCGTTCACTATGTTTTTCTTTCGAATGCCAACGGAGCTTATTTCCTCGTACCTAATTCGTCTTGGCAGCTCTAACCTGTATGTATCCTCATTGCCCTTTTCGAAATCATTTTGACCTGGATGGTCCATTAGGACTTCAAATTCGGACCCATCGACTAACTTTATGTAGAAGAAAACATCGTCATCAGTTCCGTGTGTATGATAAAACTTTCCACTATGCGTACGAATTCTAATGTCTAACTTATCTATGGTTTCAATAGTTTCTTGTGGCTTAAAACCAGAGTTTGGGAAGATTGATTTTAGATTGTCAGCACCTATTAAAGTCAGTTTAGCCATCTGAACTGTATTATAAAATGGTGCAAATTCTAACTCTGCCATGTCATCTGTTTGACCAAAATTCTTGAATTCCTCATCAAGCAATTGAGTCGTTTCATTACCTGTATCAAACAAATCTGAGTTCAATATTGGCTCAGGGTCTTTCATAGCCTCTAGGATTTCTTCCAAATCAAGACCTGTAGACTCCTTTATTGCATAATAAACAGCGTCACGCTTGAGTTCACTTAATTTTTCCCTAATGTCCTCTGTTGTAACCAAGTTTAAAAGTTCAAGTATTGTATCTACAGACATGTTAAGTGCCTGTGCCAAAGCATCTGGGGACCCCGATATTCTAAGGCCATACTCTGTCACCCATTCTTCGATAGGTGTAATAGCATCACTAGTGCTTTTATCTTTATCCAGCATATTTTTTGCCATTTGTTCATTTGCACTAATCCATTTGATAAGGCCAGTGTCTATGTCTTCTGACCATTTATCAGCATACCCTGCTATATTTGTGTCTAAGGCATAATCAAGAAAATTACCATTGAATGCTTTATTTTCTTCTGAAGTTCTTTTTAAATTTTCTTCTAGGTCTACAATTGGTTCTAAGAAAAAGGAAACCTCGCTCTTTTCAGCCGCTTTCTTAATTAGAGTGTCTCTCACGAACTCTTTTGGAGCGTCTACTTCGATCCCATCACCAGTTTTATGTTCTTCTGGCACTTTTGAATCCATGTAGCCTTCTGTAAGTATATGCCTCAAGGCAATTTCTACATTTTCCCTTTCATCCATTTCTGTCATACTCGGGAACACGCCGCCAGCCCATTTATTAACCCAAGGATGGCCATACAGGTCGCCCGAATAATGCGCAGCATACCCTAAAATAAATGCCAAGGCCTTCTCCCTTTCAGGATGACTTAAAGGCATTTGTAAATACTCATCAATCATAATGTCAAAATAGGCCCCAGAAGAATACTTTAAATCTTGTCCTTCTTCCCAAGCATGAATGTTACCTTGTCCCGTTGCCATTTCCGGATAAACATCCGGGCCCATAGTTCCTGCTCGATACGCATTCGGATATCGAGTAATGGCGTTATAAAACTCGTCAGGTACTTTATACTCCCCATAACCGTCAATAGTTAAATAACCATCTTTTAAATCTTCTAAAACCAAATTGCCTGAATATACATGAGACGTTAACTTCCAGGCGAAACTCGGCACTGCACTTGTACATAGCAAAACTCCCGCTAAAAGTGCTGCCGCTGTCTTTTTGAATTGCATCAAGCCACTTCCTTTCACACCATATAACATCAAAAGATACATTAAGTATAAAATGGTAACAATTCGAAATATGCTAAGATTTCTTTGCAATCAACATAGATAGTTTCACACACAAAAAAGCCGACTCATTAGAGTCGACTTTTAACATTCATTTAATAAAATTCGCTTTTTCAAACTTACTTATTTAACTTACTTATTTAACTTACTTATTTAACCTACCTTATTGACTTATTCTCAAAATCTATAGCATCAATTTTCTCGATTTCCTCAGTTTTTAAATATGATATTACAATCTGGTCTCCCTTTTCGGTTAAAGCAACCGAAGGATATTGGTCAACTGATACAACAAATAGGATATCATTGTTTTCTATTTTAACTAGGAAGTATCCATCTCTTAAAGTCCCGACTCTTGAAACGACACCCGCATTTTCTTCAAGTGAATCAAACTGGTCACTCAGTGTATTCGACGCGCCACCTTCACTAATAAGAATTCTATTGTATTCTGTCTGGGCTTCTCTAAGCGTTTTGCCCCAAGCCACTGCTCTATAGTTCTTAACAGATGACAGGGCGTAACCAACAACATTCCCACTATTGCCCTTCAGTGTAGACAAGTAAGTTGCCTCACCATTAATATTTACCAGGTATGGATACTTAGCTGTATACCCTGCGTTTTGAACGAGTTCTTCCATAAGGCCCATGGCTTTTCTTTCCGTTGAACCAGAAATCCTATTGTATTCAGCTTTGCAAGTTCGGGGATTATAGATCAAGAACCCTGTTGTTGCTTCATCGCCACCATAAGATGTAATACCTGTATAGAAATAAATATTATTATCCTTAAATACATAGCCAATTCCATCTGTACTCTTAAGTTTGCCTGCATCAGATGGGTTCCACCAACCGTTCACATATCTTCCCCATGCATATAAATGCTCTTCAAAAATATCTATTGATGCAACTCGGTCTACCCATTTAGGTTGTGCGTCTTTTTCAAAATACTCAACGGAACTTGTGACTGGGTCAACAATAATGACTCCTAAAACCCTCGATGTAGAAAAACCAGTCTTATGTGTATAAGCTGTAATAACCCACTTTGGATTGCCTTCTGTGTCTTCCTCAAAGGAATAATCCGTCAGCCCAACGGTTTTGATCTTAGAATACACCACACGCTTTAAGTCATTGCCGAAACTACCAGATGGCGCAACATTAAATTCCTTTTCTATAAACTCTGCGTCTCCAGTTGTGGCATTAACTTTAATGTACCCTGGAATTGTTTTATTTGAAATTGATTTAAAAAATCCTGAATGTTCTAAAGGGAATAACCAGTATGGTTTATCGTCAATAACAGACAATGTCCCATACTCTTTTGATATGGAATACATTGAACCTAGCGAAGGGTCTTTTTCAGTAATTAACTTTTCGCTAAATTTAATCGCGTCAGATTCATCCCAAATAACTAGATTATCCATATCCACATTTGGAACAGATTCATCAAATACAACTTCATCGACTTTAAGCATTTTTTGCTTAACTGAAGCACTAAATATACCTGATGTTGCAAAGGAAACAATTACGATATATACAACTAAAAGTACAAGAATACCGCCACCAATTTTCCCAGGCAGATGACTTGCATTTTCTGAAATATGATCAGAACCCTTTTTCAACTGCGTTAAGTACCCTACAACTATAACTATTATTGCAAATACAATTGCCAAAAGCGCCAGCCCAATAAACTTCAAGCTTAAAACTGGTAATGTCACTAATGATATTAGATAAACAATCAAAGCACCTACAATAACTCCGATTAAAGTGTTTTTCATAATGTCCCCCTTAGATTTGATTATATTCTGTAAGTATATGTATGTACTTGAAAGTCTAATATATAAGGCTTAAGAAAGTATGCCATTCAGATTAAGGAAGTATTAAGTCGTATATGAAGCAAAAATGCACAACCAAAGCCTTGAGCTTTATCGACTCAAGGCTTTCACTCGCTGAACATGTGTTACATCTTGCCTTTTTCAATCACACTTAGTCTTCGCCACCTGGCTGACGTGGCATAGTTAGTCCATATTTCTTATAAATATTTTGTAGTGTTCCATCTTCTTGCATGGATTTTATAGCTTCTTCATATTCTTTAACAAGTTTGCCAAGGTTTCTTGCTTTTGAAAATGCTATATAGCTTGTGTTCAAGTTTATTGCAGGCAATACAACTTCAACAGCATCTTGAATATCTAGTGCCTCCAAAACAGCTTCCCCTGTACTTTGTACGTCTATAACAAAGTCCACTCGACCATTAAGGAGTATTTTCATATTTGCTTCTGGAGATTCAGATTCGATGAAGGTAAATCTTTCATCATCAAGATACTTGTCGTATCCTCCTAGGGAATATCCCCGAATATATCCAATTTTATAAGACTGTAATTCTTCTGGACTGCCTTTAAACTCGAATGTATTGGATTTTAACTTAAATAATGTATATGGATAAACCGCTAAAGGATAATCGACAGGATAATGTAAAAACACCTCTCGTTCAGGTTTAATAAATACATCTGTCCCAATATCAAGGGTTCCTTCTTCTAGCTGAATAATGGTTCTGTTAAATGGTATGGCTTCTGTCTTAAACTCTACTCCAATTCTACTAAATGCTTCATTGACTATGTCTACAATTAATCCAGTATATTCGCCGTTTTCTCTATACACATATGGCGCTGTGTCATCTATCAAACTAATTATTAAAGGGGGATTCGGATTGTTTTGAAAGTATTTCTCAGGTGGTGGGTCAGTACCTTCTTGCTCCTTAAATGCACTTGCATAGTTATCCATGCCATAGTCGCTAAATATGTCATACAGTGAGCCGTCTTGTTTCATGTCTTTTAATACCTGGTCAACCTCTGTTCTAAGGTCTCCAAGATCATTTGCTTTAGAAAAGCCAATATACGTATAAACAAATGAATTACTAGATTCTAGTGCTTCAATTTCAGATGTTTTTAAAGACATTAGGTTCTGATTGTATACCCCTATAGGCTCTTCAGGATAATAAAGAAAACTTCTTCTCTCATGTAAGTCAAACACATCTATAATTCCATCAAGTTCACCATTTTTGCTTAACTCCAGTAATCTACTCCATGGATATTCCTCTACGGTATATTTATAGCCCAACCTATCCAGCGCATAAGATGCAACATCTACAAAGGGACCTTTCACAACTCCATCTTCACTGTACTCATATGGTGGAAAATGCATTACACCAAGCTTGATTATGCGCTCCTTATATGATTTTTTAACATCATCGACCGATTCTACTTGCTTTATAACACCCAGTTCTTCCATGTCAGATTCGACTTGAGCTTGTTCACAAGCACCAGCCATAATTAAAGTTATCGATAGAAAAATGAAAAGTATCACTTTACGCATATGATCCCCACCTCTATATATTCAATATTTTCACTTATATACTTATAATATACTCCAAAATAAACACTATACTCATACTGTTATACCCTAAAACTATCTAACCACTAAAAAAAGAGCAGAAAGTCTGCTCATGATCTTAAATCTTTAAAAGTCAGTCTCTTCTACCTTTTTTTGCCTTAATAACAAATGTGACAGGAAGCATTTTAGCCTTTTGAGCAAATTTACTGTCTTTTTGCCTAATTATGTCCTCCTGAGATTCCTCAATCATCTGTTCTATAACAAATCCAGCTTTAGCAAGTGCATTTATATAGGTTGACATTTTCCTATCAGACAATGACAGTGTATTTCCATCAATGGATACGGAATACCATGATTCATCAAAGTAGGATTTTTTAAAATGAAGTCCTTCATCTTCAAATGAAACACATTTATGTATTGGATGTGACCAGCTAAAAATGAATGTCTCACCCTGTTTTAGATATGAATAGACTCGTTCAAATGTGCAATCGAGATCCGTTGTCCAACCTATTCCATAAACTGAATAAACAATATCAAAATAATCCGTTGGAATTCCACATGCTTCTTCCATTGGTGAGCAAATTAAGTTCGACACCAAGTCGTGTTTAGCCAAATAAGCCTTGGTTTTATCTATCTGATCTTTAGATATGTCTAATCCCCAGAGTTCAGATGCACCACGTTTCCCTACATAATGTAAAGAATGGCCTGTTCCACATCCTATTTCAAGTACTTTCTTTCCATTCATTTCACCAAAAAGTTGGCAGTTTTCCTCAGATACAAATGCGCCGTATAAAGGAAGTGCAGTTGTTCCTAATACATCATTCCCTTTTATACTCCAGAAAGTCTCATTGGTTTGATGAATAGTGTTTATGTTCTTGTCAACTGATACTGCACAACCAACGTCTCCAGCACCAATAACATTTGCTCTTTGAGTTGAATCTTCCATGACTGTAATTCCCTCCATTAAAACTAATTTGAAGGTTAGGCGTGGACAGCGATTAAGTGTAACTTCTTGTTCTCGTGCCAATGATGGTGGTATACCATGAAACCGACGAAAGGCTCTTGAAAATGCTGCTTGGGATTCATATCCATATCGATCTGCAATCTCAATTATTTTTTCTCCACTTTGAATATCCTGAACCGAAGAAGTTAATCGTCTATTTCGAACATACTCTGACAAAGGTATCTTTGCCAAAAAAGAAAATATTCTACGAAATTCCCCCACTGAGCAGTTCATGTACTTTGCTGCTTCATTATAGTCAATCTGACCTAACAGATTCTCCTCAATATAGTCCATAGCCTGATTCATACACTTTTGCCAATCCATTCGTTCACCTCCTGCAAGGATTATATCAATGATAGGAATGACTTACTTTGCAGTATAGGTATTCATGTGCAAACTCATATTTTGCTGCTAAGTCTTCTTAACATATATTGAACTAATCTCGATCCTACCAATACCATCGACTCTACAGTCTATGTCGTGTGTTCCATCAGCGGTTTCTCTCAACTTGATATTTTTGATTTTAGTTCCTTGTTTTATCCCAGTTGGACTCCCTTTCACTTTAAGCTGTTTAATAACCACGACTGAGTCGCCGTCGTTTAAAATATTTCCATTGGCATCTTTCCAGACATACTCTTTTACCAGATCTGGATTCCATTCATGTCCACACTCTGGACAAATCATTAGCTCTGTATCTTTATATGTGTACTGCGAATTGCATTTTGGACAGTTTGGTAACATTCTTTTATCTCCTTTTAGTACTGCTTCATGCATCATTAAACGTCTCACTATATATTATAACTGATATAGACAATGCCGATTCATTCTTAGAATGAATCGGCATTAATATTGTCTTTACTTAAATTGTTTTTACTTGAGTTTTTTAGACTTCGCTTTCCTCAATTGACTTCTTTAAAGCATAGTACTCCAATTCGTTTATCTCCATCTTACCTTTTACAATATGAACAAGTTTTTCTTCTTTAAGGTCTCGAATAGACCGATCAACACTCCGAATGCTAATTCCAAGTGCATTTGCGATTTGCTGTCTCTTGGCAGTTATACGAAACGGCTGGGTGTCTGAGTTCTCATATTGATCAATAATATATTGCTTTATAAGGTGTGATGTAGAGTAGTACAGCTGGGTACCAGCTTTTTGAGTTTCAAAGTTCAGTCTCCTTGCTAAATGTTTTAAAAGAATTATTGAAGCGTTCACATCATTTCGAATCCACTCCCAAAATATTTTTGGTTGCATCTCCAAAACTCTGCATTCTGTGACCGTTCTCACTGTTGCCTGTGATTCATTAATTTCTGCTAGGACTTCTTGTTCTCCAATTAAATGTAGTCCGTCTTTATGCCCTGCTTTACCAACAATGTATGTTTGTCCACCCTTAAAGGAAGTTAAAACCTCAAACTCACCTTCACAAAGAATATAGACCCTATCCATAGTTTCGTGCTTTCTAAGAATTTCTGTACCTGGACTAATGTGTTTCATATGGCATGATGCCATTAAGTACTGAGGCATATTTCGCACTAAAGCTTTAAACTCATCGGATTCTTGATTTATGTCTTCAATACGCATATGCTCACACTCCAATTACTCTGCCATTTCTAGAGCTATTTCCATCATCTTAGTAAAAGCAGTCTGACGCTCTTCAGATGTTGTCTCTTTTTTAGTCAGAATATGATCTGAAACAGTTAACAGACATGCTGCCTTTTTATTTAAAAGCTTTGCATTAGCACACAGTCCGAAGAACTCCATTTCAACTGCTATTATATCATTATCTTTAAACGCCTTGTCACCAGCTTCAGATGGTTGTGCATAAAATGCATCACTAGAACAAATACGTCCTTTTGTCACTGGAATACTTAAGTCGTTTGCAATACTCTCAAGTTTTGTTGTTAATTCATCATCAGCTTGGAACACATCCTCTTTAAATCCAGCTAACGCTTGACCGTATGTTGAAGGACTATAGCAACTTGTCGCTAAAATAACATCATACAAGTCTAGATCCATTGTAACTGCACCACATGACCCAATACGAATAATACTTTCAACGCCGTAATGTGCATACAGCTCATATGAGTAAATACCTATTGAAGGGATACCCATTCCGTGACCCATAACTGAAATTTCTCGACCTTTATATTTACCTGTATATCCTAACATACCTCTTACATTGTTAAACTTTTTTACTTCTGTAAGGAATGTCTCAGCAATAAATTTTGCACGAAGTGGGTCTCCAGGCATAAGGACAGTTTTTGCAATTTCTCCAGCTTTCGCTTCAATATGTGGTGTTGGTATATTCATATTATCCTCCAAGTTATACTATTCTCTTCTTTTATAAATCATCATTTCGATTATCTTTTTTATTGTATAGGAGCTGGATAAGAAAAAAAACGACATATGGCAGTTTTTTAGCAAAAAAGTCCGACTCAAATGAATCGGACTTTTTCTTATGCTTCTAAATATTCAGCACTCTTAATCTTTGGAACATAGTTTATATAAAACACCAGGTACGCAAGTGACGTTATACCCCACGATATAGGATAACAGGTTAACACCATCATTAGAGTTGGATGAAATGGAACCACCAGCAATATCCATAATATTCTAGACACACACGACCCAAAGAGTGTAATAACCATTGGTTTTACCGATTCTCCTGTCCCTCGAATCGCACCTGGTAAGACCGCCCCCAAAACATAAAGTATATACAAAGGTGCTATTAGATACATAATTTGAGACACAATTTCTATAACCTCTACATCCTCAACAAGGAATCTGCTCAGTGGCACATGCCAGAAATAAAGAGCACACCCTACAATTGAAACTAATGACAAAGCTATAATGGCACCAACACGCACACCTTTTGTTGCTCGATCATATTGCTTAGCACCATAGTTCTGAGCAACAAATGTTGAAATTGTGGTGCAAAATGCACTGGCTATATACCAGACTAAAAAATCCAACTTTCCACATATAGCCCAAGCCGCTATACTATTTACACCAAATGAATTGATACTTGTCTGTATAAATGTGTTTGCAATTGGATATAGGGTTGACTGAACACCAACTGGTAAACCAAGTTTCATAAATGCTTCTACTTGCACTTTATGAAACTTAATTTACGTAGATATATCTTGCAAGGTAACTTAGTTTTCATTAGTGCCAAGATTATGAGGATCCCACAAAGAAACTGTGAAATAACCGTTGCCAGACCCGCGCCAACTACTCCAAGGCCAAATGAAGCCACTAGAAGAAGATCCAGTGCAATATTTAGTATATTTGTAATGATTAAAAAATAGAATGGCGTTTTCGAGTTTCCTAAAGCCCTAAAAATACCTGCTCCGATATTATATGTCATGGAGGCAGCCATTCCACCAAAGAAAATGACTACATACTTATATGCGTCGCCCGAAATACTTGTTGGTACTTTGAGAATTTTTATAAAATACGGTGCAATCAAAATAGCCACTATTGATAGGAAAAATCCGCCCACTAAAGCAAATATTATCGCTGTATGACAAGCTTCTGATACTTTTTCCAATTTTTTAGCGCCATAATACTGAGAGATAATAATTGTTGCACCAGATGAGATTCCAACAAAAAATTTACTGGCAGTTTTGTTAGAGTATACACCGACTCAATTGCAGCCAAAGCTTCTTTACCAGCAAATCGACCGATGATTATTGCATCAACAGTCGTGTATAAAGACTGCAGTATTATGCCTAGTAATATTGGCATTGCAAACATAACTACTTTTTTCCAAACAACACCTTCAGTTAAATCATACTTCTTAGCGATTAATTCCAAGAAAGCCCCCTATCTAATAATAGATATTACTGTAAAAGCTTGTTCAAATGTTAGTTTTAAGTGATTAACATTTTAAGTTAACCAACGCTAACTTGTCTCAAATATTAACATTTGGATTAATAACTGTCAACGTAATTGAGAACGATTATCCATCGGATGTACTATGATAAACTTACTTCAACTCAGTTTATGAGGAAAATCTTTCATTTGGATAAATAAGTAAACACCACTATAAACCGGAGATGATTGAATAAAAAAACACC